>Ga0214192_1000810_pt1 | contig 18454 bp, 40 predicted proteins | sample TroBogEpilimnion_44_FD_153030 | JGI IMG/M metagenome (GOLD analysis project Ga0214192, IMG submission 153030) | Freshwater microbial communities from Trout Bog Lake, WI - 29JUL2008 epilimnion | ecosystem: Environmental > Aquatic > Freshwater > Lake > Epilimnion/Euphotic zone | place: Trout Bog... | reverse complement strand
TCTAGGGTGATCGCCTAAGCGTAAGCCAAACTGAAACTGGTTCCAAGTGTCGTCATATTGCCAAGCTGCTAACTCATCGCACCAGCCGAAATGAAACTGTGGGCCACGAAGAGAGTCAGGTGTATCAGCCGAAAAGGTCTGAATGATACTGCCGTTTTTGAGCGTGATAATGCCGTTGGCTTTGTTCCAGTCTTTAAGGGCATCGTACTCACGCAGAATACCTAAGATGCCAGATACGCCTTCAACGCAGACATTTCGCACATCTGAAAAGGTTCTGGCGATAATGGCGCAACGAACATTCTCGTTACGAATCGCTTGGGCTGCTAGCCACTCCGCTCCCAGTCGAGTCTTGCCAAATCCTCTGCCCGCCATCACTAACCAGTTCGACCAGTTCCCCTGTGGTGGTTTCTGGTTCGCTCTCGCTAGCCCCGCTTGTGGATGATTCCACTTCAAGTACCGTGTTGCGATTAATGCGGAGTTCAAGCTCGTTGGTGATTCTAGTGATTGCTTCATCTATCGTTTCACCACTTCCCACGACTGCGGTTCTTGATGTCGCGTTGCCTTCAAGCAGTTCGACCTTATCAATCAGGATGCCAAGGGCAACGACTGATTCTCTAGCGGATAAATCCTCAAAATTGACTTCTAGGTGACCTAAGACTTTATCTCTTAGGCTTGTGAGACGATTCTTAAATGCCTCTCTGGTTGCTGGTATAAGTTCAGCAGTTGCGATGGCGTGATCGCTTTTAAGTGTAAGGTTATCTGACAACCACGAATAGATCGTTGGTCTAGGAATCCCAGTTTGCTCAGATGTAAGGCTAATGTTGCCGCCATTGGCTTCAAGCGCAATTAAGGTATCAGCGCGTTGTTGTTCCGTGTAAGCCATGTCTGTCATCTTACAGTATTTGTAAGTAAGAGGCGTTCATCCAAAAGGTCGTCTATCGCTTCTTGGATAGTTTGGCGTTTGCGCCAGTCCATGCGGTTTCCGTACTGGTCAATTTTGAGGCGGTCATTGAGATAGCCAATAGCTTCGTCAAGTTCGGCAATTGTGATGTCCGATTCTATGACCACAAGTAGGCTCGCTTTCGTTGAGCCTTCGCTAGTGTAGAGAATTCCACTCTAAATACATAATAGCACATCATTGCAAATCAAACAAATCGCTTCATGTGCTTGAGCGCTCTGCGCTTGTCGTAAGCCTTCTGTAAGGTATCAAGGTCGTAAAGGTCGTTGTCAGCTTCAATGCGATCTTCCTTAATCCAGCGCATAACAGTTCGGTTGGTGACCGAGTAGAGCATTGAGGCTTGGACTATTGAAATCTTAGGCATCAGAATAAAGTCTTTTCTTGGTTCTCTTTAACCCAGTTGATTCGTGCCTCGGCGATCTTGATGTATTCCTCAGACTGCTCAATGCCGATAAAATCAAAGCCGTCAAGGATTGCCGCCTTACCTGTTGAGCCACTTCCCATGAACGGGTCTAAGACTGTGCCGTTGGGTGGTGTGACGAGCTTGCAAAGATAACGCATGAGGTCGGTTGGCTTGACTGTTGGGTGATGGTTGGCCTTGACCGGATTGACGAAAGTACGGTCAGGACAATCGCAACCATCAAGAACCGAAGCGCTGCAAGTGGCGCACTTACGAGCTAAGCCGTTGCCCTTGGCTCCAACTTCTTTGCCGACAACGCCATCCAACCCCTCATTCCTGTCGCGCTTGCTTGCCTTGGCGCAGTAGAAAAATCGAGCTGCGGAACCTGAGTCGCCCATTGCTCGAAACCCGCCCTCGGTTTCTTGACCACTAGCGAATGCCGTATTTACTGATTGCCCACGCTTTGCGGGATACGCGCCGCCTTTTGAGTCAGGAAACAACTCAACAACCTCATCGCTGCCATCGTGAATGATGTTGGCTGGCCAGCGACCTGATGGCTTGTAATCGCCAAGATCAACGGTGTGCTTTGCGCCTTCAGAAATGTACTTGCCGCCGTCGGCTGAAATGTTGGTGGTGACTGGCTTATCCCACGCTTTCTCAAATCCATCATCGCTAGGAACGCGTGCGGCTTCAATGTTCAGCCCACCAGTTCCGTATGTGAGGACATTGTTAGCGACAGTACCGATCAAAGGCTTGCGGGCTAAGACCATTGGTTCGTGGGCGGGTTTAAGAGCAGTACCCCAACCTTGCCATTGCTTTGCAGATTCAGTTGATGGTGCGGTGATTGCAACCATTTCTTGACCGCCAGCATCGCCATCTTTCCAATTACTTCCACCCAATGCTCGACCCGTAACCTTTTCACCAACAACTTCACGCTCTGCACCTGCCGCCTTATCAATCGCCTTGCTGACATCGAGTGACTTAGGAAACCCTGAGCCGTAAATCCACATGATCTGGTCGCGGATTTCAAAGCCAGCATCCTCAATCGCAACTGCCATTCGGTGATAAGTGCGAGAACCGGAAAATGCAATCAAGTGACCGCCGGGCTTGAGTACGCGCAAGGCTTCTGTCCAGACTTCAACATTAAACGCGATTCCAGATGAATCCCAACTCTTACCCATAAAGCCCAGCTCGTAAGGTGGGTCTGTGACGATGGAATCCACCGAGTTGTCGGGCATTTCCTTCATCGCTGCTATACAGTCATTATTGATGAGTTTCAAGCACTTTTCCTAACAATCTCCAACGGGTTGAATCCCAAACTGTATCGCAGACCCGGCACTTAACTTCTAACGAGCGCTCCAACTGCTGAGGATTGATCTTAAGGCTCGCACCGCAAGGCTTTCCATCATCCCCAACAGTCGGACACTTACCCAACACTATATCCTCTGACTTATGGCCTAAGACCATTTTGATTCTGTTGGTCGTGATAATAATTGTCCGAACGAGCTTATCTGCCTCTGGGTATTCAGATCGAATCCACTCAGAGCGCTTAGAGATGTATTGCGTAGTCAAGATGATTCGGGCAAGTTCATCCATACGGCGCTCGCCAGTCCAAGTAATTTTCATCTCTTGGCGAATCTCGCGCATCTTTTGTTCATGCTCCATAAGTGGCACAGAAATCCCCCCAGATCGTAGGTGTAGCGTTTCTAAGCGTACTGGTATTGGCGAGGATTCCCCGCTACCTGATACGCGCTCGCCTTGAGTGCCTTTGCTTGGCAGCAACTCTGCTTCAAGCTCTTTGTATCGTGTTGGAAACTTAACAACTTCAGACATGGCAAATTGCCAGCAACTATCACAAACTGAATACTCAGATGCTCGCCGACAATTTACACACTTCACTTTTGACGAGCTGCCTTTACCGCCTCAACATCCTCGCGGTTGTAAAAGACCTTCTTACCTTCACGCTTTACCCATACAAGAATCTTGCGATACTGCAACTGGTAGAGGTGATTGGCTTTAATGCCAAGGTGTTCTTGAACTTCTTTAGAGGTCATGAGTTCCATGAACTACCCCATGAAGGCTCATCTTGAACTGGCTTTTGGCGAGCACCACGAAGGGCTTGCGCTTTAAGTGGTTCGGTGATCTTTGTTGCCTTGATCTCGTATGAAATCTTGCGTGTGCCATCTTTAGCATCGTATTCGGTGATTACTAGATCGCCAGTTACTTCTAATTTCTGACCCTTAGTAACTGCATCAGCAACAACTTCTGCTTGACGACCTGTTACTGATACGCCGTACCAAATAGTCAGACCATCCTGCCACTCGCCACCTTTGTTAAAGCGTTGAGAATCTGCAAGTGAAAAGTTTGCTACTGCGAAATCGCCGTTCTTGCCCTTAATAAACTTTAGTTCTGGGTCTTTACCAACTGCGCCCGTTACTGTGATTGTTGCCATCCTGCTCTCCCTCTATGTATGTTCCGTCTTGCGCCAACCTTACAGGATTTTTACCAAAGATGCTTACAAGCACATCCTCTGGATTGTCCCATTGACTGACCATCCAACCTTTTTCAGTAGCTTCTTTAGGGCGCAAGTGAATTGAGTGTGTACCGAGGTTATGGCATTTATGGCAGACTGCTACGAGATTAGCAACCTCATCTTTACCGCCTCGGCTTTTTAACTTCCGGTGGTGTAGCGCCAAGTCGTGCGATGGAACACCGCAACGCTCACAAAACCCACGCGCTCTCGCCAATACTGTTTCGGCGATTTGTTTATCCAATAATGCCGTAGATTTCTCTTGAACTAAAGATTTTGTAATCCTGACCATCTACCTTGATAGGTACGCCTGAGTGCTGGTGGAATGTCACGCGATCGCCAACTGCGATATCTAGCGCAATGCGAACGCCGTTTTCGTATCTGCCGGGGCCAACTGCAACAACAGTTCCCTCTTGTGGTAGTTCTTTGGCTGAATCAACAAGGATAATTCCTGATGTTGTCTTTTCCTCGATTGGGTCAAGCTCAACAACAACTCTATCTTCTAAAGGTTTAATCATTTCCATTTCTCCTGTTCGTAATACATAAAGGGTGGTGCGGTGTACGGGTCTTTATTGGCTGCGATCTCCAATGCCTTCTTCATGCTCGCTCCTGCTTTAAGCGCTCCGATAGCCAGCGAACTTCCTGAGCCAATACCATATATACCATCAATATCAAGGCAAATGGCAAAGTCATCACTAATGTCAAATATCTGCCCACCAAGCGCAATAAGAAATGCAAAACCGCTTTCGTCATCTTTAGCCTCATCCCACTTGTAATCATTGTCTTTGAAAGCGCGCTTCATTGACGGCACAACTTTACTTGCAAAGAAGTGGTACAAGTCTTTTTTATCTTTATCTGTCGGGTTAGGTGGCGACCATAAGTGCTGAATGATGTCGCAAGCTGAACTCAAGCCAGCCCCGGCGATTATGTATTGACCGCGCTCTACGACTTTCACCATCTGCGGGTGAACATACTTGCGGTTAGATGTGACCAATGAATCCGCGCCGATAACGGCTTTGGTCGGAAATTCTTTGCCTACTATCGTGGTCACTTGCGAATCTTAACAGAAGGGAGCGCTCCCCTCAGAGCGCTCAACCTTCTCCATCGCCGAGTGAACGGCCTCGGCAATCTCAGGAATCATGCTCGACTCGTAGTCGGTGATGATCTCTGTACCCATAGACTAATAATAGCCATGCTTCAAGTGAAACTTGAGTGCGTTGCAGCTATTCCCATAACGGGAATTTATGTAGCGCAATCCGTACTGCACCTGAACTACTGGGTTTGAAGTCTTTATGAAGTTGTAGGTTTTCCAAGTCTGATTAAGGAATTGGAATATGCCGTAAGCCGAGGAGTGCGGGTTTTTAGCCTTAGCGTTCCAATGGCTTTCTAGCTTCACCAAGCGATCTAAGCAACTGAACTCTTTGGGCGTTAGCAGGGTTTGAGCGTAAGCGCGAGGCTGATGCACAAATTCCTGCATAGGCGAGAGTTTAGGCTCAAAGGCTATGGCTGGTGTTGCGAACGCAATCCCTACGGCTAGAGCCGCTACTAGAAGGGAGCGCTTTGAGAGCTTTATTATGCGCCAATCTCTCCCCCTCTTGATACTTCGATGGCGGTTGCCTTACCTTTAGTTGAGGTAGCCATTTTCGGCTCCTTTCTCTTTTGGTTACTTGCTAGTGTACGGCAGGTTGAGCATAGGGTGTCAAACACCCACATCCCGCAACCCTTACAACGGGCAATCTTGCGCTCATTCATTTAGTTCACGCTCAATCGCTTGAATAGTGGCGCAGGGATAAGCAACATGAACTACTGAAGTCGTACAGGCTTTGCATAGCCCGTAATTTGGCTTGTGCAAGTTTATTTTTGCCAGCAATTCATCGTGAGTCATAACTACCATTTCCAAATCTTGCGAGTGTTGGTTGGTTTGTAACCCGGTGGAAGAACTGCGGGAATTGCAGGGTAGTGCTTTGATGCTTCTAACTCAGCCGCATCACCAAGATAAGTGCAAATACACTCATCGCTGTTTCTATCGTGACGAAATCGCAAGCAAATCTCTGCTGCTTCAGCCACATTTAATTTAGACATTATCTGCTCGTTCATTTCATCGCCTCAGCTACTAATTCGGCAAGATCGTCAAGGCTTCCAGCGTTCTTGATAACACGATCAAACTCCCAGTTGTCTAGCGCGTGTTCTGAGATGTGGTCATTTACTGGGTCAATGTCAGGGCGCTCAACACGCCAAATCTCGCCATGATTCCACTTGATGCCGTAATACTCGTTGCCAAATCGAACATCTGTCACGACCACCTTGTCGTGGAAATCCAAACTATCAAGCACTTTCATAGCCCAAACATCCTCGCCAAACTGCTTGCGACCTACCTCTGTGCCAAAGACTTGCAGCAAGCGCCGGACTTCAAAGTTCTTTTTAGCAAAATCCCACCCGTACTCATCTACAAGATCAGCAACGCGGATGCGATCTGACACCAAAGGGTTTAGCTCGTAGAGAGCATCACGAATAGCATCGGCAAAGGCTATGCGCTTGTAGCCATAAAGATCAACGAGAACCTTGGCAACTTCATCCTTGCCAGACCCGGCGCGACCACTCAATCCAATAATCATTCTTTACCCCATTCAATTCCTACCCAAAATAAAACTAAGTCAATGCCAATTCCCCATCGGTCAATTCTTATGCCGAAAGCAGTAGAGCGCTTAAACCAACCTGTGTGAAAACTCATGGCTTTGCCCCCCAACCATTTCCGCGAAAGTGTGCAGGTGTTGGGCGAATGACCTTCTGCATTTGCTTCTGGCAAAGTGGGCAATCTGGTACTGAGTTATCCTCAAAGGTCTGATACATCTCGATTGAGGAACTATCGTCATAACACTTGTATTCGTATGTAGGCATTAGAACAATCCTGTCTGTGTGATTTCAGTTGATAGCCAAACGATGCACTCGTTGTTGTTGGCGTTCAGGCGTGTCTTGCCTGAGTCGTAGATCAAGCCATCTTTGAGTAAAGATAGGCGAGTTGGGCGAAGGGTATCGCCGGACATTTTGAGAGCCTGTTGGAGTTCTTGATCGGTTGCGCCGTACTCCTGTTTGTCAAGAATCAACTGATAAACCTTGGCGCGGTTAGAGCCAAATTTAGGTCTAGCCTTCTCATAAGCTGCTGCCGATGTCGCTCTCACTTCTCACCCAACGCAATCTGAGCGCAGAGGTCTTGCACTTGTAGCGCGACATTCTCAATGCCCAACTTGACCAACTTCTTGCGGTCTTGAGTGACGGGTAGCGCGCAAATCTGCTCATAGATTTCTAGTCGAGTTTGAGCGCGGATGACATTGATGACTTTCTTAAGAATTTCTTGACCCTCTGGGGTATCAAGCACCAACTGATTATCTTTGACTGACCAATGCTGGTCTTTGCACATAACCTTCACGATAAATCTCCATCCTCAAAATAAATGAGCGCAAACGCGATCAACATGACTAACGGTATTCCAAAATAAATAATAAACATTATCGCTCCCAACCTAAATCCTCTGGGTCAGCAAATCCCATGTGGGCGATGAGCTGGCAAATGCCTTCCTCGCAATCCTCGCAAGGCTTGTCTTTCTCCATGTCACTCATCGGATATCCTCAAATCCCTCAGAGATGCCAAAGACTGAATATGGGTCAAACGGCCCCCAAGGTTCGCCACACTTGCTGAACTCACACTCAAGGCAAGTTTGGTGGTAATCGCAGAGGTGACATTTGACCTCTTCAAAGTCGTGTTTCTCGCAAATCATATCGTTGCTCCATCCGGCGAGATGTAATCGGTGAGCATTAGGTAAGAACCTGTTGCGGTGTCAAAGTGTGTTTCAGACTGAAACCCTAGTGATGCCAAGTATTGCTGGCAGACAAGAGTTTCAAGGTAGCGATCTACCCAGTACGCCATCTTGTAGGAGAAGTTGGTTGTTACTGGTTCAAAGCGGTGTTGCTTGATAAGCCAGTCTTTGCCCCAACGCATCGCGGTATCGGCAATGCGGTCAAAATCCTCGGCGGTAATTGTCATTGTGATAGTAACCATTTATGCCACCACTTTTTTAGCAATTTTTACTTGTGAAAACTTAACGCCATTTTCTTGAGCAAACTTACGCTTTGCATCGTTGATTGCAGTTTTGCGTTGTTTTGTAGCTGCAAGATTTGTTAGCACGGCAATAACATTCGCAAGACTTTGAGCTGTTGCCTCGTCATCTGTTTCGTATTGTCCAAGCCAGTCAGCAGCAAACATCAAATCGCCAACTGATGCATTTGTTCCTTTTAGGTTCCAGTTTTCTACTGTTTCGTAGTTCATTTGTAGCTCCTTGCCGGTTCTCCGTTCGTTCCCCGACAAGACAAAACTTACGCCGATTCCTTACAGAAAGCAAGGGTTATTTCAAAGATTTTTAATTTATTTTTGTTGCGTGTATCACCGAACAGATGTTCGATTAAATGCAGTCAAAACTGTCCGAAATCTCGATATCCACGCCCGGCTGGTCTGAGTATTCCTTGCTGGCGGTGATCTTGATGACTTGAGCATCATCGGCAAAAGCGACCCCTGTTAGCCCGTCATTGACCCCTCGGATGTATTTATCAAGGTCTGGCGCAACTGTTGGATGCTCGCGCTTGACGGATTTAGGGCGCTTTACTCGAAATCGCATAGTTATCTCAATCGGGTCGAGGATTGGGGTACAACCAGCGAGTCTAGCGGCATTAGCAATATCAGCGCGCCAAGCCGCTAACTCAACTGCCTTGTTATGAATCATGCGCCCGTGTCCAACATGCCTCATTGAGCCTTGTTGGATTGGAGTGCCTTCCACGCTGAACTTAAAGCTCAATCGTCACAATCTCGTCAGAAAGCACAAAACGGGTGCGACCTGCGCCCATTGTGTCGCGCAAACGCAATTCCTTGCCAATGCGCTCTTCTTCGATCTGAATTACCTGCCAGCGATGACCATTGATGACCAAGGTATCACCGACCTCAAGCTGCTCTGCCTTGCAGATGTGTAAGGTGTTCACAATTATCCCCCTCAGGATTAGTAAGACTTACGAGTTAAAGTGTGACATAAACCGCTTATCGGCGCAAACTAGACCTGACACTTTCGGGCATAGGAACGCCCTTAGGAACATCATCAGCCGTGAACTTAGGTGGAAGTATGGTAGGCGCGCTAAAAGTGGCTCTAAAGCCAACCTGAGGCGATTTAGGGGGTAGTGGGTCGTCACTCCATGACCCACGATTAAGCCAAGTCGCCGGGTGAGCCGTGTATTCAGGCTCGCGGTTAGGGTCTTGGGCGTAACGGGTTGCCCCTTCAAGGATTTCAGCTGCCGAGGCACTTTTAAGCGCTTTGGCGTAAGCCTTGAGAGCATCTGCTTTTCCGACCTTTCTTGGATAGACAGACCAAAACTCATCAAATGTATCTGTCTTCTGTATTCTGTTTTCTGTTTCTGTTTCTGTTTCTGGTACTCGTACATTTTGCGTAGTACGGTTTCTGTACGAGCGTACACGCTCTCGTTCAGCATCCTTTTTAGCCTGAACATCGGCTCGACTGGTCTGGTGTTCGCAGTAGTCGTGAATCTGCATCCCACCATCGGCAATGTCCCAAAGTCCGGCATCAACCAGCTCTAAATGCGCCAAATCCCCATCAAGGCGCTTGACTACCGCTTGAGCCAAAAAGCCATCTGTTAGGTACTGGTTGGCGTAGCACAAGCCTTCAATGTATAGGCGAAAGGCGCTATTGCTGAGTGGCAGGATTTTCGGGTTGTTGGGAAGTGTGTCGTCTAATTTAATCCAAGTCATTTCAGCGTTGCCACCGACTTGATCGCCAAGTTGAATATCGAGTTAATCCATTCGGCATAAGACTCCGGCTCTATTTCCTCAGGGTTCACCAACTTGCGCCTAGCCTTTTCTAGCGCATCCATGACTTCTTGGCGATACTCCTTGTTGCCAGCCTTGACCATCTCGATAAAGGTTTGATCTTGCTCCCAAATGCGAAGCAGCTCTAATTCGTGGTGGCACTCTCGACCATCTTGGCACTTTTCCTCATGCACTTTTGTCACGATATTAGCCACGATCTGTGTAGGTGTAGTCACTTCTAACCCTTTCCACTTTTGAGGCTTCGATAACATCAGCAAAGGGTATGCCAGCGTTCTCAAAAGCATCTCGCAACCCGCCGACTCGCGGATTGTCAATGTTTCCGTTTTCAATCATTCGCCGTTCTTTAGCAGTTGTGCCACCCATAAACGCCCACCTGTCTTTGTCGGCAAAAGCCCACATCAGACATTCTTGGCGAATCGGGCAAGCAAAGCACACCTTGCGAATCATCTGCCGATCAACTTTGATCGCTTCTAAATTTTCATCCTCTTCAAAAAATAAATCTGTGGCAATTCCTCGGCAGTTAGCCTTCTTCCACTCGATCTCTTCCCAAGTTATTTTCCGGCGCAAGTTTCCCCCCAATATGAACAGTATTCTCGACAAAAGAAAGCGGCTGATCGTTCTGGCGCTGGTGGGGAAGTCATCGCCTTTACATCTGCTACCCATGCCCTAGCCTCATCAACAAGCTTCGGGTTGTAGTCATCTTCCCACGCAACAATGTCGCTCATCTTGCCATCACGCGGAATGAATACAAGACCCACTCGCTTGACGGGATACTTCTGAGCAATCAAACTCGCGTAGATATTGACCTGCATTTTCTGTTGCTTTGTAGGCAAACCGCCCTTGGCAAGTTTTGCCAGCGTGACAGTTTTCCAGTCATAAACAGTTTCAGCATTGCGTGAGTAGAAATCCACATGACCCTTGAAGTGTTCATCCTCAAACGCTTCTTCAAGCAAGAAATCCTCGCCAAAGACATCGTAAGACTTAAGCGCTTCGTAGATCGAGGCGTGGATTGCCGTACCCATAATCGCAGCTAGAGATTCGGTGTTGGTGTTGCACTTAGGCGACTGGTTGAGAATGTGCCAAGCCTGAGCGCGACAACCCCCAACCGAACTAGCACCTAGCTCAACCTGAACCGAGCGATCTCGTTGTGAGTCGGCTTCTTTCAGCGCGACTTGTAAGGTTTTGACGATATCCATTAGTAGCCGCCTAAGCAGTTCTTGGATTTGGTGTGACGGCGATATTGCAGGGCATACATGGTTTTGGTTGGCGCAAATAGATCAACCTTGCAAGCACCGCAGTTGCCATACCACTCATCGGCTTGAAGGTCGTGGGTCATTGATGCATCTCCGACCTAATAAGTGCTGCTACTGAGCGAGCAATATCCACCTGCAACTGTATGCGCTTGGCGTTCTCCTTTGATGCCTTGACCGAGGCTTCAGCGTAGGCAAGTTCAGTATGTTCGGTTGCGTTATCAAGTAGCGCATTATCCTCGCGCTCACCAACTGTGTAGTTCTTTCCAGTAGGCGATGAAAGACCCGCGTACTTCATACGAGATTTTGCCATTGCAATCTCCAAATGAGATTTTCTAACAAGGTACTGCTCATCTGCCGTAGCCAAATCTTTATAGGCTTCGTCATATTCCTTGCTGAGTGAGATGAGTCGTGCTTCAACTTCTGCTGGTGTAGCCATTACGCCACCAACACAAACAGAGCGTAGAGCGGTGCAAAGAAAACTGTTCCCCAAAAGATCACGCGCACAAAGTCGCGGATTACATAATAAGAAACTGGGTGCTTGGCGGTATCAACTGAGTCGTAGATAGTCATTACTTCTTCTCCAATACTGTTTTGCGGGCGGTGATAACTGCGTTGAGAGTCTTGCCGTTGATGACTACTGCAAGAAGTCCAGCATCCTTAGCGCCTGTGTAGAAATCTTTAAGTTCCTCGATTGTTTCAATGGTTGGGATTTGATCGTACGCTTCCTTAGCAAGCGCAAGCAGTTCAGGTGAAACTTCTGGCTCTGCCTGACGGCGTTCAACTTTTTGCATCTCTTCGCGTGATGGGCGCTTGCCCTTCGCTGCAAAGCCACCATTAGCAAGTGCGCGACCTAGCGCAGAGGTTTCACAGTTCTCAACCCATGCATCACGATTGACACCAGAGTTTGATTTGATTTCTTCGGCAATACCGGTAGCGATTGGGTTTAAGTCATTGCGTTCTGCATAGATTGAAGCGATCATCAAGATAGATGATTCGGTCTTTTCTAGCACCTGTGTTTGAGTGCGACCTGTTGGGTACTTCTCCCAAAAGCGCTCAAGGCGTGTTTCTACTGTCTCATAATTGTCTAGGTTGTAAGCCATAGCCGTTCCTTCGTTCAGGTATGCCCCTGTTGGCATTGGCTCAACTGTAAGGCAAGGCGTAAGGCAAAAGCAAGGACATTTTGTAAGTTTCTTTTTAGGCTATCCTTAACCCATGATAAGCGTAATGGTCAGGTACGAGGAACTAGAGGTCGAAATCCAAGCAAGCGACCACTACCCCGACCAAGTGACCGATTACTGCAATCGCGTGGGCAAGCTATTTGAGGAATCACTACAAACTTTGAGGCGAGCTGGCTTTGCCCTTGAAGCCGATTTGCCAGATGAAGAAGAAACTCTATAATTCAACTCCCCCTTCAGTCGGACATTACCCCAGAGAAATTCTGGGGTTTTTGTCTTTGCGCGCCGAAAATCTAAAAAAAATTTTAGAAATCCACCCTTCGGGTGTTAGTCCAAGAACACCTGATATTGAGCCGTAGTCCGACCTTTGATCGGGTCAATAAAATGTAAGCGTTGTGATGGGATTCCGCTAACCGCCATAGAATCGCGGGCGTACCTGTTGTCCGATTCAGTTGAACCAGTCCAGAATATGTTGCCATCCTGAGCGCTTAGAGGTTCTTGAGCAAAACGGTGGTAGTGCCCTAGAAAAATATCTGAGAAATCCCACTTATAGGCTCCCGCTTTCCAACGGTTACCAGCAGCTTGCCAAGCGCTAGGAGAGGCAAAGCCTGATCTACCTACTTCATCTCCATGCATCAAGAGCGCTCGATAATTGCCGATCTCAACGCGCTGAATATCCTCTGGGCAATCTTCCCATGTCAGGCGCTTTTCTCCAGCGAGAATTTTTCTGGCGAACTGATAGCACATACGATCAAAGTTATCCGCTTTAGGGACATGATCTCGCTTGCTACCGATTCTGCCGTGATTTCCCCATTCGGCGACAACTGTTACCTTGTCAAAATTAGCAAGGAAGTAGCGAACGAAGTCCACCATAAGGAACGACACGATGTCCCATTGCTCAAATAGCGTGGCATCTACTTCCCAGAGTTGTGCGGGGTAATTGAAGAGCCCTTCTATCATGTCGCCACCGAACATAATTACCACATCATTAACGGGGTGATCGTGGCGCTGAATCTCAGTAATCTTCACGCATTTCTCGGCGAACTGCATAACCCGCTTCTTCATCACCTCAGAGTTGTAAGTGGTGGTGATCTTGGAGCCTTGCCAGTCAGTAGCGTGAACGAGAGCTACCTCTGCCTTAGCCTTAGCCTTCGTTAGATTTGGTTTAGGTACTGGCGGGATTGCGCCCATAGAGAGCGTTGCATCATAAGCCGCTTGAAGTACCAACTCGCCTAACTGTTGGTCGCGGTCTTTAATCTTGGCTAACTGCTTCTGCGCGTTTAATAAGGCTTTACGCAAATCTGTAATCTGCGGGTCAGCCTCTTCTTTAATTTTCTTGAGATCGTCAGCGAGGCTCATAGGTAGCACCTGCATTGCTTAGCGCGGTGGGTTTGTAGTTGTGATGAAGTAACCAAGATGTTGTGTGATTTGAGATAACTAAAGAGCGCCACATTAGTAATAGTGCGATCTTCCAGCGCATCTTGAAATGCCTTTAAGTCTTTACCAGTCAGCGTGTCCATGTAGGTTTTCACGCTACAAGGTCTGCCGCCTACTCCGATCTTGCCCCTCAACTGTTGAAGGTCTGTTGCTAAGTCCATGTTGCCCCCTTTGTCAAATCAATCTTACATTATGAAACGAAATAAAGTGCGCAACAAAACGAAAAAAACCCCGCAACCTTTTTAGGGGCTACGGGGTTTTTATTATTAAGTTTTTTTGACTCTTTGTGCGATTGCCTCAGCCATCTGGACTGAGAACGCAAACTTAGCACATCATTTAATCAATCCACTATTTATCTTGATGACTTCAGCAACATCTGTGCCTTCTGGCTTGTATGGGTCTTTAGGAATACCAATTGGCTCAGGAACGCCAGACCCTTCCATATTGGCAAGGTAGGGAGTTTGGATATGCGATTCGGGTACAACATTCGGGTTTGCTTGCTCGTTGTGCGACACCAACCCACCAGTAATAAATCCAATGGCAATATAGGCAAGGTGCGCCGGGTCGTGCTGAAAGCCTGTTGCTGCCCATGTGCTAAATGCGCCAGTCATAGCGATTGCGAGCTGCTTGGCATCAAGTATGTGAAATCTAAAATGCTTCATAGCGAACCTTTAAGCTCATCGTAAATAATCTGAGGAAGTGCGCCCGTGACCTTGATACCTTGCTTTGCCTCGTACTTGACGAGAGCAGCTTGAGTCTGGGTGTTCATCGTTCCCGTGACATAGGTAGCAGGAAGTAACCCCGCCTTGAGCAAAGCCTTCTCAACTGCCATAACAGCATCGCTCTTTTGACCGAGGTTAAATGCGGTGGTATCGGTGGGAAATGGGGGAGCCACGAATACAGTCTGGGCAGGTGTTGTAGCCGTTGGCGTAGTGGTCAATAAACCGCCGTGAATTGCCCCTGTAACGCCCGCAACCGCCGTTCCCGTTGCGCCAACCGCAGCAGTAGCCTTCTTGCTTGTAATGCCCTTTTGCGCGGGTTTTAAGGCTACTTGGTAGCGTGGTCTGACAATGGCGGCTACATAGAAGTAAGGGCGGTGGACTCTAAAGCATCCGCTTTCGTGAACCGAGTCATTTGGGTTGCCTGTGTTGAATCCAATGGTGGTCAGCCCGTCAGGGCTTGCCGCTTCCACGATCTCGACATGATCTACAACGCCATCCGAGTTCCAGTCAAAGAAGACCAGATCGCCGGGTTGCCCTTGATACTTATTGACGACTAAGCCTTGGCGTTGAAACCAAGGAAGCGCAGCCGGATTGTAGGCAAATCCTTTAGGGGTTTGAGCAGCTACAAGGCTAGATAGACCGACCTGAGCAAAGCACCAACTCACGCCCATAGCGCAGTAGGGAGCGTTAGGAATTCCGTACCAATCGCCATAAGGGTTCTCATCTTGCGCGCCAGCGTGAAAGCCGATCTGACTTCTAGCGACATTGAGAACATCAAGTGCGGTAGCCATCTTTTGCCTTTCTATAAAAAAAGACCCCCGTTTCCGAGGGTCTAATGCACTTGCCCCAAGTGCGGGGTAAAACTTACTTGGTTGCTTCTGCTTGAACCAACTTTGTCGCATCTGCTACTACGGCAGAAACAACTGGTGCGGTAAGAGTTGCAGGAGCGCCTGTAGCTTCGTCAATTTGATTGACAAGCGAAGCAGGGTTAATGCGAGCAAGAACTGGCGCGACTAGGCCGCCGACCAATGCTTTGATAGCGATAACCTTGAATGTGTCGTGCGGTGCAAGTTCATGCGTAGCAAGACCAGCAGCAAGGATGCCGTACACATAATGCTCGGCAAGAGCCTTTTCCTTGGTTGTGAAATGATAATTAAACTTCTTGGTTGCCATTTTCTACCTTTCCTGAAAGTAATTCGCGAACATACTTTTGCGCTTCGTAATCGGCATAAGCGGCATGGTGAATCCCCGTACCAGAACCGCGATGATGCTTCTCGCAAAGCCACATAAGGTTAGCACCTGACTCAACCCAAGCCCCAACTGACTCAGGGTCAGACACGCCCGGATAGTCCACTTCCAGCCACTTCAAGTTTACGCCGTTTTGGAGTGAGAACTCAATGTGAGAATGATGAAGCTCTAATCCGCCATCGCACTCAGAGAAATCTGAACGATGTTCTCCGATAGCGCACTTGGCGGTGTCTTTGGTTCGCTCGCGGTAGGCATTAAAGTCTTTATAGTGCGGGTCAGTTTCGCGTGGTTCGTGAGCAGGGTAATGCACCACATACGAGTTAGTAATCTTTTGATCGTGACCATCAGTCATTTTTTTCCTCTAGTAAATTTTGTAAGTGTTCAATCTCTTGTTTCTCAAGTTTCAGGATGTGCCGAATAATCATGGCATCGCGCTTGGTCTGTCCGATCATTGCAATACCAATCATCAACTCAACAAGAACGGCTAGATAGGAAGCCAATAGTTGCCAATGAATATATGAGTGGTTGTCGCGGAACCAAGTAGGCTTAAGCCACCATACAAAACTGCCGATAGACCAAAAGCCTACAAACCACCAGTTGCGGATAATGCCCTGAATTTTCCAAGATACTTGCTCGCCAAAAGTTAAAACATCCTGAGTGTCTGGGTGAATGTATTTTCTTTTGAACATTTACTCTCCATCTGGGAATTTGTCTTTAGGGTCAATCCAGCGAATTGCGATTGGCAGAAACGCGGCTAATGCAGCCTGTATAAGCAAGCCCGGCTTAATTAAATCCTTGGCGTGTAAGACAAGCTCAAAAGTAATAAAGGTTTCAAACCAAGCGCCCGCAAGTGTGCGCCATTTGTTCATTCGCCAATTTTGGCTTTCATAACTTCAACATCAACCTTGATACATTGCTGGTTTTCAATGAGCGAATCAACCTTGTTAATCAGCCCAGTCTTGCCATCGTTGTAGAGAGCGTATTCAACTCGGCGCATACGAGAATCCATTTGGTGAAAGTGCCTAATCAACCATCCAATACCGCCCAAAATCATCGCCGCAACTGTGGTGTAGTAATAAATTGCGCCAGAGAAGTTTGCTTGGTTGGTAAGTACATCGCTAGTAGATTTTAGCATTTTTGCGCCGTTTCAGGTTGTGGGGTTAGATTCCTTTTGGCCCTTCAACATTTGGCGTTGTCGCCGTAGTTGTTGGTTCAACAGGTTTAGGTCGAGTCAAAGAGTCAATCGTAGCTTTGAGAACGGCAATAGTCTGCGCTTGTTCTGCTACCTGATCTTTAAGATGTTTCAGGATGTCCTCAATTTGTAGTTGATGTTCCAGTTCCATTTGCGCCTTCTAACTTTGCTAGTCGTGCTTCGTGGGATTGCAATAGCGGAATAAGAGCAACTGCTACGCGGTCATAGTTTACCGAATCTGGCTGACCTTCTTCATTCTTGTTCATAAGCAAATCAGCAAGAACAGGTATCTCCGCGATCTCTTCGGCAATAAGTCCAAGGATGCGAGGCAAGCCATCAGTAGAACCGCCCTGAGCATCTGCCGCACCTTTGTCAATAAAAGATTTAGGAGATAAAGCAAGGATAGATTGCAAAGGAATTGCTTGAGGCTCAACATCTAGCTTGTAGCGCAAAGATGAGGATGATCGAGCAAGCAAACCGCTAGATGAGTTTATGTAAGCGTTAGCCGAGGATGTTGTGGTTGCGTAACCAGAGTTGTAGAAATAAGCCTGAGCCGTCATTGTGCTTCCGGCGGTAATAGTGCTTGAAGTGACAATAGATGCGCTGCTTGAAATCTGCCCGCTTGAAGAGTTGATGCTTAGACCGCCACCAGTTAAAGCATAAGAAGTAAGAGAGAAACCGCCAATGGTTCCGTTTGATGAGTAAATGCTTCCAGTAAATGAACCTGATGTTGCGGTGATTGTTCCTGTAATTGTTGCGCCCGTACAGGTCAATAAACCTGTTGAACCATCAACATAGAAGTTTCCACCAATGTTCAAGGTTGAGCCAGTAATGGAAGAGCCTGTGATGCTTCCCTTGAAAGAAGCTGCTCCCGTTGAGGCAACAATGGCAAATGTGGCAGAACCGCCAGAATCGTAGCCAGCGATGCCAGCCGAGTTCATTACTACACGCGCACCACTTGAAGCGGATGAACCTGAGTAAACAGTAATTCCGTTTGTAGAAATTGCCGTCATCTGGTTGCTTGAATTGACGATTGTTGATGCGCTTGGTTGAAGCGAACCGATAGCAGCTGCATAAGCAGTTGCGGCATTGGCAAGTGCGGTAGTTGCTTGAGCCTCTGCGGTGGTCGCCTGAGTAGATGCGCTTTGAGCAGTAGTCATCGCTTGATCGGGCGCAGACTCTAGTTTGCGGATGCGTTGGTTGATCGTGCTGAAGTAATCGTAGAGATTAGCGGGGATGTTTGTATATGCCATTAGAGAGTTACAATCCAAGAGGTACTTTGGTTATAGACGGCGCGAGATAGAGAAACTGTTACGCGACTTGCTCCATCCTCGCCGGGCTCTACGCTAATAGAACCAATGCGCCAGTTGTTGTAGTCGTAACCTGCGGGAAATAGATCGTCAATGATTGTGAGGCGAGCGTAATCGCCAACTTTGTAAGTTCCCAAATATGGGTCAATGTATGGCGGAAGAACAACCTGCACAACTTCAGGAGCCGTAATTGTTGGCTTGCCTGTAAGTGGGTGAGTGATGCCTGTGCGGGCGTTAAGCTGTCCAGCGTTGGTTGCTCCGAGAAGGCTTGAATCCTCAATGTCAATGAAACTAGCAACATCTTCCAAGATAGCAGCGTTGCCAGTTGATGAGTTGATACTGCCCG
>Ga0214192_1000808_pt1 | contig 18467 bp, 12 predicted proteins | sample TroBogEpilimnion_44_FD_153030 | JGI IMG/M metagenome (GOLD analysis project Ga0214192, IMG submission 153030) | Freshwater microbial communities from Trout Bog Lake, WI - 29JUL2008 epilimnion | ecosystem: Environmental > Aquatic > Freshwater > Lake > Epilimnion/Euphotic zone | place: Trout Bog... | reverse complement strand
GCCATTTTCAGAACGGCGCGAACGCGTTCCACAGGGATTTGCATTTCCTCGGCGATTTCATCCGCTGAAGGTTCGCGTCCGAAGTCTGCGATGAGCCGTTTCTGCACCCGCATCAGCTTATTGATGGTCTCAATCATATGTACCGGGATGCGAATGGTGCGGGCCTGATCGGCGATGGAACGCGAAATAGCCTGGCGAATCCACCAGGTGGCGTAGGTGGAAAACTTATAACCGCGGCGATATTCAAATTTCTCGACAGCCCTCATGAGGCCCATGTTGCCCTCCTGGATCAGATCCAGGAAGGAGAGGCCCCGGTTGGTATACTTTTTGGCAATGGAAATCACGAGGCGCAGATTGGCTTCCACCATGTCCGTCTTGAACTGGCTGGCCCGGGAATTCTCCGCCCGTGTGACCTTGTGCGCCTGCAAAAAGAGTTCCGAAGGCTGGCGGATAAACGCCTCCAGGGCCTTGAGTTTCTGATTCTCGGCCTGGGTGATGGCTGACACCAGTGGGGAATCCGCCTCGTGGCTGAGAGAATGGATCAAATGTTTGCTGGCCTGGATTTTATCGCGAATGTTGTCCGCCACCACTGCGATTTCTTCAATGACCTTCTGTTTGAAACAAAATTTTGGATAAAGGGACGCTATTTTCCTGGAGAGCTTGGAGTAATCCGCCTGAAGAGCAGTCCTTTGATTCTCCGATTGGCACTCACAAATGGAAATAAACAGTTGATCCGCTTCTTTGTCCAGCGTCAGAATCCGGTTGGACAGGCGCCTAAGGGTTTTGAGGTGTTGTTCCCGATTTCCGGACTCGGATTCCATGATCACCCGGTCAAAGCGCTCCCGGGGAGGCTCTGCCAGCAACTTTTCAACCACGGCGATATGTTCCTTGGCCGAAAAACCAAAACCATAAACCGCTTCGCGGAAAGCTGTCTCTGCCCGCTCAATCTGGATGGCAATCTCCACTTCCTGGTCCCGGGTGAGCAAGGCGATCTGGCCCATCTGCTTGAGGTACATCCGGACGGGGTCGTCCAGGGAATCCAGGCGATCGTTTTCCTCCTCCGGTTCTTGCGGCTTGATCTTCTCGAGATCCGTGGTATCGACGATATCGATTTCCAGAGTTTTAAGTTTCTGAAAAGCAGACTCCATTTCCTCGACCGAGAGGGGTAGGTCGGCCAGTGCTTCCTGCACATCACCCACGGTGAGGTGACCCTGTTCCTGGGCTTGGACGACGAGTTCCTTGAGGCGTTCGCTCAGGACCGCGGCATTGGAGGTGGCAGGTGTCGAGGGCATCTGCTGCTTCCTTGAGTTTTTCAGTGTTTTAGAGGCCATAGTTGCTGGGTTGATGAGTTTCAGTCGTTTCTTACCAATGAACTCAAACTGCTTCTGATAGTCCGGCCCTTTTCATTCCAAACCACTGGCTGGAAAACGGCCATCATTACCACCTTGAGGAGATTTGCAGCTTCTGACACTGCAAAGTCCGCCCACGTCACCACGACAGTGGCTTGCAAGGTTATACATATGATAACACATTTTGGCACGTCAAGCGGGTAAAATTTGCTCTAACATGAAACTCCCGCAAATTTCGGTTTTGTCACAAAAATGTTACCTCTCAATCCGCGTCCAAAGGACTTTGCGCTACCAATAATGGTTGCTATTAAGAGGGGTGGGTGCGGGATTTGTTCCAAGATTATTGAGCTGACAGAATGTTACAAGAACCGATTTTCGGGCATTTTTTTGTGGTATCACCCTCTTTGGTAGTTGAAAGCCCATCCGCAATTGCCTATTTTCAATCTCCGTGGTCGTTGAACCCATCTGTTACCTTAGTCCTATGAGAATGATTTTGAATATTTCCTGGTTGAAAGCGGGCGGTTGTTTTCTGGCATTTGCGGGACTTCTCGCCCTCACCGCTTGCGATAAGGGCGGTGCTGGCAGCGGTGCCGGTGCTGGAACTGCAGCTGACGGAGCTGTGAGCGATGTGATTGTGGTGGGTGAGTATGCTTCCCTGACCGGCAATGAGGCCTCATTTGGCCAGGCTTCCCATCGCGGCACGATGCTGGCCATTGATGATATTAATGCCGCTGGCGGTGTTCTGGGTAAAAAGATCAAGCTGGTGTATGAGGATGACTTATCCAAGGCGGGTGAGGCGTCCACCATTGCGCGTAAATTGATTTCACGCGACAAAGTGGTGGCTTTGCTGGGCGAAGTGGCCTCGGGCCGAAGCATGGAAGCTGCGGACATTTGCCAGCAATACCATGTGCCCATGATTTCGCCGTCCTCCACGAACCCGAAAGTAACGGAAAAGGGTGATTATATTTTCCGCGTTTGTTTCACTGATCCGTTCCAAGGCAAACTGATCGCCAATTTTGTTGCCAATACATTGAACGCCAAGAAAGTGGCGATCATCAACGATGTTTCCTCGCCCTACAGCGTCGGTTTGGCGAGTTATTTCAAGGAACCCTTTGTGGCGGGTGGCGGTACGATTGTGGCGGAGCAGAAGTACACCGGTTCGGACAAGGATTTCAAAGCGCAATTGACCGCGATCAAGGCGGCCAATCCCGATGTGGTTGTGGTGCCGGGCTATTATAGCGCGGCTGGATTGATCGTGATGCAAGCCCGGCAATTGGGGATGACCATGCCGATGGTCGGTGGGGATGGATGGGAAGCCCAGGATCTGATTGATATCGCCAAGGACTCTTTGGAAAACACCTATTTTTCGACTCACTATTCCTCGGAAAATCAGGATCCCACCATTCAGAGCTTTGTGAAGCGGTATCGCGAAAAAAACGACGGACAGACTCCCGATGCCATGTCAGCCCTTGGATATGATTCCGCGATGGTGCTGGCCGATGCCATCAAACGCGCTGGAACGACCGAGCCCGGCAAGTTGCGGGATGCGATTGCCGCCACCAAAGATTTTGCTGGTTTGACCGGTAAAACCACCTTGGACGATCATCGGGATGCACCCAAGGCTGCGGTGATCATCACCGTGGAAAAAGGACATTTTAAATACGTCAAAACCGTCGAACCTTGACAGAATTTTTACAGCAACTGATAAACGGAATTTCGCTTGGGGCGATCTATGCCCTGATAGCGCTGGGCTACACCATGGTTTATGGTGTCCTGCGTTTCATCAATTTTGCGCATAGCGATGTGTTCATGGTGGGGGCGTTTGCGGGGTATTATCTTTCGAAGTTTGTGCGTGAGGCATCCTTGGCGGGCGGGTTGTTTGTGCTGGCCGGTTCCATGGTCATTTGCGCGATTCTGGGCATCGTCATCGAAAGGCTGGCCTACCGTCCGCTGCGCAACCGGTCCAAGCTGAATGTGTTGATCACGGCCATTGGTATTTCCCTGCTGTTGGAAAATGCGGGTCAACTTTGTTTCGGACCCAATCCCAAGCCATTCCCCAATTTATTCCCGACCACCTCCATTCACATTGGCCCGTTGGTGTTGGGCAGCAATCAATTGGTGGTGTTCATCGTAGCGATTCTATTGCTGGTGGTGCTTCAATATATCGTGATGAAAACTCGCATTGGAACGGCGATGCGCGCGGTTTCCTTCAACCCTGCGGCTGCGTCATTGGTTGGGATTAACATTGATCACATTATCTCCTTCACCTTTGGTTTGGGATCCGCGTTGGCGGCGGCGGGTGGTATTTTATATTCGCTGAATTATCAGGCCATTGATCCGCTGATGGGGGTGCTGCCGGGCTTGAAAGCCTTTGTGGCCGCGGTTTTGGGCGGAATTGGAAACATTCCCGGGGCGGCATTGGGCGGGTTGGTGCTGGGGATCATCGAAATCTTCGTCAAAGGAAGCCGATGGTCCACCTATACCGACGCGATCGCTTTTACACTGCTCATTTTGATCCTGCTGTTCCGTCCGGCGGGGTTGCTGGGCAAAATGCGGGTGGAGAAAGTCTGATGCGGTTGGCACGATCACAGTGGATATTGATTGGGACCCTGGTGGCGTGCCTGGGCCTGACGTTCTGTTCCAACGCCTTCAATCTTTACTATCTTCAAGTGGCGATTGTGGTGGGCATCAACATTATCCTGGCCACCAGCCTGAATCTCATCAACGGTTACACCGGTCAATTTTCCCTTGGGCACGCCGGCTTCATGGCGGTGGGAGCCTACACCTCGGCATACATTACACTGAAGGTGGGTCATGTATCCTCCGATCTTTCGGCAAACCTGGTGTTCTTCGGTGCCCTGCTGGCAGGTGGATTGATGGCGGCGGGCACGGGTTTGCTGGTGGGAATTCCCTCGCTTCGTTTGAAGGGGGATTATCTGGCCATTGTGACGCTGGGTTTTGGTGAAATCATCCGCGTGATTCTGCTCAATCTTGAGTTTGTCGGCGGTGCTCTGGGGTTGAACGGCATACCGCCTTACTCGAATATTTTTTGGACATTCGGTTTTGCGGCTGTGACGGTTTACGTGGTGGTCAGCATGGTCAATTCGACGTTTGGTCGCGGGTTCATAGCGGTGCATGATGATGAAGTGGCGGCGGAGGCGATGGGGTTGAACACGACCCGTTACAAAATTCTGGCGTTTGTGGTTGGGGCATTTTTTGCAGGTGTGGCCGGTGGTATTTACGCCCACGTCGTTCGTTCGATTGATCCCGGTGGTTTCGGATTCATCAAGTCCATTGAAATCGTGGTGATGGTGATCATGGGCGGAATGGGAAACACGGTGGGGGTGATTCTTGCCGCGATTCTTCTCACGCTATTGCCGGAGTTTCTGCGTCCCATCGCGGACTACCGCATGTTGATTTACTCCCTGCTGCTGGTGGTGCTGATGCTGGTGCGTCCGCAAGGACTGTTTTATTGGAAACGCAACAAAAGCCGGGTGGTTGCAAAATAGCGAACAGAAGAACTGAACGGCACTGACGGAACCCAATGCATACCGACGCACCAACGAAGAAAGAGACACTGCAATTGAAGGATTGCACGATTCGTTTCGGCGGGTTGACAGCGGTGTCGGCGATTAATTTAGAAATCGGGCCGGGACAACTCGTCGGGTTGATTGGTCCCAACGGTGCAGGCAAGACCACCCTGTTTAATTTGATTACGGGAGTCTACCAACCCACGGAAGGTGACATTTCTTTTGGCGGACGCTCCCTTTTGAAGCACAAGCCCAACCAGATCACGGCGCGTGGAATTGCCCGGACCTTTCAGAACATTCGTTTGTTCCATTCCCTGACGGTGTTCGACAATGTGCGGGTGGCGTTTCACCTCCACACCGCCAGTGGAGTCAGTCATTCGTTGACACGCGGCATCAAGTTCCATGAAGAGGAGGAGCGTATTCGCGAAAAAGTTCATTCCATGTTGAAGGTGTTTCACCTGGACCATGCCGCCGGGGATGACGCCAGTTCGCTGCCTTACGGTGACCAGCGTCGTTTGGAAATTGTGAGGGCGCTGGCGACGGGGCCCAAGCTTTTGTTGCTGGACGAACCCGCAGCGGGGATGAATCCCAGTGAAAAAGTGGAGCTGATGAAGTTGATCCGTTTTGTGAAGGAAGAATTCAAGACCTCGATTCTGCTGGTGGAACATGACATGGCTGTGGTGATGGGGATCTGTGAGCGGATAGCGGTGTTGGATTACGGGGTGAAGATTGCTGAAGGCACGCCCGGGGAAGTGCGGAAAAATCCCAAGGTGATCGAGGCCTATCTGGGTGAGGAAACCATTCATTAAATTTTTGTGCTTGAGATCAAGAATCTGAACGTCAATTACGGTGCCATCCAGGCGCTGCGGGGCATTTCCCTGCGGGTGGATGCGGGTCGGATTGTCACGCTCATCGGCGCGAACGGGGCCGGGAAGACCTCCACGTTGCGAGCCATTTCCGGGTTGACGCGGGCGAGCGGCGGCGAAGTGTTGTATGAGGGACGGAACATCACGAATCTCAAGCCCCATGAATTGGTAAAACTCGGCATCTCCCACGTGCCGGAGGGGCGCATGGTTTTTGCCAATCTGACCGTGCTGGAGAATCTTCAGATGGGCGCGTATCTTCAGCGCGACAAACAGATGATTGCCCAGGATTTGGAGAAGGTATTTGGAATATTCCCCCGTTTGTTGGAGCGGCAGAAGCAGGTGGCTGGAACCCTTTCTGGAGGAGAACAACAAATGCTGGCGATTGGACGGGCATTGATGAGCCGGCCAAGATTTTTGATGCTGGATGAACCTTCCCTCGGGATTGCGCCGCTTCTGGTGAAGGCGATTTTTGAAAAAATAGTGGAAATCAATCGCAGTCAGGGAATCTCCATCCTGCTGGTGGAACAAAACGCGAATCTCGCGCTTTCCATTTCCAGCCATGGATATGTTCTCGAAACCGGCAGCATCATTCTGGAAGACACTGCGGCTGCGCTGAGGCAGAGCGAGCAAGTCAGAAGCGCGTATCTCGGCGGAGTTTGAAGGACTTTTTTTCTTTTCTCATGAAGCCACTCTCCGAATGTCGTCTCTATACCTTTGTGGACTCGGCATATCTGCATGGCCGTGCACCGGAATCCGTGGCGCTTCAGTTGTGTGAGGGTGGTTCGGATATCATCCAGTTGCGGGCAAAAAATCAGACCCTCGAGGAAGTTCGCAAGATGGCGGAGGCCGTTTTACCGGTGACGCGCAAGCATGGCGTTCGGTTGGTGATCAATGATCATCTGGAGCTGGCCAGGGAGTCGGGAGTTGAGATGTGTCACATGGGACAAGAGGACTTTTTTGATGCGGGGCATCATCACTCGCGTGATCTGGATCTGGGAAGCATCGAGTTGGGATTGAGCACCCATGCACCTGATCAAGCCTTACGGGCTCTTGCCGCCGAGCCTGCATACATTGCCATTGGACCGGTTTATGCCACTGGAACCAAACCCACGGCGCGGCCTGTTACTCTGGAATATGTCCGATGGGCCGCTGAAAATGTGTCTCTTCCCTGGTTTGCGATTGGCGGGATTAATCAACAGAATCTCGGTGAAGTTTTGAACGCAGGGGCCAAACGGATCTGCGTGGTTTCAGCCATATTGAATCGGACGGATGTTGCTGCAGCGTGCCGGGAATTCACGGCCAGAATGGACAGCTTCTAAGGCTACTCCGTGCTGATGGGTTCTTGAAGATTGTCGATGGCCGACATTGCGGCATGCCAGCTCAGGATGGCGCATTTGACGCGTGAGGGGAATTTGTGAACCCCCGCAAAAACCGCCAGTTTACCCAACCCTTCCTCGTCACCCTTGCCGGTCATTATCAATTCATGAACCTTGTCGAACAGCGCTTTCACCTCATCGCGTTTCATGCCCTTGATGGCGCTGGTGAGCAGGGAGGCGGAAGCCTTGGAAATGCAGCACCCGGAACCTTCAAACGTGGCGTCCTTCACGACGTCTCCGTCCATTTTCAAAAAAACGCGGTAATTATCCCCGCACAAGGGATTGTAACCGTGACCCTGGCGATTGGCTCCCTCAAGAGCGTGGAAATTGCGCGGTGCCTTGCAATGATCCAGGATCACCTGTTGATAAAGCTCATCGAGTTCGTCGGACATGGAAATGATTAGTGTGCTGTCAGGTGAGGATTTTGCTCAAGACGATCCCACACGATCTTGTCCATCTCCTCGCGAAGTGGTTCGAGGCGGATGCGGTCGATGATTTCGCCGGCAAACGCATGGATCAACATCTGGCGGGCGGTTTCCTTGCCGATGCCGCGGGCGCGCAGATAAAAAATGGATTCCTCATTCAACTGTCCGATGGTGGCGCCGTGGGTGCACTTGACGTCGTCCGCGTAAATTTCCAATTGGGGCTTGGTATCGATGGTGGCGTCATCCGAGAGCAAAAGATTTTTGTTCGTCTGCTTGGCGTCGGTTTTTTGGGCGTCCGGGCGAACCAGGATGCGTCCATGGAAAACGCCCCGGGAGCGGTCATCCAGAATCCCGTTGTAATATTCGTGGCTGTTGCAATGGGGCATGGCGTGATCCACCACCATGTGATGATCTGCCAGCTGCTCATCCTTGGTCAGGTATAAACCGTTGAGCACACATTCGATGCCGGATTCGGAAAGCTGGGTGCGAATGTTGTTGCGCGAGAGCTTTCCGCCAAGGGCGATGGAGTGGGCGATGAAATTGCAATTCCTGCCCAGATGCGCGTGCATTGCGGAGACATGATACGCGGCAGGACCTTCATCCTGGAATTTGCAGTGCTCCACCACGGCGTTTTCACCAATCACCATTTCGTTGACGACATTCGTGAAATAACTTCCGCCGCCGAAATTCACATAGCTTTCGATCACGGTCAGACGGCTCGAAGGTGAGGCTATGATGAGGTTGCGCGGGCTGATGGTGGCGCCGTTTTCCGGGTTGGTGGTGACGAAAATCAGGTGAACCGGATTTTCAACGGATTTGCCATTCAGGACATGGATGAAAGCGCCGTCGGCAAAGAAGGCGGTGTTCAAGGCTGTGAACGCATTTTGATCCTCCAAGGCATGACGACCCAGATGTTTCTCCAGGATGGAGGAATCGGCAAGCAGGGCGGAAGCCAGGTTCGTGATTTCGATGCCTTCCTTTTCCGGCAGAATGGCAGAAAGTTCCTTGGAGAAGATCCCGTCCACGAAAACCAGTTTACTGGACTTCAGGGAATTGAAGGATTGATTTTTGAGAAATTCGTGCAGGCCTGGTGTCGCGGCTGGATGGTTGAAAGCGGGTTTAAAGGGGAGTTTCGCGATGGAGGCCATGCTGGTAAAACGCCAGTCCTCGTCCTGGGTTGTGGGGAAGCCCATCTCGGCGAAGCGGGACATGGCGGCTTTTCGAAGAGGGAATACCCAGGATGGGCTGCGTGATTCCAGCTTGGATTGTTCAAAGGTTTCCCAATGCCCATCGGTTTGGCTGCTTTTCTTGATATCCAGACTCTGCGTCATGTTCATTTAATGTTTGATGATGGAGGCATCCCTAAGGAAAGCCATCCATCACACATCATTCCATGAGGAAGGCATTGTGGCAAGAGTGCAGAGAATGGTTTTATGGGGGCGATTTATATCGGGGAAAGCACCCCCGCCTTCGTCATCGCCGGCTGGTGCCTTAAATAAGAAAGGCCGGATCTTGCGATCCGGCCTTGTGTGTGTGGGGAACGCCGACTGGTGAAATTACCAGCTGCTGAAAACCGAGGTATAGCAAGTCGCCTGACCTGTGCAGTTGTTATTGATCACCGGGGGCTTGCCGCAGAAACTGGCCTGGCAGCAATAATTGTTGCCGGAGTTGTAACCATTGCAGCTCCAGCCGTTGCAGCAATTCCATGCCGGGCAGGTAGTGCAAGTGACGTTGCAGCTTTCACCGGGCTTGAGGCTGGGGCAATTATAGGAGTTGCCGCAGGCATTGATGATGCAGGAATTCAGGCAGGTATTGCCGGTGTTGGTCACCGAGCAGGTGTAATTGACACAATCCCAAGACCAGCATCTCGAGGGGCCGCTCACTGACACCGAGCACTTCGAAGCGCAACCGGCATAGGAGAAGTTCACGCAGGTCAAACTCTGGCAGTTGCCGAGGGTGAATACTTCGATGTTGTTCTTGGGGATGTTGCAGCTGGTATAAGTGCAGTTGGTGGCGTGGCAATAGCCGGATTTGTCTGTCCAGCAGTCCTGTCCCGCAGTGTTTTTATAATGCTGGCAACCGGTGCTGTCTGTCCAGCGATCCACGCCATCACAGCCCTTGTGGTGCAAGTAGTTGTCGTTTTCGGTCCAGCATTCATTGGTGTTGCAGTCAATCCAGTGCAGGCAATGGGTTCCAGCGGTTTGAACACAATTGGTGGGTTGGACCACGAGGATTCCGTAGGTTCCTGCCAACAGGTTGGTGAAACTGTAGTCGCCATGAATGTCGGTTTTGACGGTGGCGATCAGGACGCTGTTGGAGTTGAACAATTGGACGGTGACGTTGGAGATGCCCGCCTGGTTGCCCACGCAGGTGAGGAAGCATTGACCATAGAGATCGCCATAGACGGTGCCGGAGACGCTGCTGTTGTGCGCCGCGCCAATGTAGATGTTCTGGGTGCAGGTGTTGGTGTTGCCACAGGCGTCCACCGCAGTCCAGGTGCGTTGAATCACCCAAGTGCCGGTGCAGGAGCCTGCGGTTGTCACGTCATTGTAGGTCAGGGTGGGTGTGGAACCGCATTTGTCGGAGACTCCGGCGTAACCGCTGACCGAGGGAGGAACGTTGGTCACCGTGGGCGAAACCAGGTGGTTGGAGCACCAGGCGCTGGGGGTTTTGTTCACATAAGCGCAGTTAAGGTTGCTGCAAACCGTCGTCAGGTCGTTGTAATTGCACTTGTAGGAGGAGATATCGCCGCCGCCCACTGCGGTATGGCAAATGTCCAGGATCTGGCGAACGGTCTTGCCATGGAGCGCGCAGGTCGGATCGTTGAGGATCAGATCGCCGTAGCCCTTGGCAATGCCGGTCTTGTCACCGCAATCGCTGAAGTCCACGTTGAACTTCAAGCAGGTGGCGTGGGAGGCCAGCAATCCAGACTCGCAAGAGGTGGGGTTGGTGTAATTGTTCTTCAAGCAGGAAGGAGCGCTGCTGCAGGAGACAAACTTCTGGGCGCAGGTGCCGGAGGTGAACTTGATACAATAGTCACTGGAGTTGTTCACCACACCGCAGAAGGACCAGCCGTTGGTGTAGCACTTGGCAAACCAGTTGGTCAGGCAGCTGGCGCCGTTGGTGCCGTTGCAAACTGCTCCGTAATCTTCACGACGGTAGGTGCAGTAAGTTCCAGTCATGCTGGTGACGGTGTAATCCGCCGGGCAGATGATGACCGGGCCGATCTTGTCCGCGGTCCATGTGTAAACCACGGTGGAAGGAAGTGAGACATTGCCGCAGCCATCCGTCACGGTGACAGTAAAGGTGCGGGTGATGATGCAATTGTTGGTGCTGTCCAGGTGCGAAACATTGGTGCTTATCAGCGAGCAGTTATCCGTCGCCATCACGAGAGACTGAACGAAGGCATCGCTTGGCAGAGTGGCCGGATTGCAACCCAGGCTGCCACCTGCAGGAATGGAGGTGATGACAGGTTGGGTGGTGTCCACTTTCCAGGTATAGACGACTGTTTTGGCTGGCGACACATTGCTGCAGGCGTCGGACACGATGATGTTGAAAGTGCGGAGATAACCGCAGGCTGAACCGGAATCCACGTGGGATACATTGACCGTTGCTGTGCTGCAACCTTCGGAAGCGGAAACGAGACCCTTGATCGAGGCGTCCGTTGGGAGTGTTTTGGGATTGCAACCCAGATCCATGCTGGCGGGGGAGGAGAGGATTACAGGAGCGGTGGTGTCCGCGGTCCAGGTAATGGTTTGAATGTTGGTGATGGAATTGCCATTGGAATCACTGGCGACAAATGTGATCAAGCGGGTGGTCTGGCAGCCATTGGTGGTGTCCGACTGGGTGGCGGTAATGGAGGCAGGGACCGAAGTGCAGGATACGGCGTAGATAATGTTGGTATTGGAAGCATTGGCTGCCGAGGGGATGTTGGCAAGCGGGGGATTGCATCCGAGGTTGGTGCTGGCCGGGACTTTGGTGAAAGTCAATTGAGTGAAGGGAACTTCCAGGATGACGAACTGCACGGGAACGGTGAGTGCCACGCTGTTTTGGTTGGTGATCACATACATTGCGCCGATGACATTGCCGCATTGGGGAACCCAGGTGGCGGCGTTATTGCTGGCATCAGCGAGCAGCGAACTCACGTTGGCAGGGGTATAAGGGGGATATCCCGCGTTGTCGGGAAGGGCTGGTCCGCCTACCAGGGTGTTGATGGCCGTCTGGATATCCCAGAAATAGGCACTGCCTTTATGGTTGAGAATGTAATTCACCTGTTGCCAGACGGCAGGGCTGACATAGCAGGTTGCCGGATGGTCCAGCGGAATTTCTGTGTTTAAGGAGGGATCGCAGGTCGGGAAAAGATTGCCGATATAGCTGCTTCCCCCCACGGTGAAGTTCAGGGAGGGATCCAGCAGGGTGTAAGCATCCACACACCAGGTAAGGTAGGTTCCTGCGGCCAGGGGCTGGCTGTTTCCCTGGACGGTGGTATTGAAAGTTGCAGGACTGTTTGGGTAATTCGGATAGGAAACCATGTAACTGCTCAGTACGTTTCCATTGGGACCTGTAAAACTGAGGTGGCACTGGGCCATCAGTTTTGCGTTGCCAACCATTCCGAGCAGCAGTGCTGCCGTCAGGATGAGTAACCAACATTTTAACATTCGATTTTTCATAATTTGTTTTGCCTGGATATTTTGGTCTTAAAAACTTTGCCTAATTGAACTAAATAGATTTCCCTATCTGACCCAAATACCAGTAGCACGCAAAAGGGCGGAATGATGAACCGGAGACTACTGATTTTTTTATCCGTGGAATTACGAAGGAGCGGCGGGGATTTGGGCCGGGAGAAGAAAAAAAAGGAGCCGTTCTGGCTTGGGGTTGATTGTAGAACCTGTTGTTGCCAACAAAGCTCAACATCAAACCCGCAGAACGGCTCCGATTACTTGCTTTTGCGCCGCCAGGCTTGGCTGACGGCGGTCAAATCAAGAAAGGCCTGCAGGATTAGCGCATGAAGCGCTTCACGAAGGCGATACCAGCGATGCCGGCGGTCATCAGCATGGCGCTGCTACCGGCGTCAGGAACCTGGGGAGCAGGTCCGGGGCTGGCTTGGAGGCTGGCCACGACCATGACGAAAGCCACAGTCAGCAGGCTGAGGGACAAGGTATTTGATTTCATAATAGTATTAATACTTCTGAGTGTTTCTCGGTTCTTGATCTGCACCGTCGACTGGTTTTCAGATAAAACCGATCTGGAATTTATTAGCATATAAAATGCCATGACAGCCTTTTTCTGATCTACCGTGGGAAGTCATTCCCGAAGAGGAGTTTAGAGCGCGGAAATTCGATTTTGTGGTTGGAGGGTAAAAGGTCGGTCTGTAAGCGGTTCCGACGCTGCCTTGCATCAATGGAGGTAATTTTAATGATCTTTACTATGGCGTATTAATGGAATGTTTTGCAAATAAGCAGTTTATGTAAGCTTGTGGGTATTCTGTAAGAAATGCCGACGCTGATTGCCCGTTGTTATGTGGAAATGACAAGCAAAAAAAGCGCCCCTTACAGGGCGCTTTGGTTGGAACGGACAGAAAGAGAATTGATTCGAAGGTCAGGCGGCTTCGGCCACTTCGAGGAAGCCTTTGAGATGGCGAACGCGTGTGGGGTGACGCAGTTTGCGCAGCGCTTTTGCCTCGATCTGGCGGATGCGTTCGCGGGTCACCTTGTATTGCTTACCCACTTCTTCCAAAGTGCGGGCATAGCCATCGACCAAGCCGAAGCGAAGTTCCACGATGCGGCGTTCGCGTTCGGTCAGGGTGGCCAGCACGTCGTTGAGCTTGTCTTTGAGCAAGCTGTAGCTGGTCATGTCCGAGGGGTTTTCAGCGGTTTTGTCCTCGATGAAATCGCCGAAACAGGCGTCGTCGCTATCGCCCACGGTGGCCTGCATGGAGATGGGTTGCTGGGCCATTTTGAGGATGGCCTTGACGCGCTCCACTGGGAGTTGCATTTCATCGGCGATTTCCTCGGGGGTGGCTTCGCGGCCCAATTCCTGGAGCAACTGCTTTTGGGCGCGCATTAGTTTGCCGATGATTTCGATCATGTGGACCGGAATACGGATGGTGCGGGCCTGGTCGGCAATGGCGCGGGTGATGGCCTGGCGAATCCACCAGGTGGCATAGGTTGAAAACTTGTAACCGCGGCGGTACTCAAATTTTTCCACACCCTTCATCAAGCCCATGTTGCCTTCCTGAATGATGTCGAGGAATGCCAGGCCGCGGTTGGTGTATTTCTTGCCGATGGAAATGACGAGGCGCAGGTTGGCTTCAGCCATTTCGGTCTTGGCTTGATGCGCCTTGGCTGCGTAAAGGTTCAGGGATTCGTAAGCCTTGAGATATTCATCATAAGGCATGCGGGCGAATTCCTCGAGCGCCTTGATTTTCTGGCGTTCGCTCTTGATGATCGCGGCGGTGTGATCGGACTTCCTGGCGCGTTCCAGCTCGGCAATGGTCTTGAGGCTGGCCTGGATTTTGTCGTGAATGTTCTGGGTCACCAGAATCATTTCCTCGATCACCTTCTGCTTGTAATAAAACTTGGGGAACATTTCCTGGAGCTTTTTGTCGAGCTTCCGGAATTCCACATTGATCTTTTCCTTGTTGCCGGATTTGCCGGATTCCTGCCAGCGGGCATATTTTTCATCCACGCTGGCGTCCACTTCGCGCACCTTCTTCACCAACTGGCGGAGAGCCTTCAGATGGCGGTCGCGGCTTTCGACTTTTTTATCCACGATGACACGGTCAAAGCGTTCCTTGGGAGGTTCGGAAATCAATTTTTCGGCCAGGGCGATATGCTCCTTGGCGGCGAAACCAAAGCTATAAATGATGCGCTTCTGCTCGTTCTCAGCTTCCTCGATGCGCTTGCAGATGGCGACTTCCTGTTCACGGGTTAACAGAGGCACTTTGCCCATCTGACGCAAATACATGCGGACGGGATCGTCGAGGATATCCAGACGGCCTTTTTCTTCTTCTTCGTCGGTTTCCGGGGCTTTGACGCGATCGACTTCCGCCTGATCCACGATCTCGATGTCCAGATTGGCCAGCTTGGTATAGACCTGGTCCAAATCCTCCGGGGTGACGACATTATCCGGAAGGGCATCGTTGATGTCATCATAGGTCAGGTGTCCCTGTTCCTTGGCGAGCATCAAAAGCTCCTTGACCTTCTCGGTCAGATCCACTCCAGACTTGGTCTTGATGGTTCCATCGAGCTTAAGGTCAGGTGGCTGAATATCGGTAGTGGCTAATCCCGAGGCGTTTGCGGTAGTAGGAGTAGCGTTGGATTCAGCGGACTTACGTGCATCGTGAGCCCCTTTCGCGCCATGGGTCAGGCGGTTACCATTGCTGGCCCCGTTGGCCGGGATGATTTCGTTCAGGTTAGACTTGCCGCGGGAAGATTTAGTTTCAGAAGAAGTTTGGGTTGCAGTAGCTTTGGAGCGCTTGGCGTTTGATTTTGCGATTGCGATTCGTGCAGCCATCTTCTTCATTTTAGATTTAACCATATAAACTCACCTCAAATTTCAGAATAACGAGCCTGTTATTATTTCAGTACCTTAGCCCCAAGTCAAATAATTGCTCAATAAATTTTGACCTGCAAAGACACGGGAAATCCGTTCCGCTTCTACTAAGCGATTCAACATCAAATATTACCGAGGCAAGACCCACCTAAATCCCCGAGAACAGCATAATGAAAGCATTATTGCAAAAAAGGTTGTTTCTGTAAAGCCTGCAAAACGTCACCTTCCTGTAACATGTTGATAGTCAGACTTAAATTACATGCCTAACCCTCTTGTCTCGAGTTTCTTACATTGTCTTGCCATTCATCCATCACCCTCAATTACCTAAATTATAGAGTGTCGATAACGATACAGCCAATTTGCTTTTCGTCAAATCAGGGACTTCGAAAAATCGAGAGGATCCAGTGTTGGCAATCAAAATGCGTAAGGAGCAGGAGGCTTGGTAAATACCTAAAGGGGAATCACTTGAGGATTGTGAATCTGAAAAACAAGTGGAATCCCCAGACTGTGAGGAAATCAAAAAAATATTCTCTGAGAAATTCAAACGGATTTGAACCGCTGTAATCAAGGCTTTTCCTGAACCCGGAGCATTACTTCGTTGCGGCGCATGAAGGTGGGAGTCCAGGGAGGATCGAAGTAACCGTAAATGGGTTTCTCGATGGGGGTGATATGGTTGGTTTGCAGCCAGGATTGTAGTTTGGAAAGGGATTCGGTTTCGCTCTTGGCGCTTCGGGCGCCTGTGAAGCGGTAGACGGCGAATTGGCCGGGGGCGATTTCCTTGATGCTCAAATGGTCGTCCGTAGGCTTCGGTGTGGTTTGGGGGCTCATTTTGGCGGGCATGACGAAGGCCATGGCGGTGTTGGAGCCGTCCGAGTTCATGAACACCGGGGTGGTCATGGGGATTTTGGTGGCGTTATTGTTAGAACCGGAAATAAAGCGGAAAAGCCGCATGAAACTATTGTTGCCTCGATCCCCTTGAACCGGACCCGCGGCTTGGACGAGCGTCATGGCTGGATATTTGCGCAGTTCAAAACTGCCATCCTTGTGAACTACCTTGTAAGGCGCGGACTCATAGCCCTGTCGAACCGCGAAGCAGCCGCCGCAGAAGACGGCCACCAGAAGCACTACCATAGAAATAGATGCCACCCAGATCATGCGATTCAATCGTTTCGATATTTTCATTCCAAGGACAGAACGACTGTGGCCCCTTGTTTGGTTGCATACAATGACCAAATGGGGGCCCTATCCCGCTGCGCTGATAAGCTCAACCGAACTGCAACCTGGTGGTGGTGGCTTCAGTATCCCAGCCCCGGGTGGGTTTGCTGGTGATGCCGGCGACTTCCTTGATGGAGATCTGGTTGCCGCGTGCCTTGGCATTTTTGACCGCGAGCTCTTCCGGTTTGCAGGTTTGCTGGCTGATTTTTTGGTGCGGAACAGGTTTGTAGCGGATGTAGAGTTGATCCGGTGTGTCGGGCTCGAAGAACAAGATGCGTGATTTCTCCGGGATGCAGAAATACTCCTTGTTCATGATGGTTCCACCGAAAGTGAACCGTTTCAGATAAGTGGCCTCTCGGTTGGTGTAAGCCAGGGTGAACACGCGGTCGCGTTCCGGCAATCCGCAAAAAACGAGGTCGGGGCCGACGAACAATTTTTCCTGCAACTCAGTGACCTTGTAATGGCCGTCCTTGAAGATGAGCAACATTTTATCAAACTTCGTGCAGTCCATCTTGAACTCATCGCCGCTGACCTTGAAACCGACGTAACCGGATTCGCGATCATACGCCACCTTGAATGATTTGAAGGCGACTTCCTTGGCCTCGACTTCATCATAACGGCTGCTCTTGGTGAGCCGGGGATACATGGGACCGTATTTCTCGAGCAGTGCTTCCAGATGGTTGATGGCGTATTTGGTGACGTTCTTGAGGTGCTTGCGGGTTTCCTCGAGTTGGGCTTTTACCGTCTCCATTTCCTCGCGGTGTTTGTTGATGTCAAACAATGAGATGCGGCGGATACGGACGCCCAACAGCATTTCGACATCCTCGCTGGAAAGGTCGCGGAACATTTCTTCGCGGAAGGGCTTGAACCCCTCGAAGACGGATTCAACCACGGCTTCGTTGGTCTTGGCGCTCTCGATTTTTTTGTAAATGCGGTTTTCCACGAAGATGCGGACCAGCGTTTTAAAATGCATTTCCTGTTCGAGCTTGCTTTGGCGCAATTCCAATTCGCGCTGGAGCAGGCTTACCAGGCGCTCGGTGTTTTCGCGAAGCACCTCGGAGACGGTCATCTCAACGGGGCGGTTGTTTTTGATGACAATGATGCGGCTGCTGATGCTGGTTTCGCAATCGGTGAAGGCGTACAGGGCATCCACCAGTTTCTCGGCACTCACACCCTGGGGAGCTTTGATTTCGATTTCGACTTCCTCTGCTGTGAAATCATTCACGCTGCGCACCTTGAGTTTGCCTTTTTTGGTGGCGTCCTCAATGGAGCCGATGAGCGATTCGGTGGTGGTGGTGGGCGGGATTTCCTTGATCACCACGGTGGATTCGTCCTTCACCTTGATCTTCGCGCGGACTTTGACGCTGCCTTTGCCGTCGGCATATTCGCGGGCATCCATCAATCCGCCGGTGGGGAAATCCGGAAGGCATTTGAAGGGTTGCTTTTTGAGAATGGCGATTTGGGCCGCGATCAGTTCGGGAAAATTATGCGGCAAGATGCGGCAGGCGAGTCCGACGGCGATGCCTTCCGTGCCAAGCATCAGGAGCAGGGGCAAACGGCAGGGGAGAGTGACGGGTTCCTTGTTGCGTCCGTCATAGCTGGGGACAAACTCGGTGAGTTCATCGTTGAACACTTCGCTTCGTGCCAGCGGGGAAAGGCGGCATTCGATGTAACGGGAGGCGGCGGCGACGTCGCCTGTGAAAATATTTCCGTAATTTCCCTGGCCTTCGATGAGATAACGTTTGTTGGCCAGCACGACAAGGGCGTCGCCAATGGAGGCGTCCCCGTGCGGATGGTACTGCATGGCGTGACCGACGACATTAGCGACCTTGATGAATCGTCCGTCATCTTTTTCGTGAAGTGCCCAGAGGATGCGACGCTGCACCGGCTTGAGACCGTCCTCGAGATTGGGGATGGCGCGGTCACGGATGACGTAGGAGGCGTATTCGAGAAAGCTGGTGTTGACCCTTTTGTGGAGGGCCAGGTCCTGTCGTTCCGGTGAGAAAGGCTGTGTGGGATGAGCGGGGACTTCCTCGGCCTGCACATGAGAGGCGGCATTGGCATCGCCCGAGGGCGTGGGGGAGGGAGTGTTGCCGGGTGCCGGGACGGGATTGCCTTCGATGGGCAGTTCGGGTTGCTGGGTTGCTTTATC
>Ga0214192_1000806_pt1 | contig 18490 bp, 17 predicted proteins | sample TroBogEpilimnion_44_FD_153030 | JGI IMG/M metagenome (GOLD analysis project Ga0214192, IMG submission 153030) | Freshwater microbial communities from Trout Bog Lake, WI - 29JUL2008 epilimnion | ecosystem: Environmental > Aquatic > Freshwater > Lake > Epilimnion/Euphotic zone | place: Trout Bog... | reverse complement strand
ATGGCCGCCTGATAAGCTGCAAACACCTTCCGGGTGTCGTGACCACCGCGAAGAAGTTTGTGAATCTGATCGTCAGTCAGATGATTCACCAGCTTCAACAATTCAGGATATTTGCCAAAGAAATGCATGCGAATGTAACTGCCGGGTTCGACGGAATATTTCTGATAATCGCCATCCACCACTTCACCCATGCGGCGAATCAACAATCCGGATTGGTCACGAGCCAATAGTTCATCCCAGTCAGAACCCCAAATCACCTTGATGACATTCCATCCGGCACCATTGAAGAGTGCTTCCAATTCCTGAATGATTTTGCCATTACCGCGAACCGGTCCGTCCAAACGTTGGAGGTTGCAGTTAATCACCCAGACCAAATTGTCCAGATTCTCACGGGATCCAAGGGTCAAGGAACCCAGGGTTTCCGGTTCATCTGTTTCTCCATCCCCAATAAAGCACCACACCTTGGGCTCAGGATCCTGGATGATCCCACGAGCTTTTAGATAACGGTTAAAGCGGGCTTGATAAATGGAACTGATGGGCCCCAGTCCCATCGAAACGGTCGGGAACTGCCAGAAATTGGGCATCAGATAGGGGTGCGGATAGGATGACAATCCCCCACCCTCGGACAGCTCTTGACGGAAATTCTGAAGATCTTTCTCGTTCAGACGGCCTTCCATAAAAGCGCGGGAGTAGACGCCCGGCGAGGCATGACCTTGAAAATAGACGATGTCGCCCGTGAAATTCTTATTACGACCTCTAAAAAAGTGGTTAAACGCAACCTCGTAAAGGGTGGCGGAAGAAGCAAACGTGGAAATATGGCCGCCCAGACCATCATGCTTGGCGTTGGCATTGACCACCATCGCCATGGCGTTCCAGCGAATATAGCTCTTGATTCGAACTTCGGTCTGCCAGTCACCGGGATAAGCAGGTTGCTTCTCGACCGGAATCGTGTTGATATAAGGCGTGCTAACAAGGGTGGGAGCTTCCACACCGGATTGGCGCAGGCGGGAGAGGAGTTTATCCAGAAAACGCGAGGTTTTCGCCGGCTCCTGATTCTTGAGCACATATTCCAACGCGGGTTCGAGTGAATCAAACCATTCTTTAAGATCAGCACCTTGGGGGCGGTCCACACTGCTCAGCCGACCCGTTGATCCTGTCACCGAATTTCCAGATTTATGTTCGTTATGCACTTTAGCCAATTCGCTTTTTACATCGCCATCGGGCCATTCCAAAATGCCACCATGGGCGAAACCATGATTAAATACCAAGGCGGGATTATCGCGCAAGTCAAACTCTCAAGTTTTTGGAGTGCGCAAAATCACCCGTTCTGAATATGCCGCAGTTTCTGCTTCAGGCAAACTTCACGAAAATGCCGGCTCGCTTCTCATTCACTTCCCATGGCATCTTATCGTTCGCTGTGGATAAAAACCATGCAAAATGTTAATTTTCGAGTCTTGAGCAAGCTGAACTTTATCGGCTAGTTGAATGAAATACTTGGATTGCACCTTCCCCACCCCGGCCGAAAACCTGGCATGGGAGGAGGCTTACCTCGACCAGTGCGAAGCCGGCTCTGCGGATGAATTGCTTCGGTTTTACGAATCTCCAAAGCCCTTTGCTGTATTGGGTTATGCAAACAAGGTGCGTTCGGAGGTGGATGTCGGAATGTGTTCAGCGCAACATGTCGGTGTTTTCCGTAGAATCAGCGGCGGCGGAACCGTCCTCCAGGGTCCCGGATGCCTCAGTTACGCTCTTTTTCTTAGAATCGGAGCATGCAGTGAGCTTTCCAGCATCACTGGCACTAATCAGTTCATCATGGAACAAAACCGCTCGACTCTAGCAAAGCTCACCCAACTTCCCGTCCAGGTGCAGGGTCACACGGATCTGGCAATCGAGGCACGCAAGTTTTCCGGCAATGCCCAGCGCAGAAAAAAATCATTCGTGCTGTTTCACGGAACCGTCATGTTTGCCATGGACATCCCCTCGATCAGCCGGTTTCTGAGAATGCCTTCGCTCGAACCTGAATATCGATCCGGACGTAGGCATGAGGATTTTTTGATGAATCTGCCAGTTTCCCGAAGTTCCATCCTGGAGTCATTCATAGCGAAATGGGACGCTCGGGCTACTTTAACTAACCCCATCCCACGAGTTGCGCAAGATCTCATGGACACCTATAATTCCAACGAGTGGATTTACCGTGGTGAAGAATCATGAAACGTTTTCTATTCGGAATCTTGGTGGGCGCAGTCATTGTCCTGGGTTTGATCTGGCACTACAGTCATTCCCATGATCACGTGGAATTGATCCGTCGTGATCTGACTCACGCCGCCCGGAACGCCACCCAATATGTGGAGGAGAAATTAGGGACCACCAACCTAAGCCGGCAGGAAATTTTGGATGAACTGCAGAAAACCGGACGCGTGGTGCGTCGCAAAGCAGAAGACCTGGGCCATTCCATCGCCGAAGCCACCGCGGATCCTCGAACAGTGGCGGTGATCAAAGCCAAGCTGCTGGCAGACCAAAACCTCGCATCCTTGAACATCTCGGTGGCCTGCAATCAAGGAAATGTCACCCTGTCAGGAACTGCAACATCCCCCGAAAACATCAAAAAAGCCGTTAAACTGGCCCTTGAAGTGGATGGGGTCAATCAAGTGACCTCCACTCTCAAAGTGAAAGAACCCGGCAGCTCCAAATAGCTTCTGCCGGGTTCATTTCAATATTCACATACTCGGAATTTGAATCCAAGGCTTCTCCCAATTGGGAATCAACCGCCTGCACTGCCACCCGCGCCGGTACCCGGCTCTGTCTGGCTGCGCGCATCGAGCAATTGATCCAACTTTGCTTTATCCAAACCGGATACTTCCAGAGCCACTTGACGGATGGTTTTGCCGGATTCATAGGCAAGTTTGGCTATTTTAGCCGCCTTATCGTAACCAATCACCGGAGCCAGTGAAGTGCACATGGCGAGACTATTCTCGATGTTACCTTCACACTTGGCCACATCCGCTTCCAATCCGGCGATGCATCGACGGGCAAAGACCTGACTGCCGGTGGTAAGCAACGCGATGGATTCCAGAAGATTATGGGCAATCACCGGCAACATGACATTTAATTCGAAGTTGCCGAAGGTACCGCTAAAAGCAATGGTGGCTTCGTTACCAATCACCTGCGCTACGACCATGATCAGCATCTCGCACATGACGGGATTGACCTTGCCGGGCATGATGGAGCTTCCGGGTTGGGTGGCGGGAAGCTTCAACTCGCCGATGCCACAGCGCGGTCCTGAACCCAGCAGCCGAATATCATTGGCGATCTTAATCAAACTGACAGCCACGGTCTTCAATGCCCCGCCCGCTTCAACAGCTGCATCGCGTGAGCCCTGGGCTTCAAAATGATTTGAAGCCTCGCAGAGTTTCAACCCTGTTTCTTTCGAGATGCCGGAGATGGTCTTGGAAGCAAAATCAATATGGGTATTGATGCCTGTTCCTACAGCGGTGCCGCCGAGTGCGAGTTCGCCAAGGTTTGCTTCTACTTTCTGCAAACGCTCAATGCCATGTTTCACCATGCTGGCATAACCGCTGAACTCCTGCCCGAGACGAATGGGGGTGGCATCTTGCAGGTGAGTGCGCCCGATCTTGAGGACATTATCAAAGCTCTTCGCCTTGGAATCCAACTCACCGTGGAGCTCTTTTAAGGCGGGGATCAGCTGGTGAACAATGGCATCCAAGGCCGACAAATGAATGGCTGTGGGAATGACGTCATTACTGGATTGACCACAATTCACATGATCGTTGGGGTGAACGGATTTGTCCCCAACTTTGCCTCCGAGAATCTCGATCGCGCGATTGGCAATGACCTCGTTGGTGTTCATGTTGGTGGAAGTGCCGGACCCGGTTTGGAAAATATCCACCACAAATTGATGATCCCATTTGCCTTCAACCACTTCCTGGGCTGCGGCCTGAATGGCATGCGAGATTTTAGCAGGCACATAACCGAGCGACTCATTGGCGGCTGCGGCATGTTTCTTGATCAAACCAAGAGCTTTGATGAATTGGCGCGAGAAACGAAGCTGGCTGATGGGAAAATTCTCAACTGCCCGGGCAGTCTGGGCACCGTAATAGGCATTCGAGGGAACCTTCATTTCGCCCATCGAGTCCGCTTCTGTTCGAAAAGTAATGCTCATATGTGGGACAATTATGGAGGATTCAAAAAAATTTGCCCAACAAATTTTTATCAGATGTTGTCCTCGCCAGCCTTCCAATCACTTTCCTCCTGCAAAAGATGGCTTGATAAATTTTGAAAGTCCCTATCGACATCTGCGCGCGGGTGAGTGATAATGCGCATGGATTAATGAATGCGAACTGGTAAAGCCCTCATACTTGCGACAAAGCCCTTCGCCTCCGATTCTTCATTGAAGAGTTGGTGGCTGGTGCTCTCTACAACTGCACTCTTCATTCTCGCCATCATCGGCACCATGGCTCACGTGCCCTTGGCCGTAAAGCTGACCTCCAGCGTCATGACTGGACTGATGTTGCTGCGACTTTTTGTCATCTACCATGACCAGCAGCATCACGCCATTCTGCCCAAATCCCATTTGGCGGAAGCGTTAATGAGGCTCGTAGGAATCATCTCCCTCAGCCCGAGCAGCGTGTGGCGTAGTTCCCATAACTACCACCACAACCACAATTCCAAGCTTCGCAGCGCTCATATTGGTTCCTACCCCATCATGACCAAGGAGCACTTCAAGCGATCCAGCCGCAAGACTCAGCTTAAATATCTTTTCATGCGCCATCCACTCACCATTCTGTTCGGATACATTTTTGTTTTTCTGTTTGGCATGAGCATCTATCCGTTCATTAATAATCCAAAGGAGCACTACGATTGTCTCATCGCATTTCTGGTTCACGTGGCTATTGGGGTGCTCCTGGTGATTTTTGGCGGTTGGATGGCCCTCCTGTTGACTTTAATCCTGCCATTCCTTGTGGCCACCTGCATTGGTGCCTATCTTTTCTATGCGCAGCATAACTTCCCGGGTGTTGTATTCTTTGATCGCGAAGGCTGGGCCTATGAAAAAGCCGCGCTGGAATCTTCCAGTTTCATGAAAATGAGTCCTGTCATGAACTGGTTTTCCGCCAACATCGGCTATCATCACATTCACCATCTCAACGCCAAGATTCCCTTCTATCGTCTCCCGGAGACCTTGAAATCCATTCCCGAACTGGCGACTCCGAAAACGACTTCCTTGAATCCCATGGATATCATTCGCTGCTTGCGGTTGAAGGTTTGGGACGTTGAACGGCAGCAAATGGTGGGTCTCCGCAACTTGTAACCGCCTGGCGCGTCCACACGGCCGGCAAATCAGTTATTAACGAACATCATGGCCTTTACCATTTCGCAGATCGCCGACAAAATCAAAGGTGTAGTCGTTGGGGATGGTTCCTTGGAAGTGCATGGTTTTGCCCCCCTGGATTGCGCAAAAGCCGGTGATCTATCTTTTGCCGACAACGATGCTTATATCGCAGCTGCAGGACAAAGCCATGCAACGGCCATCATTGTTTCAGCCAATTCATCGGTTTCTTCCGACAAAGTCCTGATCAAGGTCGCCAATCCACGGATTGCTGCGGCCCGGTTGATGCCGCTTTTTTATCCCCCGGAAACCTACACGCCGGCCATACATCCCACAGCAACCGTCGCTGCCACAGCCCAAATCAATGCATCAGCCTACATCGGCCCGAACTGCATCGTGGAGCATGGAGCCATCATCGGCGCCCGATCCGTGTTGATGGCAGGTAACTATGTGGGTCCAAACTGCAAACTTGGCGAGGATGTCAGACTTTTTCCCAACGTGGTGATCTATGCCGCCTGCCAGCTGGGCAATCGCGTGTCGATTCATTCCGGCACGGTCATTGGGTCCGACGGCTACGGCTACGTTTTCGATGAGGGAAAACACCGAAAAGTCCTTCAGATCGGGAATGTGGTCATTGAGGATGATGTGGAAATCGGAGCCAATGCCGCCATCGACCGGGCAGCACTAGGTAGCACCCGCATTGGCAAGGGCAGCAAAATTGACAATCTGGTTCATGTTGCGCATAACGTCGTTATTGGCAACCATTGTTTGGTAATGGGGCAATCGGGTTTTGCAGGAAGCACCAAACTCGGTGATTATTGCGTTATCGCCTCGCAATCCGGTATTGCCGGACATCTCAAACTGGGCAACCAAGCAACGGTGGGTGCCAAGTCGGGCGTCATGCGGGATATCCCGGACAAAGGCGTGGTGCTGGGAATCCCTGCCATGCCGGACAAACAAGCCAAGCGTCAGATCATCGGGTTGATGCAACTCCCTGAATTAATCAAGCGCACCCGGGATTTGGAAAAGCAAGTCGAGGAACTCAAATCCAGGCTGGGTTAGTGTCCCCAAGTGAAATTGGACGTCATCATTGTAGGAGCAGGTGCTGCCGGTCTGATGTGTGCCATTGAAGCCGGCAAAAGAGGCCGTCGCGTCGCCATCTTGGAACACAATGAACGGCCGGGAAATAAAATCCTCATCTCAGGCGGAGGCCGCTGCAATTTCACCAATATTCACGCCAGCGCGAAGAACTACATTTCGGGAAATCCCCATTTCTGTAAATCGGCTTTGGCCCGTTACACACCCGGCGATTTCCTCGCTTTAGTCGAAAAACACGGGATTGCATGGCATGAAAAAAAACTGGGCCAGCTTTTCTGCGATTTCAGTTCAAAGAATATCCTGGACATGTTGCTCAAGGAGTGCAGCGACGCAGGCGTTCTGCTACTCACCGGTCACACGGTTCTCTCGACCCAAAAATCCGGCCAATTCACCTTGGAAACCAACCGTGGCAAATTTGAATGCGATTCCCTGGTGATATCCTCCGGAGGACTTTCATTTCCCAAACTGGGGTCTTCAGGGATCGGCTATCAGATCGCCCAACAATTTGATATGACCGTGATAGAACCCCGCCCGGGGCTGGTGCCGATGGTTTGGAATGAATCGGAAAGACAACTGTTTGCCGATCTCAGCGGTATTTCCATGGAGACGGAGGCAATTCATGAACACAATCATTTCATGGAAAACATCCTATTCACTCATCGCGGCCTGAGCGGACCTGCCATTCTCCAGATCTCCAATTATTTGGGGTCGACAGCAGCCTTTCAAATAAACCTGCTGCCTCATGAATCTGCGCAGGATTTCCTTTTCTCCGAAAGAAAATCCCCCAAGGAACTGCGAACCATATTGAGCCAACGACTCCCGCAAAGGTTTCTTCAAAAATGGTGCCCGATCCACGCACCTTCCAAGCCCATGAACCAATATATTCCTGCCGAATTGGAGGCCATCGCCCATAAGCTTCAAGCATGGCCTGTGGAGATGCAGGGCGATGAAGGATATCCTAAAGCCGAGGTCACACTGGGCGGAGTGGATACTTCGGAACTTTCCTCCAAGACCATGGAATCACGGAAAGTTCCGGGACTCTATTTTATCGGTGAAGTCGTTGATGTCACCGGATGGCTTGGCGGCTACAATTTTCAATGGGCTTGGTCCTCGGGTCATGCAGCAGGCCAGTTTGTTTGATGGGAATTCCACCACAAAAAACAGAACTCCTTGCGGATTCACCTGCCATCAAACATCAATACTCCAGTCTATTTCCAAAAACATTTCATCCTGTTAATCCTGGCAAAGAAAAACGATTATTGAGCCAACTATCCATGAGTGAAAACACCACCCCGGCCGGATCGAGAACGGATCCTTTCTTTAAAGGTTGGGCCAAGCCCGGCCCCATCCCTTCAGCGGCTTACGGGGGTGGATTCCATCCCGAGCCGGATGAAACCTTCGACGCCATCAGCGGACATTTTCGTATTTTTCAACTGGCCAAGGGACATCGTTTTTCCACCGACGACATTCTGACCGCCTGGTATGGCACCTCATGGGCTCCCTGTGCCCGAACAGTCCTGGACTTGGGTAGCGGGGTGGGTTCAGTGGGTATGATTGCTGCGTGGAGACTTTATGGCGCACGTTTTGTGACCATCGAAGCCCAGGATATCAGCGTACGTTTAGCCAAAAAATCCGCCCTCTACAATGGACTTCAGGATCGATACGAAATCCGGACTGGAGATTTCCGCGACAAATCCGTTCTTGCCGAAACCGAGCGATTCGATCTTGTTTTGGGAAGTCCACCCTATTTCCCCATCGGAAGCGGTGTGGAAGGGGATCATCCTCAAAAAGTGGCCTGCCGCTTTGAACTCCGTGGCAACATTGCGGACTATTGCACCGTTGCCGCAAACCACTTGGAACTCGGTGGTTTTTTCGCCTGCGTCTTTCCCACGGACCAACTCGATCGCGTGCAGAAAGCGGCGAAGGAGGCCGGGTTAATCATTGTGCGGCGTCGCCCTGTCACCCTCCGGGAAGGATCCCCTCCTCTACTGTCACTTTTTGGAATGCATCTCTCAGAACACCTCCCGGAACCCATGCGCAATCGATGCTGGCTGGAGCAGGAATTGGTCATCCGCGATCCCCAAGGAAACATCCATCCCGAATATGCCGCATTAAAACTGGCAATTGGATTTCCCCCCTGACTTGCAGTCCTCCTCAAAAGAGGTATACTGGGCTGAGTCTCAAATAAATATCTTATGAAAAAATATCTTATTCTGCTTACTTCCTTGATGATGACGGGGATCGCCCAAGCGGCCCTGCAACCAGGAGATCACATCTCTCCCTACACCATTCAAAACGTGGCGACGGGCGAAGAATATTGCCAAGTCTGCCGTTATGGCGCCAAACCTGCCAAACTGGTGGCTTTCGGCAAACTGGGTGACGCGTCCTTCTGGGCTGACCTGGTGAAAATCCAGGCTCTCCAGAAAGCCAACCCCTCCATGGGTGCATTTGCTCAAATCATCGATTCAAAGGATCTTGCCGCCATCAAAGCTGAAGCCACAAAGCATGGCATCACTTTTCCTGTGGTCATTCCCGTCGAAAAAGACTGGAATTCCATTTACGATGTCAATGGCGTCAGCCGCGTTATCTATTACGCCCAAAAACGCAACAATATCGTCTGGAGCAAGGTGGGTCTTGAAGACAAAGACCTCCCGGAATTGAAGGCGCAGGTCAAGAAAGACCTGAAGGGTTAATCTCGTTTGAAATACAAAGACCGATGGATGGCAATGAGCTGTTCATCGGTCTTTTCCTTAAGGCCTGATTGAATTCATCTGTAAGGTTCACCGATCTTTGTCCGACACACCTGTAGACAATAAAATTGGTCTTAATAAAAATATTATGAAACTTACCAGTCTCTTGGCAGTGCTCGTCTCCACGGTCATGATAGCCAGCGGATGCCGGGCGGATGACTCAAAAAAAACCGAATCAAAGGAAACTCCATTGAATACCAGCTTGAACACCGTCGTTGAAAAAACAGAAACCATCACTCTGGGAGCGGGTTGCTTCTGGTGTACCGAGGCGATTTTCCAGCAAATCCCCGGTGTCGTAAAGGTCACCTCCGGCTACATGGGGGGCACAACAGCAAATCCGAGTTATGAGGATGTTTGCACCGGCCAGACTGGTCATGCTGAAGTGTCGCAAATCCAGTTCGACCCCAAAGTAACCAGTCTGGAAAAAATCCTCGAAGTGTTCTGGGAAGCGCATGATCCCACCAGCTTGAACAAACAGGGAGCAGACCATGGAACCCAATATAGGTCCGCCATTTTCTACAATGACGACCATCAAAAAGCCATTGCCGAAAAAGCCAAGGAATTAGCCGCCAAGGATTTCAGCAAACCGATCGTGACTGAAATAACCAAGGCCGGCCCCTTTTATTCCGCCGAGGATTATCACCAGAATTATTATAACCTGAACAAGAGCCGCAATCCGTATTGCAGCATGGTGATCTCTCCAAAACTGCGCAAACTTCATCTTAAGGATTAATAAGGCCATTTATGAAAACAGCTTTTGTCGTTCTTTTATCAACTGCACTCGTGGCGGCGTTTTTAGGAAATTATGTCCTTCGTGGTACCGCTGCCGATTCCAAACCAGAAAGCCCAATGCCCAATCAAACCCCCATCAACATAATGGTCCGCCTGCTGGATGAACACGGAAAACTCACGGCGCCCACCAACACTCCTCGCGTCGTCAAAAGCGATGCTGACTGGAAAAAGCAACTAACAAGGGAACAATACCAGATTGCCCGTGCCAAGGGAACCGAGCCGGCATTTTGCGGAAAGTTCACCGATCAAAAGAAACCCGGGGTCTACCTTTGCGTTTGCTGCGGGCTCCCGTTGTTTACTTCCGAATCCAAGTTTCATTCCGGCACGGGCTGGCCGAGTTTTTTCAAGCCCATCGCTGGTGAAAATGTGTCCACACATAAGGATTACAGCTACGGCATGGACCGCACTGAAATTCTCTGCGCACGCTGCGATTGCCATCTTGGCCATGTCTTTGAGGATGGCCCGGCTCCCACGGGACTTCGCTATTGTCTGAACTCCGCCTCGCTCACCTTCAAGGAAGATTCTCATTTGAAGGAAAGCAGCGACTAATCGTTCGCTTCAAAACCAGACTGATCTGACCCGCCAACCCCGGTTGGCGGGTTCTTTGTTGAAAGAGTCTTGTTCAGCGGGTCCGTTCTGCTAAGCTCATCCTTCCTGTGGATATAAAAACAGAAATAGCGCGCCGAAGGACTTTTGCCATTATTTCGCATCCGGATGCGGGCAAAACCACGTTGACTGAAAAACTTCTGCTTTACGGCGGCGCTGTGCAACTGGCCGGATCCGTCACAGCGCGCAAAAATCAAAGGGCTTCCACCTCGGACTGGATGGAACTGGAACGCAAACGCGGCATCTCCATCAGTTCGACCGTTCTTCAATTTGATTACGATGGATATCGCATCAATCTGCTGGACACCCCGGGTCACAAGGACTTTTCTGAGGATACCTATCGTGTCCTCACGGCGGTGGATGCGGTGGTCATGGTGATTGATGCAGGAAAAGGCATTGAAACGCAGACCCGCAAACTGTTCGAAGTTTGTCGCAAACGCGGGGTGCCGATTTTTACATTCATGAACAAGTGCGACCGTCCGACACGGGAGCCGCTTGCCTTGTTGGATGAATTGGAACGGGTGCTTGGCATTGGCGCTTTTCCAGTCAATTGGCCGATTGATCCCGGCATGGATTTCAAGGGCGTTTATGACCGCCAAACCAGCGAGGTTCACCTGTTCGAGCGAACCGTGGGCGGCGCCTTCCGGGCTCCCGTCTCCATCGGTGGCCTTTCCGACCCCATCATCCGTGATCGCCTGGATGAACCGACTTATCTTAAGATCACCGAAGAGCTCAGCATGCTCGACATGGCCGGGGCATCCTTCGATGCGGAAGCCATACTGGCAGGAAAAACCACCCCGGTCTTCTTTGGAAGCGCCGCCAACAACTTCGGTGTCAAGCTGATGCTGGACGGATTCCTTAAGCATTCCTCCGCGCCGAAACCACACATCGCTGGCGAGCAGTTTGTTGAGCCGCATGACCCGGTTTTTTCCGGCTTCATTTTCAAGATCCAGGCCAACATGGATCCCCGCCACCGGGATCGTATTGCTTTCCTTCGAATTTGCTCGGGCAAATTTGAACGTGACATGAATGTGATCCATTCGAGAACCGGCAAGAAAACCCGACTTTCCAGCTCCCACAAACTCTTCGCCAATGAGCGGGAAACAGTTGATGAGGCCTTTGCAGGCGACATAATCGGTTTGGTGGGCCATTCGGATTTTGGCATCGGTGATACTCTGACCACGGATCCGCAAATTTCGTATCGGGAGATTCCGCGGTTCACGCCGGAGAGTTTTTCCTTCCTGCACAATCCCAATACGGCCAAATACAAACAATTCCGCCAGGGGTTGGATCAGTTGCTTCAGGAAGGGGTGATTCAGATATTGCACCTCAAGGATTCCGCGGCGAAAACACCTTTGCTGGCGGCTGTGGGCCCCTTGCAATTCGAAGTGGTTCAGTATCGCTTGGAAAGCGAATACGGGGCCGAATCACGGTTGGAAACCGCCCCCTGGCAAGTCATCCGCTGGCTCCCCCCGGAGATGCTTGAGGCCGAGTTGGATGTCCTGCAACTGCCCACGGGTTCCAAACTGGCTTACGATAGTGATAACAAGCCAGTGGCCTTGTTCCCGAATGAATGGTCAGCCAACTATTTCGGCCAGAATAATCCTCGCATTGTGCTGTCAAACCTTCCGCATGGAAGCATTCTGGCAGGCCAATAACCTCTGCTGGATCAAGAGCGCTTGACCAGGGCTGCCAGTTGTTCACCCAGCGCAACGGCTTGACTGGGAGCCCCTGACACCTCCGCCCGGACGGGAGGGTTGCAATCAAAATTGCATGCCGCGACGTGTAGTTCCCCTCCACGAATTTCCCCCAGACAAGCCACCGGGCTTTGGCAACCTCCGCCCATGCTTGCCAAAAAGGATCTTTCAGCGGTCACGCAACTTTCTGTTTCCGGATGATTTAGAAACTTGCAAACCTCTGCAATGACGGAGCCTTCCACCCGCACCTCAATGGCCAGGGCGGCTTGCCCCACGCATGGAAGGATGATCCCCGAATTCATATACCTGCCACAAATACCCTCCGGCACCCGCTCGCCGCGAATCGGCCCGCCCTCGTCAAACGTGTAACCCAAACGGTTCAAACCTGCGGCTGCGAGAACGGTTGCGAAGATACCACGGTTTTCATCCAGTTTGGTGATTCGGGTCAGGACGTTGCCGCGATGCTCGATGATTTTCAGGTCGGGCCTTAGTTCCAGAAGTTGGGCTTTGCGGCGCGTGCTGCAAGTACCCACCACACCGCCGGGTGGAATAAAATCCAGAAAATGCCCGGGAGAAGAATCGGCTCCACCCAGATTATCCTTGTGATAAATCAGGACGTCACGAACGTCCTCACGCCGGCTGACAGCACCGAGCATCAAGCCGGAAGGAAGATCCGTTGGAAGATCTTTGAGACTATGGACGGCCATGTCCGCCTCTCCGTTGAGAAGGGCCACTTCCAATTCCTTGGTGAAAAGGCCTTTCGATATTGTGGTTCCCGGTGGAATGAAGTTACTGGTCTGCAACCGGTCCCCTGTGGTCTTTACAATTTTGAGCTCAAAATTTCGATCCGGAAACGCCCTGCGGCATTCGGCCAGAATCATATTGGATTGAGTCATTGCCAATGGACTGCCTCGCGTGGCGATGATGATGGGAACGGTCTGGTTCATTTTATTTATACTTATTCTTGCTCGAGAGCCGGCTTGCCCGTTTTGGGAATAAACGAGGCTGGGCGGGCCCCGCCAGCCAGAAGCCCCCGGGCTTTGGAACGAATAATTTCCTCGCAAACCGCGACTTCTTTCTTCCTCAGTTCCAGATAATCCGAAGCGATGGACTGCAAGTCATCCACGTTGTAGAGGTAAACATTTTCAAAAACACTCACCTCGGGTTCGATATCGCGCGGCACGGCAATATCGATCAAAAGCAATGGACGGCCTTTGCGTTGCTTCATGAGCGGGGCGAGCTTGGTCCGGTCTATGACATAATGAGGTGCGGAGGTACTGCTGATGATAATATCGATGTCATGAAAAACCCCTTCCCACTCGCCAAAAGGAATCGCGCGTCCGTTCAATTGGCGCGCCAGTTCCTCGGCCCTGTCAAAAGACCGGTTGGAAACCATGATGTTCGAGGCCCCTCTACTTGAGAGGGAACGAGCGGTTTTCTCGCTGGTATCCCCCGCGCCGAGAACCATCACATTGCGCCCATCCAAGGTGTTGAATATTTTTTCCGCCAACTCGACCGCCACCGAACCAACGGAAATACTTCCGCGCTGGATCTGCGTTTCAGTCCGGATTTGCTTGGCCACATTGAAAGCCTTTTGAAAAGCCTTGTTCAACCGCGCTCCGGAGTGATGGTGCGCCAGCGCCAGTTCATAGGCCTTCTTCAACTGTCCCAGAATTTCCGTCTCCCCCAGAACCATGGAGTCCAGGCCGGAGGCCACTTTGAAAAGATGTTCCACACTGTGAGGTTCAGCAAAGGTGAACAACTCGTTGGACTGCGGCTCCGGCACCTTATGGAAATCGAGTAAAAATTGACGCAACCGCTGGAAGCTGGCTGCGGGATCCATATCCGTGGCAACATAAAGTTCCACACGGTTGCAGGTGCTGAGGATAACCGCCTCACTCGCAGCACCGGTGGCCTTTAACTTTTCCAGCACCTCGGGGAGCACGGATTCGACAAATGCAAACCTCTCGCGAACCTCCACAGGCGCGGTCCGATGGCTCAACCCTATGACCACAATGGAACTCATGAATTATGGATGGGTGAAAGCAAAATCATTCCCCAATAAGTGAGCACAATGAAGATAAAACTCACAAGCGCTCCCCAGGCAAAATTCCGGCCACCCCCCTTTTTCCACCTCAGAACCAATAGCACAACGTAAGCGAACCAGATCACCCATGACCAGATCAGGATGGGATCATTCTTGTGCATCAATTCGGGCTTTTGATGCAGCAGAATTGGATAAATCCCCAATCCTCCGGTGAGGAGAATCAGCCCAGCCGTTGCCAGCCAGGCACAGACCTTGGCGAGGCGCTGAATGGGGGGAAGAACAGAAACCACAGCCCTGAGCTTGTGAAACCTCAAATCATAGTCCTGTGTGAGATACATTAATGCCGCCGTTGCCGCGAGGCCAAAAGCCCCGAAACTCAGAAAAATAAGAGCCGCGTGCAGGCTTGCCAGCGGGTTTACAAAATTGGGCTTCGGACCGTGGGGCGGATCCAGTGCGGGCATCAAGCCAAATACACCCATGACAAATAACATCGGGGATGCGAAAGCTCCCAGCCACCTGAGCTTGGAGAATAATCCGACGGCCAGAAAACACGCCACGGTAGTCCATGTAATAAACATGGTCGCTTCAAACAAATTGTTTACCGGGCAATGCTTCAGGGAGAATCCTCGCAATGCCATGGCACCGGATTGAAAGAGGAATGCCCCAAATACCAGAAGATAACTAACCAGGCTGTCCTGTCTGAATCCCTTGCGCCAGTGGAACAAGGAAAACAGCATGCTAACGCCATAAATCCCCACTGCCACCAAAAATAATTGTCTGTCGGTGATCAAATTCACGTTAAACTCATTTAAAACCTATAGGAACCCTCACCTATTTACCAGTGGCGATTTAAGGCCGTTTAGAGAAAAACTCTGAAATCGCCCTCGTTACGAGACATTCCAACCGTTTCCATCCCGTGCAATTTAAGTTGAAATTACAAGGTTCTCGAGACAAATTGTCCCCATGCAAACAGTTTTTACCGGACCGGTTTATGTGGTGAGGGACAATATTGACACGGATCAGATTATCCCAGCCCAATATCTGAATCTTGTGCCCACGATCGCCGAGGAATATGAGAAGCTCGGAGCTTATGCGATGTGCGGACTGCCCGAATCGCTTTACGCCACCCGCTATGTGAAAGAAGGTCAACTCGATAGCGAATACCCCATTATTGTGGCAGGTCGAAACTTTGGCTGCGGCAGCTCCCGCGAACATGCTCCCATCGCTTTGGGATCCTCTTCATGCCGAATCGTTCTGGCGGAAAGTTTCGCCCGAATCTTTTTCCGCAACTGCGTCGCCACCGGCGAACTCTACCCTTGCGAATCGAAGGATCGCCTTTGTGAAGTTCTCAAAACGGGGGATGTCGTAGTCGTTGATCTGGATGCCTTAACCGTCACTCTCCAAGAAACGGGCAAAGTTTATTCCTTCAAACCGCTGGGGGATGTCCGCCCCGTCGTAGATGCCGGCGGCCTCTTTAATTACGCGCGAAATTCAGGAATGATTGCCGCGCAGCCCTAGTTCACATTGAACCTGATCCCGACTCCCCAATCTCTTCAGCGTCTGGCTGGGAGTTGTAGATTGCCCGACTCCGTATCGCTGCAGTTTGATCCCTCCCTGCCTCGGGATACGGTAGTCTTGCCGCTGGCGCTGCGGCTGAAATCGCAGCTTCAGGAATGCGGCGTTTCCAATGCGGACATCGGACTGAGCTCGAAGTCCCTCCATTCATTTGCCATTGACTGCGTTCCGGCTAATTCCAAGAAAAAAGCCGGAGAATATTCTTTGTCTGTTGGCAAGACTGGCATCCACATTATCCATGGTGATTTGGAGGGATTGCGAAACGCCGTCGCCACTCTTCGACAACTCCTGAGGGAATATGGAAGAACCCTGCCCTGCCTGGTCATTGAGGACTTTCCAGTGTTCGCAAACCGCGGCGTCATGCTGGACATTTCCCGAGGACGTGTCCCCACCTTGAACACTCTTCTGGAACTGGTTGATAAACTGGCAGACTATAAAATCAACGAGTTCCAACTTTACCTCGAGCACACTTTTGCCTATCCGGGATACGAGGATGTCTGGAAGAATTGGGATCCCATCACGAGCGATGAAGTGGTTCAATTAGACGCGGCTTGTCGCAAACTGGGAATTGATCTGGTTCCCAACCAGAATTCATTTGGCCATCTTCGTTACTGGTTGGAACACCCTTCTTTGAGCCAGTTGGGTGAAAATGACAAGCCCATGCCGGCCTTGGGCGGCTCATTTTACCGTCGACCCGCCACTCTGGCTCCAAATCATCCCGGAACACTGCCTTTCATTCATTTCCTTTACGATCAGTTGCTGCCCCATTTCACCAGCCGTAAATTCAACGTTGGCTGCGATGAAACTTTTGACCTGGGTCAGGGTCAGAGCCGTGAGCTTTGTGAAAAAATTGGCAAAGGCCGCGTCTATTTCGATTTTCTAAAGAAGATTCATGGCAAGGTAAAATCACGCGAACTTCAAATGATGTTCTGGGGCGACATCATCCTGAACCACCCGGAACTGGTCAAAGAACTCCCCGGCGATGCAGTGGCGTTGAACTGGGGCTACGAGGCATCCCATCCTTTTGAAAAAGAAACAGCCCTTTTTCAGGACTCCGGAATTCCGTTCTACGTGTGCCCCGGCACTTCCACCTGGCAGACCTTGGTGGGACGCCATGATAACGCGCTCCAAAATCTCCAATACGCCGCAGAAGCCGGAAAACGTCATTCTGCAATTGGCTACCTGAACACCGATTGGGGTGATGGAGGACATCCCCAACCGCTGGCAGTCAGCTGGCTTCCTTACCTTGCCGGAGCCGACGCAGCCTGGAGCGGTAAAGTGCCATCTAAATCAACTTTAGTCAGAGTTTTGAATCGCGATATTTTCTGCGATCCCACGGGTCGGGCGGGAGCCGCCGCATTAGGCATGGGTCTTGCACATCGCAAATTTAAATACACCACCTTTAATGCCACTCCCTATGGTGCAACCATTGCTGCTGGCAGGCGCAAGGATCTGGAGGTTTATTGCCGTGAAGGATTAAAATACTTCGCCCGCGTCACGGGAAAAAATGTTTCTGCTGCTCTGGAAGAAATCAATTTCCAATCGGCGAATCTAAAACAATCAAGGCCTGAAGGCGACTCAGCTCGAGGCATGGTGGAAGACCTGCAAATCGCTGCAAGCCTTGCAACGGAGTCCACGGAATATCTCCTTTGGCAACTGGACCTGGATGAAGGCAAAACCGCGCAAGCAATACGTCGTGCACATAGGGGAATTAAAGCCCTTCGCCAAATCAAGTCCCGCTGGCTGCCGGCATGGAAAGCCAGGAACAAGGGAACTCCGGGAAAAAACTGGCCCTTTATGGACTGGCGCATCGAGGAATATCAGGGCGGTAAACTGCCTTATTCACGCGAAGAATCTTTGCAACAACCCAAGGTGACTTCCCATTAAGCCTTACCCATGAGCATCAACGGACCCATTTCGGACATGCGCCGCAGTTATGAGCAAGGTCAACTGGATCACTCAGGACTCGCAGCAGATCCATTCCAACAATTCTCCAACTGGTTTGAGACCGCCGTCGATCATTCACAACCCAAAGGATTTTTCCGCCGGTTCGGCGTGGGCACGTATAAATGGTTCCAATCTGTTGTCGGGAAGTCTTCCACCGAGGCAAATGCGATGACTCTCGCCACTGCCGATATACATGGAAGACCCTCGGCACGAATTGTTTTGCTCAAAGCCATGGATGAAAGGGGATTCATTTTCTTCTCTCATTATGAAGGGGCCAAGGGGCGCGAACTTGCGGAGAACCCTCAGGCTGCATTGGTTTTTCATTGGGCTGACCTGGAGCGACAAGTCAATATCGGCGGCACGGTGGAAAGAATCTCAAAGGAAGAATCCGATGCCTATTTTCAATCGCGTCCGCGAGGAAGCCGTCTCGCAGTCTGGGTAGCCCGCCAGAGCGATGTCGTGCCTGATCGCAAATTCCTCGAGAACAAATGGAAGGAAGTCGAGCAGAGATTTCCAAAAGACATTCCCAAACCGGACTATTGGGGCGGATTCCGCCTGGTACCCAGCCGGATTGAGTTCTGGCAGGGACGTGCCAGCCGGCTCCACGATCGATATCTATACACCCGGGACGGAT
>Ga0214192_1000804_pt1 | contig 18510 bp, 11 predicted proteins | sample TroBogEpilimnion_44_FD_153030 | JGI IMG/M metagenome (GOLD analysis project Ga0214192, IMG submission 153030) | Freshwater microbial communities from Trout Bog Lake, WI - 29JUL2008 epilimnion | ecosystem: Environmental > Aquatic > Freshwater > Lake > Epilimnion/Euphotic zone | place: Trout Bog... | reverse complement strand
GGGGTGGACAAGATTACCATTTGAGCGAAGCTGCCAAATTAGGAGTAGAAACGTCTGAATTAGATAAGGCCTCCGTGCGTAATCGTCTACTGAACAACATTACCGCGACTTATTATGGACAATTAGCTGCCATTGATGCACACCATGTCAGTCAACATTCTATTGATGCGGTGCAAAGTGAGTTACAGCAATCGCAACGTCGATATGCTTCCGGTACGCTCTTAAAATCAGATGTTTTATCGCTGGAGGTACAGTTGGCAGAGGCCAAAGAAGCCGAATTACAGGCCGCTAATGCTGTTGAATTAGCTAATACCATGCTAAAAACTTTGTTAGGCATATCGGCTAATGAGCCATTAATGATTCAAGAATCGCTGGCTCAATTAGTGCCCAAAAAACCAGCTAAATTTGATGACTTGTTAAAGCAAGCACTTGCCGACCATCCCGAATTAAAAGCAGCGGCTAAACGGGTCGCTATGGCAGAACAACAGCTGGCAGCAGCAAAAGGAGCTTATTTGCCCAGAGCTGATGCTTATGTCAGCTATGGTTCTAACAGTAGAAACTTTGAATTCAACACTAATCGCGACAATGTTAGCGTTGGTGTTCAGGTAGAAGTGGATGTATTTAATGGTTTTGCAACGCAAGAAAAAGTGCACAAAGCTGAAAATGAACTAAAAGCAGCTCAACAAGCCGCGCAACAAAGCACTTTGCGGATAGAAAATGAACTCAAAACAGCACAATTGAAATTGCAAGAAGCTTTAAATCGTGCCGAAGTTGCAGGTACAGCGGTGATTGCCGCTGAAGAAGCTTTGCGATTAGTCAATGAACAACGCGAAGCAGGCGTGGTAACCGTTACCCGATATATTGAAGCCGAAGTTGCTCGCGACCGAGCACGTACCCGTCAAATTAGTGCGCGTTTCGATGCCCTAAGAGCGGAAGCAGAACTTAAACAAGCCACTGGTTTTTGGCAATAACAGCAGACAGGATTCATTGTTATGAACCATCAAGATTCATTGATTACTCGCAACCAATGGGTTGTACCCCTGATCGCCTTAACGGGATTAACGCTGGTCATTTTATATGCACTCGGGTTGTTGTCAGGTGGCAGCAAAATTGAACCCGGTAACAGCACTAACAGCAAACCTAGTTTATCGGCTGATTTACCAACCCTAACGCTAGTCAAGCAGAGTGCAGACCATGCAGTTGCTTGGCAAGGGACTGTGCGTTCTCGTATGGAAGTAAAAATCGCTCCCAAATTGAATGCCCGTATTATCGACGTTAGTGTACATCCCGGGCAGCGGGTAAAACAGGGGGATATTTTGGTGCGTCTGGATGACCGTGATCTGCAAGCCGCCTATCAGGCAGCCCAGGCGGCTCTGGTAGCTGTACAGGCTCAGGCAGTACAAGCCCATGCTGATGAAAAACGCATATCTGATTTGTTTAATAAACAGGCGGCTACGCGCCAAAATTATGATGCCGTGTTAGCACAGGCAAAAGCAGCACAGGCAATGGTAGACCAGGCAAAACGTGTTGCCGAACAGCGTCAAGTGATGCTGGGCGAAAATGTGTTACGGGCACCCTTTGACGGCATTATCGGCGAACGTTTACAGGAACCCGGCGATATGGGATTACCCAATCAGCCCATTGTTACCCTATTAAAGCCTAAAGACTTGCGTTTAGAATCAGCTATCGCCGGTTATTGCACTCATCACATTAAACTAGGCATGAAAGTAAACGTACGCATTGATGCTATTCAACAGACTTTGACTGGACAAATTGATGAAATTACTCCAGAAGTGGATGCTCAAACAGGTAGCCAGTTAATAAAAGTGAGTTTGCCGGTGACCGAGAATCTTCAGCAGGGGCAATTTGGCTGGCTAGACTTGGATTGCCAACCTCAACAACAAGCCTTGTTAATTCCCGCTACCGCTATTATCCATTATGGGCAGTTGGAGGCCGTCAAGGTGATTGAAGATCAGCAAATTATGACCCGACATATCCGTACTGGTAAACAGTATGGCGATCAATTAGAAGTACTATCAGGGCTACATGAAGGTGACAAAATTTTAAGCAATATCGGGTTAATGCCATGATGAACGAGCGTGATATTAACAAAGATACTTTGACGGTTCGCATCGTCCGCTTATTTACCACATCCCATTTATCACTGTTATTTTTAGTCATCTCGCTGCTGGCGGGGGCAGTGGCGCTGTTACTGACACCTCGCGAAGAAGACCCGCAAATAGTGGTGCCAGTGATGGACGTGTTTGTGCAGGTACCCGGTGCTTCCAGCGAAGAAGTTGAAAAACAGGTAACTACACCTTTAGAAGTGTTGCTTCGGCAGATTCAGGGGGTTGAGTATGTTTATTCGATTTCCCGCCCGGGTGAAGCTGTTGTTACCGTGCGCTTTCTGGTCGGTGAAAACCTTGAAAGCAGTTTAATCAAAACCCGCGATAAGCTGTTAGCCAATCAGGATATTATTCCACCCAGTGTGACTAATTGGTTAGTCAAACCAGTGGAAATAGATGATGTACCTATTTTATTAATGAGTCTGTCGCCTCAACATCCCAAAATGGAAGCGGTTGCTTTAAGACGGGTTGCCGATGAATTGATCGAGCGACTTCGTCAAGTGGACAATGTTGGTAAAAGTTGGGTAGTCGGTGCGGTTTCTCGTCGTATTGTAGTTTACCCTGATCCAGCCAAATTACAGGCGGGTAATATTACCCTGCTCGATATTAAACAGGCGTTAACACAAAGCAATGTTAATTTGCCTATGGGTCATATAACCGCGCAAGACAAAGAAATTGTGCTGGAAGCAGGACCTTCCTACCAAAATGTCGAACAGGTTGCCGGTACCGTATTAAAAAGCGTTAACGGTCGTTTGCTTTATTTGCGCGATGTTGCTCAAGTGACTGATGGACCTGAAGATACTGACTATTATACTCGTATAGGATTTGGACCTGCAGTAGCCAGTATGCATACCGTCGGTAGTGCTAGCGGTAAATTGCCAGCGATCGGTGCGCAGAGACCGATGGTCACATTGGCTATCGCCAAGCGGCGCGGTAGTAATGCCGTTAGTGTTGCCGAACAAGTTTTAGCGGTAACAGAACAGTTAAAAGGCTCGCTGATTCCTGACGACGTTTTACTGACAGTGACTCGAAATTATGGAGAAACTGCAGACCATAAAGTAAACGAACTGGTCATGCATCTGTCCATAGCCATATTGACGATTATTGTATTGTTGGCGTTAACCTTAGGTTTTAAAGAATCGCTGATAGTGTCATTAGCAGTGCCAATGACTTTTGCCATTACCTTGCTGTTCGATTTGCTTTTTGGTTATACCATTAATCGGGTGACATTATTTGCACTGATTTTATCTTTGGGTTTGCTGGTCGACGATCCTATTGTTGATGTCGAAAACATCCATCGACATTATAAAATGCGCAAAGAACCTCCCTTACAGGCGCTATTAACAGCCGTTAATGAAATCAGACCACCGACTATTTTAGCGACTTTTGCCGTCATCATGTCTTTCGTACCGATGCTGTTTATTACCGGTATGATGGGACCGTACATGGCACCGATGGCATTCAATGTACCGATTGCCATGTTGTTATCGCTGATTATTGCCTTCACCGTTACACCGTGGGCGAGTTATCGATTATTAAAAGGCGATTACGGAAAAGATCATGGTAAGGTATTTCAACTAACTGAAACTCGAAGCTTTAAATTTTATCAGTCTATTATGGCTCCGTTATTAGCGAGTAAATTTAAAGCGGGCGTGTTTCTATCGTTGGTTGTTGTCGCTTTTGTGGCATCGGCGATGATGGCTGTAACTCGCATAGTGCCGTTGAAATTATTACCTTTTGATAACAAAAATGATCTGCAATTGATTATTGACATGCCTAAAGGCACTGCATTGGAAACTACGGATCAAGTTGTCGCAGCACTGGAACAGTATCTTTCCAGTGTTAATGAGGTCAGCAGTTATCAAAGTTATGTCGGTTTGGCATCGCCAATGGATTTTAATGGTATGGTAAGGCATTACTACTTGCGTCAAGGTGCTCAGGTAGCTGATATACGTATCGTTTTAGCGGATAAAACTCAACGCCAGCAACCCTCTCACGAGATTGCTTTACGCATAAGACCCGATATTGATCGAATTGAGAAAAAATTCAACGCCAATATTAAAATTGTCGAGATGCCACCAGGACCTCCTGTATTATCCACACTGGTCGCTGAAGTTTATGGTCCACCACAAGCCAGTTATCAAGATATTATTCAGGTTGCCAACAAGGTGCGGAGTGATATGGAGCAAACACAAGGCGTTGTCGATGTAGATGACTTTGTCGATGCCCATCAAGAGAAACTGCATTTTATGATTGATTACGACAAAGCCGCAGTGCGTGGTATTACAACCCAGCAGGTAGCCAATACCTTGCAACTGGCTATAGCGGGCGCTCAGGTAGGAGCATTACATCTTCCCGAAGAACGGCAACCACTGACCATACAATTACAAATGCCCCGTTCCGCACGCTCGTCAGTGCCTGACTTGCAGACATTGTCTGTATTATCAGCCAACGGACAACTGGTACAGTTGAGTGAAATAGGTCATTTCAGTTTGGAATCAGTACAGCAATCCATTTATCATAAAAACTTGCAGCGCGTTGCTTATGTGACCGCAGAAATGGCAGGACGTAGCCCGGTAGAAGCCATTCTGGATTTATTCGCCAGTTTCAAAAAACAACCGTTGCCAGAGGGCTATCAAGCAGAAATGGCGGGTGAAGGTGAATGGAAAATTACCGTCGATGTCTTCCGCGATTTAGGGCTGGCATTTGGTGCGGCAATGATTATGATTTATGTCTTGCTGGTAGGGCAGACCGGTTCACTGGGTGTGCCACTGATTATGATGATTGCCATTCCCTTGACCGTCATCGGTATTATGCCTGGTTTTTGGTTTATTAATTTGCTGACAGAACCCGTAGCAGGCTATGCAACGCCAGTGTATTTTACCGCCACAGCCATGATAGGCATGATTGCACTGGCAGGGATTGTCGTACGTAATTCGATTATCCTGATTGATTTTATTGAAACAATTTATCGAACCAATCCTGATATTAGTCTGGCAAATGCCATTATTGAAGCCGGCGCTACACGTTTGAATCCCATTTTTTTAACGGCGGCGTCTGCAGTATTGGGTTCAGTAATGATTGTGCTTGATCCTATTTTTTCAGGATTAGCGTGGAGTTTTATCTTTGGGATCATCGCCTCAACCCTGTTCTCATTAGTGGTTATTCCAGTCGTTTATTTCTTGATTAATCGCAATAAACTCAAGGTAGAATTGGCTGATGTGTAATTACCTAAATATAAATTCTAAACAGTCAATTTTTCAGTTTCTCATTTTGCGAATTTGACTTTATTATTACGAAGATATTGAACAGGTTCTAAGAAAAATATGCATCATTCGACCCTAATTTAACAGGGCTTTCAATTGATTCAAAGAGGCTTTTCCGCGTTCTTTTAGAATTGCGGGGGTTAATTGGTTTTTATTAATCCATTCCAGTTCGTCTGCGGGTAATTCGTTTAAAAACCGACTGTGCTCGCACTCAGAAATCTCACCATAACGTTTACGATGGCTACAATAACTAAAGGTGAGCGTTTGTTTAGCTCGGGTGATACCCACATAAGCTAGTCGACGTTCTTCTTCTAAAGCACCTGTTTCAATACTGTTTTGATGTGGAAGAATGTTTTCTTCCATGCCTACTAAAAAAACATGAGGAAATTCCAAACCTTTAGCTGCGTGTAATGTCATTAAGCTGACCTGATCGTTCGCTTGTTCTTCTTGATTGCGCTCCAGAATATCCATCAACATGATGTTTGCGACTGTTTCAGAGAGTGATTTTGATGGGTGGTCTTTTTTATCGGCAATTCGTTTCATCCATTCAATTAATTCATAAACATTGTTCATTTTTCTTTCGGCGGATTCTTTGCTTTTACTTTCTTCTCTTAGCCATTGAGCATAGCCAATCTGCTCAATCATTTGTTCAACGACGGTAAATTTATCTTCTTGCTCCAGACGATCAGAAGTTTTAACGATAAATTGACGAAAATTATTGAGTCGTTGTATCGCTTTTTCTGATAATTTTTGTGTTAAACCTAATTCTCCGCTTGCTGCAAATAGGCTAATTTGTCTTTGATTAGCATAATCGGCGAGCTTTTCGAGTGTTGTCGAACCGATTTCTCTTCTAGGGGTATTAATTATTCTTAAAAAGGCTGCATCATCGTTGATATTAACCAATAAGCGTAAATAACTTAATATATCTTTGATTTCTGAGTAGGCGAAAAATGAAGTACTACCACTAATAAAATACGGTATGTTATTCTCACGTAAGCTACGTTCAAATAATTTTGATTGATGGTTACTACGGTATAAGATGGCATAATCTTGATAACGGCTACCGGTTTTAAATTTGTGATGAATGATTTCTGAAATAATTTGTTGTGCTTCGTTGAGTTCGTCTTTATGGCTTAATACTCGTAACGCTTCGCCATAACCCAACTCACTCCAAAGCTTTTTTTCAAAAGTATGGGGATTGTTAGCTATTAGATGATTTGCAACTTTTAAAATGCGCCCGCTTGAACGATAATTTTGTTCCAGTTTGATAACCTCTAAGCGAGGGTAATCTTTTTGTAATTGGGCAAGATTTTCCGGTTGTGCGCCACGCCAAGCATATATAGACTGATCGTCGTCGCCGACTACAGTAAAATAGCCTAGTTTTCCGGTCAGTAGTTTCACTAATTGATATTGAGTAATGTTCGTGTCTTGATATTCGTCAACTAACAGATAGCGGATTTTATTTTGCCATTTTTCTAATATGTTGGGATTTTGTTGAAAAAGTAAAACAGGTAATAAAATTAAATCATCAAAATCGACAGCATTATAAGCTTTTAAACTTCTTGTATAGTTGTTATAAAGTTTAGCAATGACTGATTGATTGGTTGTCGATGTGAGTGTTGCTTGTTCCGGTGTAATAAAAGCATTTTTCCAGTTGCCAATTTGCTGAGCATATTGATTTAACAGATCAACATCATAATGATTATTGGTATCTTGACTAATTATATTTTTTAATAACGTTTGTTTATCATAATCATCAAATAACGTTAACGCTGATTTGTAATCTAGGATTTTATGTTCTTTTCGAAGAATATCTAACCCTAATGAATGAAAAGTTGATACGCGTAAGCCACGGCTTGATTTGGCATCTATTAATTTAGTGACTCGGCTCTGCATTTCACGCGCCGCTTTATTAGTAAACGTGACGGCTACAATATGGCGTGCAGAAATACCTTGTTTAATGAGATAAGCAATTTTTTCTGTTATGACTCGCGTTTTGCCGCTACCAGCGCCTGCCAGTACTAATAATGGGCGGTCAATTGTTTTAACCGCGGCTTGCTGTTGACTATTCAGTTTTGACATGAGTGAAAATGTGTTACAAATCTATTAAGAAAGAAGCGGTGATAAATGAAGATAATCTGCCAATTTTTTAATTATATTGAAAGTATTTTCATTAAGCTGGATATTCATTACAAGTTAGGTAATATGTTGCCTATTTAAATATAACCCGATTTTTGAGTTTTACATGAATAAAGAAATTGTTTTAACTGGTATTACCACTACAGGTACGCCTCATTTAGGAAATTATGTTGGTGCTATTCGTCCAGCTATCGCCTCTAGTAAAAATGCAAATGTTACTCCTTTTTATTTTTTGGCAGATTATCACGCACTTATTAAATGTCAGGAACCCGATAAAGTCAGGCAGTCAAGCCTAGAAATTGCGGCAACTTGGTTAGCGTTAGGCTTAGATACTGCAAATGCAGTTTTTTATAGACAATCTGATGTGCCTGAAATTATGGAATTAACTTGGATGTTGACGTGTGTAGCCTCTAAAGGATTAATGAATCGAGCCCATGCTTATAAAGCGGCTGTTGCAGATAATGAAGATCGTGAAGAAAAAGATCCTGATAAGGGGATTACAATGGGATTATTCAGTTATCCGATATTGATGGCTGCAGACATTTTAATGTTTAAAGCCAATAAAATCCCAGTTGGTAAGGATCAGATTCAACACATAGAAATGGCTAGAGATATAGCTGGGCGCTTTAATCATATTTACGGCGAACATTTTGTATTACCTGAAGCCGTTATTGATGAACAGAGTGCAACTTTAGCTGGATTGGATGGTCGTAAAATGAGTAAAAGTTACAACAATACTATTCCATTATTTGAACCAGAAAAAAAATTAAGAAAACTAATCAATAAGATCAAAACTAATTCCCTTGAGCCGGGTCAACCGAAAGAAACAGAAGGCTGTACGTTATTTAGCATTTACCAGTCTTTTGCGACTCCGCATGAGGTAGCAGAAATACGCAAGCTTTATGCGGAAGGAATAGCATGGGGAGAAATGAAACAAATATTATTTGAATTAATTAATAGCCATATTGCCCCCGCTAGAGAGCGTTATCAAGCTTTATTAGAAGCACCGGTTCATATTGAAGCTCAATTACAAGAAGGAGCATTAAAAGCAAGAGTGATTAGTGTGCCTTTTATTAAAGAATTGCGTCAAGCAGTAGGAATTTACAAAATTGCATGAAAATAAATCCTTAAACCGTCAGTATTAATCCACACAAACATTTTTTATTAAGGATCCTTATGAAATTTATTCCATGTCAAGATCAGTGCACCAATGAAGGGATTCATTGTCAGGGGTGTGGTAGAACCCATCAAGAAATAGCAGAAAATAAAAAACTGGTGATGGAAATAATAAATTTTATTCAACAACAAGGATATGAAAACGTTGAAGAATATACCCAAGCAATCAGTAAAAGTATCATTAAAAAACTGCAGAAATTGCGAACAATTGACACCTAACGATTTACGCATTTGCGGTAAATGCAGGACATACTATGCATGTAAAATTCGCAATGGCATTGATTGATAAATTGCCAAGATACAAATTTACTATTCTTAAAAAGCCAATAATTTTTCAGACAAATTACTATAGCTTAATACTATAATGATTGCGCCAGCGACCGGACAACTATAATGACTAATCTCTTAAAAGAATTTCAAGATTCTTCAGCTTTCTATGGAAGTAATGCTAGTTTTATTGAAGATTTATATGAATGTTATCTTCAGGATCCAGAATCGGTTGCAGAGAGCTGGCAGAAGCATTTTAAGGCACTTCGTCATAATGGTCATTTTGATGTTGCCCATAGCCCTATCATTGCTCGTTTCAGCGAATTAGCAACTAAATCACAGGGTCGATTGGCTCAGATTCAAGGTTTTACTGAAGAAAGCGTCAAAAAACAGTCAGCAGTAGCAAGGTTGATTAATCATTATCGTGTTCGTGGACACCAAATTGCTAACAATAATCCACTCGGAAAAACAATGCAGCCACCTGCAGATATGGAGCCTTCCTATTATGGGTTGTCTGAACCGGATATGGATACCCTTTTTGATACAGGTGCGCTTTATGGTGTTGACCGGCTTCCGTTGCGAGGGATAATCGCAAACTTGAGAGCTATATATTGTGGCAGCGTTGGTGCTGAATATATGCACATTGATGATACTCCGACACGGCGATGGTTGATTAATCGTTTGGAAAGCAGTAAAGCTTGTTTACATCTTGATGCAGATAAAAAAAAATGGTTACTCAAGATGCTGACAGCAGCAGAAGGTATAGAAGTTCACTTACAAAATAAGTTTGTAGGTCAGAAAAGATTTTCATTAGAAGGCGGCGAATCACTGATTCCAATATTGGATGAGCTCATTCAATGTACTGGTAGCAAGGGAGTTAAAGAAATTGTTATTGGAATGGCTCATCGTGGTCGTTTAAATGTATTGGTCAATATTTTAGGAAAAAGCCCTGCGAGTTTATTTGATGAGTTCGCTGGTAATTATACTTTATCTCCCGGTATGCGTTCTGGCGACGTTAAATATCATATGGGTTTTTCATCTAACTTGAATACATCGGGCGGAGCAGTTCATTTAGCATTAGCTTTTAATCCTTCACATTTGGAAATCATCAATCCGGTAGTGGAAGGTTCTGTGAGAGCCCGTCAAGATCGAAGTGGTGAAAATGGTATTAATACGGTAGTCCCTGTTTTAATTCATGGTGATGCGGCATTTTCTGGTCAAGGCGTTGTAATGGAAACGCTAAACATGTCACAGACACGAGCCTTTGCTACGGGAGGTACTATCCACATTGTGATTAATAATCAAATAGGCTTTACTACCAGTAATCCTTTAGATGCTCGTTCTACCCAATATTGCACTGATGTTGCACGAATGATACAAGCACCTGTCTTTCATGTGAACGGCGATGATCCAGAAGCGGTTTTGTTTGTTACTCAGTTAGCCGTAGATTATCGCATGACGTTTCATAAGGACGTTGTCATTGATTTAATCTGTTATCGTCGTTTGGGTCATAATGAAGCTGATGAGCCCGCAGCTACTCAGCCGGCAATGTATAAAAAAATTCGTAACCATAAAACAACTCGTAGGCTATATGCTGAAAAACTGATTAGTGAAGGCATATTAACGCTTGAACAATCTACTGCTATGCAACATGAATATCAAAGCTTGTTAGAGGCAGGTGAAATTGTTTCCAGACCCGTTTTAACCAGCGATAGCTATACTTATAACAGTCAGTGGAACCAGTTTTTGAACAAAACATGGGATATACCCTGTATCACATCGGTTTCTATTGATCGGCTACGCTTTTGCAATGATCGCATGATGCGTTTGCCTGCCAGTTTTGAATTGCATCCTCGTGTTGCCAAAGTTATGGATAATCGCCGTAAAATGGCGGCAGGAGCAATGCCATTAGATTGGGGATTTGCTGAAAATTTAGCTTATGCTACTTTACTTATGGAAAAACATAACATTCGTTTGACTGGTCAGGATGTTGGGCGCGGTACCTTTGTTCATCGTCATGCGGTATTACACAATCAAATTAATAATAAAACCTATACTCCACTAAAGCATTTGGATAAGGATCAAGGGCAGGCTCAGATTTATGATTCTTTGTTGTCAGAAGCTGGAGTTTTGGGTTTTGAATATGGTTACAGTACGACTACACCAAATACCCTTGTAATTTGGGAGGCTCAATTTGGAGATTTTGCAAATGGAGCCCAAGTACTGATAGATCAGTTTATTAGTTCAGGTGAAACTAAATGGGGACGATTATGTGGTTTGGTCATGTTATTGCCTCATGGTTTTGAAGGGCAGGGACCAGAACATTCTTCAGCTCGCCTAGAGCGTTATTTGCAACTATGCGCTGAACATAATATGCAAGTATGCTATCCCACTACGCCTGCTCAAGTTTTTCATATGTTGAGACGCCAAGTCATAAGACCTTACCGAAAGCCTTTGATTGTGATGAGTCCAAAAAGTTTGTTGCGGCATAAATTAGCGGTTTCTACCTTAGAAGACTTAAGTACAGGTCAGTTTCAGCTTATCATTGGTGAAATCGATCAACTTAATGTAAAAAAAGTGACTCGCTTAGTTTTTTGTACAGGAAAGGTATATTACGATTTGCTTGAAAAGCGTCGTGAGGATGGAATCATTAATACTGCTATTGTTCGTCTTGAGCAAATTTACCCTTTTCCCTTACAAGCTTTCAAAGAAGAAATAGCGAAGTATCCAAATTTAAAAGAATTTATCTGGTGTCAGGAAGAGCCTAAAAATCAGGGGGCTTGGTATAATTCAAGTCATCATTTTATCGACACTTTGTCCCCTTCAATCAAAGTTACTTATGCAGGCAGGGAGCCTTCGGCTTCTCCTGCAGTCGGTAATTTTCATGTCCATATTGAACAACAAAAAGCTGTTGTACATGCCGCTTTATACGGAAAATCTTCAGGAAAACAATCATGAGCATTGAAATTTTAGTTCCCAATCTACCCGAATCTGTTGCTGATGCAACACTTATTAGCTGGCATAAAAAAGTTGGTGAGAGCGTTAATAAGAACGATAATTTGGTCGATCTTGAAACTGATAAAGTCGTGTTAGAAGTGACGGCGCTTGAATCAGGTGTTTTACGAGAAATCTTTAAAACTGATGGTTCCATTGTGGTAAGTGGTGAAGTATTGGCTGTAATGGATACCGAAAGTAATTCTATCGATACAAATTCTGTTTCGTTACCAGAACAAAAAACTGTTGAAATTCCACTGAGTCCATCGGTACGCCGATTAATTAATGAAAACACTTTAAATCCTGAAGAAATTAAAGGGACTGGCAAAAGCGGTCGACTAACCAAAATTGATGTTTTGGAACATATTAATAAACAAGCGCCTGTTACTTCCGTTTCTCCCCCTCCACAGGCTCAAGCTAAGCCTGAAAGTATTACAGAAGCGACTGCAGCTATAACTCATTCGGCAACTGCTACAAATATTCGTCCAGAACAGCGTGTTCCAATGACACGTTTACGAGCAAAAGTTGCTGAGCGATTGCTACAAGCTCAGCAAAATGCAGCGATGTTGACTACCTTCAACGAAGTCAATATGCAAAGTGTTATTGATTTACGGAATCAGTACAAAATGCGTTTTGAACAAAAGCATAACGTTAAGCTTGGTTTTATGTCGTTCTTTGTAAAAGCGTCTATTGAAGCTTTGAAAAAATTTCCAGCAATTAATGCTTCTATTGATGGTAATGATATTATTTACCATGGTTATTATGATTTAGGGATTGCTGTTAGTACACCACGAGGACTTATAGTTCCTGTTATTCAAGACGCAGATCAGCTTGATTTTGCAGGTATTGAAAAAAGCATTGTGGAGTACGGCGAGAAAGCTCGTCTGGGTACTTTAAGTTATGAAGATTTAAAAGGGGGAACTTTTACGATTACCAATGGTGGGGTATTTGGTTCAATGCTGTCGACGCCTATACTGAATCCTCCTCAATGCGCTATTTTAGGTATGCACGCAATTAAAGAAAGACCTGTGGTTGAAAATGGTCAAATTGTTATTCGCCCCATTATGTATCTTGCGCTCTCATACGATCATCGTTTGGTGGATGGTCGAGAAGCGGTTCAATTCTTGGTGACTATTAAAGAATGCTTGGAAGCCCCCGCCCATTTACTTCTAAATATCTGATTATGAAGGATAAGAGCAATCATTATGATGTTATTGTTATAGGTGCTGGTCCAGCCGGATATTCTTGTGCAGTTCGGGCGGCTCAGCTGGGTTTAAAAACCGTGTGCGTTGATAACTGGCAGACTAGACAAGGACATTTTCCCTTGGGAGGCGCGCATCTTAATGCTGGTTGTTTAGCTTCTATAACCTTGTTGGAATCAGCGAAAGTTTTTCATAGTTTACAAAATGAAATCCAGAAGCATGGTATTTATGCCGATAATATTCGTGCTGACATTCCTCAGATGATGGCGCGAAAAAATCAGATTATTGATAAAATGAGTCGAAAAATTAGTGACTTATTTGTTCATCACAAGATTGATCATATTTGTGCTAAAGCGCAACTTCTTAAGAATAAAGAAGTCGCGCTGACCCGAACTGATTTTTCTTTACACGCTAGCTCTATACCTACAAAACTAACAGGGAAGCACGTTGTGTTAGCAACGGGGTCTTCACCGATCCAATTACCTTGTGCGAAAGTCGATAATGAATTCATTATTGACTCATTTGCTGCATTAAATCTTAATGAATTACCAAAAAAATTGGCGATTATTGGCGCAGGTGTTATTGGTTTAGAATTAGCGAGTATTTGGAATCGATTAGGGGCAGAAACCATATTGTTAGATGCTCAAGAAACTTTTCTACCTTTCCCAGACCAGCAAATTTCTCGTGAAGCTTATCGCATATTTAGTCGACAAGGGCTGGATTTGCGATTGGGTGCGCGAGTGATTTCCGCTAAAAAAGGTGCCAAGAAAATTGTTGTCGAATATCAAGATCAAGAAGGATGTCATTCTTTACGTGTTGATAAATTGATTGTAGCTTCAGGGCGTAAACCTAACACCGAAAATTTAGCGTTTCCTGAGGCTAATTTATTACTGGATGAAAATGGTTGCGTCCATGTAGATGAAAATTGCCGTACCAATCTACCTGGCGTCTATGCTATCGGAGATTTGACTTTGCTGGGTCCAATGCTAGCACATAAAGGTATAGAGGAAGGTGTTTTTGTAGCCGAGCAGATTGCAGGGTTACATTGTGCTATTAATTACGAAACAATACCTAGTGTTATTTATACAGATCCAGAGATTGCATGGGTTGGACAAACCGAACAGGCATTAAAAGCAATGGGAATTACTGTTAAAACGGGAATATTTCCATTTAGCGCAGTTGCTCGTGCTCAAGCCGTCAGTAAAACAGAAGGGATGGTTAAAATTATCAGCAATGCGGATAACGACAGTATATTGGGTGTTCATATTATAGGTGCCGGAGCTTCTGAACTGATTGCAGAAGCTGTTTTAGCTATGGAGTTCTCTGCTAGCAGTGAAGATTTAGCTCGAACGATACACATCCACCCTTCTTTATCTGAAGCACTTCACGAAGCAGCTCTTTCACTAAAAAAAAGAAACCTACATTTACCCTAAAAACTATAATCGGTTAATTTTATTAATACGAAATAATGTTAATCTTTTGGGGTAAGAGATTACTGCTATTATTAATATTGAATGTTGTTGGCTGTTATAGCAACGTAATCATTCCAAGCTCGACAATCGTCCTACAAAGTGTACCAAAAAGCATTGAAAGCGTTGGCTGGCAACTAAAAAATCACTATCAAGTACTCAGTAATCATGGTTTTACTATTGGCTACTCAGATTTTAGAGGTAATCCAATATGGGTAAATTACTTTTTACATCAATTGTCTGATAAAGCCCCTTTCCTAAAAAGACCCCATAATTTTAAAACAGATATACGTGTAACTAACCAAGTAACTGATGCAAGTTATGCAGGTAGCGGTTATGACAGAGGTCATATGGCTCCTAATGCAGCAATGAGTAAATTATATGGTGCCCAAGCTCAAGCTGATAGTTTTTTGATGACTAATATTGTTCCACAGAAAGCAAATTTAAATAGGCAATGGTGGTATCATTTAGAATCAGTTGAACTCTATGATTTTACTCGTCAATTTCAACAGATAATGGTTATAACAGGTCCAGTATTTGATAGTCATATCGAGTACTTAAAATCTAACCATGCTGTAGAAATTCCCGATGCTTTTTATAAAATATACATGGCTCAATCTGAGTCCGGTAAATGGGAGGCTTTAGCTTTTTTAGTGCCTCAATCGGCACAAGGAGAAGACTCATTACATCAATATGTTACTCGTATAGATGATATCGAAAATGTGACTGGGCTAGATTTTTTTTCGGAATTGGACGATAACTTTGAGAATAGCTTGGAGGCAACGATTGATGATGAATCCTGGCATTTACAGGATATTAGAACAATTAACTATCATCAATAAATTATTATGATTTAATCGCTTATGTCGTCGATAAGATAATGATCTACAATAATCTGCCATGCCTGTTCCGCACTATCAGCGTAGATTATTAAATCTCGATCACATTTGCTTATAGTTCCTTCCGAAACCATTGCGTCAAAATTTATAATATGATCCCAATATGGTTTACCGAATAAAATCAAGGGAATTGGTCTAATTTTTTTTGTTTGGATTAAAGTCAATGCTTCAAAAAGTTCGTCTAGCGTTCCATAACCGCCCGGAAATATAACAAGTGCAATTGCCCGCATTAAAAAATGCATTTTTCGTATTGCGAAATAATGAAATTGAAAACACAGTTCAGGCGTAACATAGTCATTGGGCTTTTGTTCACTGGGAAGAATAATATTGAACCCCATACTTTTTCCTTTTGCATCTAAAGCACCTTGATTAGCCGCTTCCATAATGCCAGGACCACCACCGGTGACAATAGTCAATGATTTATGAAGTTTTTTTGATTCTTCTGTAATGAGCATTGCTAATTTTTGCGCTTTTTCATAATAATGACTTTTATGTAGCAATTGTTGAGCACTTATTAATTGTTCTGCGTAGACTTCATTTTCTGGTTCGTTTTCTAAATTTTGTTTGCACTGTTGTAGCCATAGACTGGCTGTTTCATGACTAGCAATGCGTGCACTACCAAAAATAACGACTGTTGCTTGAATATTATGTTGTTGCTGAATAATCTCAGGTTTAAGAAATTCAAGTTGTAAGCGTACAGCTCTTAATTCATCGAGCATCATGAAATCTAAATCATCATAAGCTAGCCGATAAGAAGGTGAATCACTTTGAGGTGTGCCTAAACGATTGGAAACTTGACTGGCTTCCTGTTTAGCACTGGGAAACAGTCTATCATCTGGAAATAGTATCTTTTTTACCATCGGTATTTACCTATAAGATAGTGTACAATGATGCCTATTAAGTCTATGAAAAATAGTAAAATAATGTCTAGCTAGACTAATTACATGAACATATTACATCGTTCAGTTTTATAGTTAGCATAGATTTTTTTTAATCATTTTTAACAAATGTCTATTGATATGCAACAGAAAATAGTCTCACAATATGTATATGGAGAACAGTTTTTAGTGAGTGAAAACATTGGTTTTCTTATATATCAAAATATTTGTTATTCTCTTAAAAAAGCAGTTTGTTACTGGTTGGCTGTTTTATTTTTTTTGTTGGGATGTTTCCCTGTCAATGCTGAGCAATCTGTTGAGACGGTATCTGAAATCAGTATTGAATTAAGTAGGATAGTTGCTGCCAAACGACATCCTTACTTAAATAGGGCTGATTTTACTAATCGAAGCTCTGATCTCGATGCTCTATACCAATTAGCCAATTATCAATTATTATGGTTGGGAAGTGACAAAACCGAAAAAAATATTAATGATTTAATAACGCTTTTAGCCAATGTATCCCAACAAGGATTAACAGCTGAACATTATGATGTTGATATTCTCAAATCTAAACTTGTTTCAATAAAAAATTTCAATGAGTCCTCGGCTAGCGATTTAGTCCAGCTTGATACAGCATTAAGTTTGTCGCTACTCAGATTTTTACATGATTTACATTATGGTCGTGTCAATCCACAAGTTATTAATTTCGATCTCAAACCAAGACAAAAAAAACTCATCGATCTACCTTTTTTAATTAAAACAAATTTAGATCAAGCATCTATAATGCAGTTACCTAGTCTGGTTGAGCCGAAATTAAAACAATATCAACAGCTTAAAGCCGCTTTAGCGAGTTATCAAAGTCTTGAAAAATCAACTGTAACGATGCATCTACCTTTTTTTCAGCCAGTCAAACCTGAAGAAAATTTGCCTCAAGCTAGAGAATTACAACGCTATTTAATTCAGACAGGTGATTTACCGACAATTGAAAACGATCAAACATTAGTTTCTAATCGCTATTCTGGTTTATTAGTTAAGGGGATAAAGAATTTTCAGTACCGTCATGGTTTGACAGCTGATGGTGTTATTGGTAAATCAACAGTCGTTGAGCTTAATATTCCGATAGCACAACGAATTAAACAAATTGGGTTGGCAATGGAGCGTTTACGTTGGTTGCCTGAGTTCAGTAGTTCGCCTTCTATTATTGTCAATATTCCTGCTTTCAAACTTTGGGCATTTGATAACATCAATGCTCCAGAACCTAAAATAACTAATATGAGAGTTGTAGTGGGTAAAGCATTTAAAAATCAAACGCCGGTATTAATGGCGGAGATGAGCTATATAGACTTTATGCCTTATTGGAATGTTCCATATCAGATTGTTAAAGATGAGATTATTCCTAAACTTTTAAAAAACCCTGGATTCTTGAGTCACGAAAATATGGAATTGGTATCTAGTTCCGGTGTGATCCCATTTTCCGAATCAACCATTGCTCAGCTTAAACAGGGTGAATTAAGAATAAGGCAACGTCCCGGTAAAAAGAATGCATTGGGTCGAGTCAAGTTTTTATTTCCCAACAAAAAAGATGTTTATTTGCACGACACACCCGCTAATAGCTTGTTTAGTAGAGCACGACGAGATTTTAGTCATGGTTGTGTTAGGGTAGAGGAACCTCAAAAACTAGTCGAGTTTGTTTTAAAAGATCAAGGAAGATGGGATAAAGATGCTATTGCACAAGCCATGAAGTCAGAAAAAATGCAACGAGTTATGTTAAAAAAGAATATTCCAGTATTGTTTTTTTATGTGACTGCTTTTTTTGATGAAAACGATCAACTGATTTTCTATCCTGATATATATGATCATGATGCCATTTTATTAGAGGCATTAAAAACCCCATTGGATATTTCTGATGAAGATTTGTTTACCAAAATAAATATACAAGACAACGATGTAGCTAAAATAGAAGCAAAATAAGAAGAACCTACCAGGTTCTTATGTTACCAGTATCTAAATGGACAAAATTCTCACGTGGGTAATAGCCGACTCCGCCACTACGAATTGACATAGCTGCATTTCTAAGGTTTAGAGTTTCTAGCC
>Ga0214192_1000798_pt1 | contig 18595 bp, 13 predicted proteins | sample TroBogEpilimnion_44_FD_153030 | JGI IMG/M metagenome (GOLD analysis project Ga0214192, IMG submission 153030) | Freshwater microbial communities from Trout Bog Lake, WI - 29JUL2008 epilimnion | ecosystem: Environmental > Aquatic > Freshwater > Lake > Epilimnion/Euphotic zone | place: Trout Bog... | reverse complement strand
AGTCCGGCGCTGACGGCGAGCGGGTTGCCGGAGAGCGTGCCGGCCTGATAGATGGGGCCGCTGGGGGCGACGAAGGTCATGATGTCGCGACGGCCGCCGTAGGCCGCGATGGGGAGGCCGCCGCCGATGACTTTGCCGAGAGTGGTGAGGTCGGGGCGGATGCCGTAGAGGGCCTGGGCGCCGCCGGCGGCGACGCGGAAGCCGGTCATGACTTCATCGAAGATGAGCAGGGAGCCGTTGTCGGCGGTGAGGCGGCGGAGGGCCTGATGGAAGCCCGGGGCGGGCGGGATGCAGCCCATGTTGCCGCAGACGGGTTCGACGATGACGGCGGCGATTTGCGGGCCGTGGAGGCGGAAGATTTCTTCGAGCGCGGGGACGTCGTTGTAGGGCGCGGTGAGGGTGGTGTCGCTGAAGCCTTTGGGGACGCCGGGGGAATCGGGGAGGCCGAGCGTGGCGACGCCGGAGCCGGCCTTGACGAGCAGGGAATCGACGTGGCCGTGGTAGCAGCCTTCGAACTTGACGGTGAGGTCGCGGCCGGTGAAGCCGCGGGCGACGCGGAGGGCGCTCATGGTGGCTTCGGTGCCGGAGTTGACGAGGCGCACCATTTCGACGGAGGGCACCATGGCGCGGACGGTTTCGGCGAGTTCGATTTCCTGTTCGGTGGGGGCGCCGAAGCTGGTGCCGCGGGTGAGGGCTTCGGCGACGGCGTCGAGGACGACGGGGTGGCGGTGGCCGAGGATGAGGGGGCCCCAGGAGCCGATGTAGTCGATGAACTCGTTGCCGTCGGCATCGAAGATATGGGAGCCTTCGCCGCGGGCGATGAAGGGCGGGGTGCCGCCGACGCTGCGGAAGGCGCGAACGGGGGAATTGACGCCGCCGGGGATGGAAAGCCGGGCGCGTTCGAAAAGCTGAGTGGATCGGGTCTGCTGCAAGGTGTGGCTGCTCCGCGAAATTTGGTCTACGAAGTTGAGCTTAAAGCATCGGGGCGGGCGGAGAGCGCGGCGGCGCGGTTTGGTGTCACTATAATAGGAATTCCATTGATGAAGTTATCCAGATTCGCGGCAGCAGTTCCCCTCTGCGTTGGCCTCTGCGTTTGTGTCTGCATTTGCCTCGCGCTGGCGGGGTGCAGGAGCGCTTCGTCGCCGGACGTGGCGGCGACGGTGAATGGCCGGCCGATTTATTACGCCGATGTGGACCGCGCGTATCGCACGCAGTTTCCGGGCAAGTCGGAGGGGGAGACCGACGATCAGATTCAGATCCGGCGGCTGGAGATCCTGCGGTCGCTGATCGATAACGAACTGATGCTGCAGCGGGCCGAGAAGCAGGGGCTGGTGGCGACGGACGCGGATGTGGATGCGCGGCTGAACGAGCTGAAGTCGCCGTACACGAAAGAAGAGTTCGACCGGCAGCTGAAGGACGAAGGGATCACGCTGGATGAGCTGAAGACGCGCATTCGCAAGGATGAGAGCGTGAAGAAGCTGTTCAACAAAGACATCACGTCGAAGATCAACATTTCGGATGCCGATGTGGCGGGGTTTTATAACGGCAACCGGGGGAATTTCAATCTGCCGGAGCCGCAGGTGCATATGGCGCAGATTGTGGTGACGTCGCATCCGGACCCGAATGTGCGCAATCTGAAGAACGACAAGGCGCGGACGGACGAAGAGGCGCGGCGGAAGATTCAGGCGATCGATGCGCGGCTCCGGCAGGGCGAGGATTTCGCGATGGTGGCGCAGAATTATTCGGAAGATCCGAATACGACGCCGAACGGGGGCGATCTGGGCTTTCTGCCGGAGTCGTCGCTGGATAAGACGAGTCCGGATCTGCGCAAGCTGGTGTTCGCGCTGGGGCCGGGGCAGCTTTCGCCGATTCTGCACACGGGCGATGTGTACCGCATCCTGCGGATGATTTCGAAGGAGCCGGCGGGGCAGCGGGATCTGGGCGATCCGCGGGTGCAGCAATCGATTCGCGAGACGCTGCTGAGCCGCAAGGATCAGCTGCTGAAGACGGCTTACTACGAGACGGCGCGGAACGCGGCGAAGGTTGTGAACAACATGTCGCAGAGCGTGCTGAACATGGCGACCGATACGGGCGCGGCGAAGAAGTAGCGCGGCTACTCTTCCGATTCACGGATGCGCACGGTGCGGCCTTCGAGCGTGACGCGTCCTTCCACAATGGCCTGAATGGCCCGCGAATAGATGGAATGCTCCTGGGCGAGGATGCGCGCGGACAGCGTGTCGACGGTGTCGTCGTCGAAGACAGGGACGGCGGACTGCAGGAGGATGGGCCCGGAGTCGAGAGCTTCATCGACGTAATGAACTGTGCAGCCGGCGATTTTGACGCCGTAGTCGAGGGCCTGTTTTTGCGCGTCGAGGCCGGGGAAGGCGGGGAGCAGGGACGGGTGGATGTTGAGGATGCGGCCGGAGAAGGCGCGGATGAAGCCGGCGCTGAGCAGGCGCATGAAGCCGGCGAGGCAGACGAGTTCGACGCCGTGGGTTTGCAGTTCCTCGATGGCGAGGCGGTCCCAGGCTTCGCGGTTGAGGCCGGCGGAGGGGATGACGCGCAGCGGGATGCCGCGCTGGCGGGCGATTTCAAGGCCACCGGCGGAGGGGCGGTTGGAGATGACGACGGCGATTTCGGCGTCGAGCCTGCCCTGGGCAATGCTGTTGGCGATTGCCTCGAAGTTGGAGCCGCGGCCGGAGAGGAGTACGCCGAGGCGCATCGTTACCGATACTCCACGCGACCGCGGCCGCGGCGCTGTTCGACGATTTCGCCGATGATCCAGGGCGTTTCGCCGGCGCGCTGCAGGGAGCGAAGGGCGGCGTCGGCCTTCTTTTTCGGGGCGACGAGAATCATGCCGACGCCGAGGTTGAAGGTGCGGCGCCAGTCCGCCACGGGGACGTTGCCGATGACGCGGAGGAGTTCGAACAGGGGCGGAACGGTCCAGGATTTTGTATCGATGGCGGCGGCGAGGCCTTTGGGGAGGACGCGCGGGAGGTTGTCGGTAATTCCGCCGCCGGTAATATGTGCCGCGCCCTGGATGGCGGAGGCGCGGACGAGGGTGGAAATGGCCTTGAGGTAACTGCGGTGAACTTTGAGTAACTCGTCGCCGAGCGAGGTGCCGGTTTCAAGGAGGATGGATTCGAGGCGGAGTCCGGCGACGTCGAAGAGTAACTTGCGGGCGAGCGAGTAACCGTTGGTGTGAAGGCCGGTGGAGGGCAGGGCGATGAGAAGGTCGCCGGCTTTGGTGCGCGAGCCGTTGAGGATCTCTTTCTTTTCGACGACGCCGACGATGGTGCCGGCGATGTCGTATTCGCCATCGAGATACATGCCGGGCATTTCGGCGGTTTCGCCGCCGATGAGGGCGCAGCCGTTGGCGGCGCAGCCGCGGGCGATGCCGGAAATGACCTGGGCGGCGACGCCGGCTTCGAGTTTGCCGACGGCCAGATAGTCGAGAAAGAAGAGCGGCCGGGCGCCCTGAACGGCGATGTCGTTGACGCAGTGATTGACGAGGTCCTCGCCGACGGTGTCGTGCCGGCCGGCGGCGAAGGCGACTTTGAGCTTGGTGCCGACGCCATCGACGGAGCTGACGAGGACGGGTTGTTTCATCTTCGGCAGAGCGAAGCAGCCGCCGAAGGAGCCGATGTCGGTGAGTACGCCTTTGGTGAAGGTGGCGCGGGCCATTTTGCGGATTGCACCGACGGCGCGGTCTGCTTCGTCGATGTTGACTCCGGCGTCGCGATAAGAAATTGGTTTTGCCATGCGGAACGAACCAGTATAGCGGTTGAGGTGCGCTAACTTTCCAGCAGAAAAGTGACGGGGCCGTCGTTGACGAGTTCTACTTCCATGTGTGCCTGAAAAACGCCGGTGCGGACGACTAAGCCGGACTGGCGGAGTTGTTCGACGGTGTAGTCGTAGAGGGCTCTGGCTTCGGCGGGAGGGGCGGCGGCGTCGAAGCCGGGACGGCGGCCGCGGCTGCAGTCGCCGTAAAGGGTGAATTGCGAAATGAGCAGGAGCGAGGCGCCGGATTCGAGGACGCCGAGGTTCATGCGGCCGTTTTCATCGGAGAAGATGCGCAGGTGAAGCAGTTTGTGCGCGAGGCGGTCGGCGTCGGCGGTTGTGTCGGTTTTGGCGATGCCGATGAGGACGACAAGTCCGGGGCCGATGGAACCTTCTAAGTGGCCCTCAACTGTAACTGAAGCGCGGGTGACGCGCTGAATAAGAAATCGCACGAATATGTTCTCAGTGTGTATGTACTAATTCAACTTAACTTCAATTTAACGTACGACATGATATAGTCATTCGCAGGGAGAATTATGGCAAGACCCAAGAAGTCCGACAGCAACGCATCTATCCTTGAATACGCGCTTCGCCATCTGGAACAGGAACGTGACGAGATTCAGGCAAAAATCGATCACGTGCTGAGCCAGTTGGGAAAGAAGGCTGCCGCGCCCGCGCCTGCCGCTGTTTCCGCTCCGGCTGCCGCGCCTGCGCGTAAGAAGCGCACGCTGAATGCGGCCGCGCGCAAGAGAATCGCCGCGGCGCAGAAGAAGCGCTGGGCCGAGCATCGCAAGACACTGGCCAAGGCCGCACCCGCCAAGACCTCACCCGCAAAGACCGCACCCGCGAAAAATAAGGCCGCAACCAAGAGCGAATAGTATCTGCTTCGGGTCCGTTTTCTGAACTACCTGTTGTTCCTCTGAACGATTTCGGCTGCCGGGCCCGCGGCCGCATCGTTCTTCAATCAAAAAAACAGATTAGTAAGACCGGCAGGCTAATTAAAACCGGCCGGCTAATTAGAACCAGTTGTCTTATTAGAACCGGCCGTCTTAGTCAAACCGGTTTTTACCTGGTTTGTCTAACGGCCGGCGCCGCGTGCCTGCGGAACGGCGCGCAACTGGGCTTCTTCGAGACGGTTGGCTTCCTGCCAGGTGTAAATCATGCGGTGGATGACGGTAATGTTGGAGAGGACTCCAATTACCCAGAGCACCGGGGCCATGCGGTTAAAGAGCGCGCCGATGATAATCAGCACGATTCTTTCGGGCCGTTCGAGAAATCCGACTTTACAGCGCGGAATGGCGTTTTCGGCGCGCGCCCGCGTGTAACTGATCATGACGGAACCCATCATCACAACGGCAGTCAGAACGACATACAGGTTGCGGTTGATGGAGGCGTAGTAGACGAGCAGGCCGACGAGAAGGCCGAGGTCGGAGTAACGATCGAGGACGGAATCGAAGAAGCCGCCGAACATGGTGACCTGATTGGTTTCGCGGGCGACGCGGCCATCGACCATATCGAAGAGGCCGGCGCCGATGACGACGAGGCCGGCGTTGAAGAAGCGCCCCATGCCGAACAGCCACGCGGCCCAGACATTGATCAGCAGGCCGATGAAGGTAAGAACGTTGGGATGAACGCGCGAGAGTGCGAGGGCGCCGACGATGGCGTCAATGATGCGGCCGAAAAACAGACCGATAGCGCGCGTACCTGTCATAGCTGCTTACTCCGCCAGTTCGTGAATCGTCTGCAGTTTGAGGATTTCCAGTTCCTTGGTGCCGCCGGGCGCCTGCATTTTGACCACGTCGCCGACTTCTTTGGCCAGCAGCGAGCGGCCGATGGGGGACTGGGTGGAAATGCGGCCGTGGGCGGCATCCGCCTCTTCGCTGGTGACCAGATAATAAACGATCTCTTCGTTTTTCTTCGTATCGAGCACGACGACGCGGGAGCCGAGGCCGACGCGGTCATGGGGAATCTTCGTGAGGTCGATCATGGAGAATTCCGCCAGACGTTTCTGGAGGGCGCCGAGACGCGCGTTGACCAGACCCTGCCGCTCTTTGGCCGCATGATACTCCGCGTTTTCGCTGAGATCGCCGTGTTCGCGGGCTTTCAGTATTTCTTTGGGGAGTTCATTCCGGAGCTCATATTCGAGCGCGGTAATTTCGTCCTGCAGCTTCTTTTTAATATCGATCATGATTCGAGGCGCGAGCCCCTTTGGGTCATTATAGCCATTCGCCGGGCCCGGACCGGGCGGCGCGCGGGCTTAACTGCGCATGCGGAGCATCAGATAGAGGCCGGCCAGGGAGAATAATGCGTCGGGCGACCAGGCGGCGACGACGGGCGGAAGATAGTTGACGTTGCCGATTTGTTCGAATAACTGGCCGACGCCGAGATAGGCCATGGCGACGCCGATACTGACGCCGATGCCGGCCATGGCGCCGCGGTTGCCGACGAGAAAACCGAAGGGCACCGAGATGAGGGCCATGATGAGGGCAAAGAGGGGAACGGAGAACTTCTTGTAATACTGGACGCGAAGACGGACGGTGTCGAAGCCGCTTTGCTGGAGGTCGCGGATGTATTTGCCGAGTTCGCGGTAATTCATCTGCTTATCCTGCTTCACTTCCTTGAGGAAGTCTTCGGGGGTTTCGGTGAGTTCGGGGAAAGTTGTTACCTGGAACTCCTGGAGCTGGCACTCATCGACGCCGCAGAGGTCGCGCGCGGTGCCCTGTTCCCAGACCCAGGCGTGGATGGCCTGCTGCCAGCGGGCGCGGTTGGCGGCGATCTGGCGTTTGACGTGGAAGCTTTTGGGGTCGAGTTCGAAGACGTAAGGTTCGACCATTACTTTTTCGACGGGGTCGAAGTATTTGTAATAGAAGATGCGGTAGTCGTGGATGATCCACTTGCGCTCGGGATGCAGATAGGTCTGAACGGGGCGGCCTTTGATTTCGTTGCGGATGGCGTCCTGAATCTGGTTGGCGCGGGGGAGCCAGGAATAGTCGAAGGCGAAGAGTCCGGCGCTCAGAAGGGCGCTGACGACCATGACGGGGAGCGCGAGGCGGCGGACGCTGATGCCGCAGGCTTTGAAGGCGGTGACTTCGTTGTTCTTGGTCATGACGCCGAAGGAGACGAGGACGGCTACGAGGACGCTTTCGGGCATGATGTCGTAGACGAGTTTCGGCGTGAGGAAGAGATGGTAAGTGAGGACGCGATCGAAGGAGATATGGTTTTTGACGATGTCGCCGAGTAAGTCGAAGAAGGTGAAGACCTGGACCATGGTCACGAAACTAATCAGCGAGACGGTGAAGTAGAAAAGGAAGTTGGACAGGACGTAACTATCGAGGATGAGGAAGGCGGCGAGGCGGGTGCCGCCGGCGGCGACGGTCTGGCGGCCGGAATCGACGCGCTGCGAGAGGCCGGCGAACCAGGCGGTGAGCGCCTGGCGGGCGTCGCCGATGAGGTCGCGGTCGCCGGGGGCTTCCATGCGGACGATCATGGCGAGGCCGGCGAGACCGAAGACGGCATTGGGCAGCCAGGAGGCGAGTTCCACGGGCAGGGAGTGGGCGCGGGCGAGGCTGGTGAGGCTGATGTAGGAAACGTAATAGCCGAAAAAGGCGAGCAGAATCGCCCAGATGTAGCCGGAGGAGCGGCCGCCTTTGCGCGACGAGGTGCCGAGCGGAATGCCGACCATGGCGAGCATGAGGCAGGCGATGGGAAGGGCGAAGCGCTTGTGCAGTTCGATGCGGGCGTCGGTGGACTCCTGCTTATTTTTCGGAGTGGCCTTGACGACGCGCCAGAGTTCCTTCGTGAGCATTTCCGAGAAGGGTTTGGCGGTCTGCTTTTCATGGGGCTGGGCCTGCAGGACGGTGGCGCCGGTGGGGGCGATGGAATGGTAGGGGGCTTCGTGGGTGCCGTAGTCTTTGAGGGTGAGCTGGATGCGGTTGTTTTTCGAATCGGCGACGGCGAGGGCTTCGCGGGCGACGGTGACGCGGGGGCCGGCCTGGGCATCCTTGAGGCCGGTTTTGCGGTCGGCGGCGGGGGTGAGGTCGGCGATGAAGACGCCGTCCCAGACGACGACGGGGCCGGCTTCGGATTTGACGTCGTCGACGTAGAGGACGGTGGTGTCGTTGGTGAACTGATCTTCAAAGACGCGGGGTTCGACGTCGGCGGTGAGCTGGGAGGCGGCGACGCTGTTGAGGATCTTGTATTCGGCGCGAATGGCGAGCGGGTTGAGCCAGACGGCGCAGGCGCCGGAGACGAGCATGGCGAGGAAGGCGAAGGTCAGCACGGGGGCCGCGACGATGCGGGTGGAGACGCCGGCCGAGCGCATGGCGATCATCTCGTTGTCGCCGGAGAGGCGGCCGAGGCCGACGAGAATGCCGACGAGCACGCCGAAGGGAATGGAGAGCAGCAGAACGGGCGGGAGCGCGAGGGCGAACAGTTCCAGCGCGGCGAGGCCTTTGGCGGAGCGCACGACGATTTCGAAGAGGCGGCCGATGCCCTGGAGAAAAATGATGAACGTTGCCAGCGCGGTGGCCAGCAGCGAACTAGTGAGGATTTCGCGGAAGACGTAGCGACTGAGAATCTTCATCGCGACGCGGCGGTTTGCACCTGCAGGAACGGGGAAGGCACGAGGGGAAGTTTGGGTTGCTCGTCGTCGACCCTGGTCATTTCCAGATCGTCAATCAGTAACGAGGGTGCGACGACGGTGACTTCGGCGGCGCCGTTGCCGTAGCCGAGAAGGGCGAAGGGGGCGCCGTTGTCGAGGTAGTTGAAGGTGACCGAATCGTCGCCGGCCGCCAGAATGTCTTTCAGCGAGCGGGCGCTCATGCTGCGGAAGCGCTGGCCGCGGACGAGTTCTTCGTGGCCGTCGGGATAGAGCCGGTAGAGATAGACGGGAGCGCTGACGGGGTGGCCGGTGCCGGCGGCGGCGATGACTTTGCGGGCTTCGTCGAGCGTGGCGGAGGAGGGGAAGTCGAGCTTGCGGACGATGATGGCGTAGGGGAGGCCGCGCTGCTGGACGAGGTCGAGGAGTTTCTGCCTGAGTTCGGCGATGGTGCTGGTTTCGCGCGCCTTGACGATGAGGTTGGTGGGGACGGGTTCTTCGGCGCCGTAATTGGCGGCGAGGCGGCCGCGGCCGTTGGAATCGTTGTAGCCGCGGACGGGCTGGCGGGAGCGGAGGAAGTCCTTGAGGACGCCCTTTTCGACGAGGGTGACGGGCTTATCCTGCACGCCTTCTTCGTCGGCCTCTTCCTGACCGAACAGGGGCAGGGTGGGATCGTCGACGACATCGAAAAACTCGGGCATGATGCGGACGCCGCGGCGGCCTTCGAGATCGGTGGACTTGGCCTGGGTGGAGCCGCCGGCTCCGCTCAGGGCCTTGCGGGAGATGTGGACGTTGCGGCCGAGCAGGTCGGCGAGCAGCTGCGGCGAGGCCATGCCTTCGAACAAGACGGGACCGGCGTAGTCCTCGCCCATGGGCGCGACGGCGAGTTTGGCGAGCTGGCTGCCGATCTGGTTGGCGGCTTTGGTCAGCTCGTCTTCGGAGAACATCTTTTTGATGTCGCGGGTATAGAATTCGGCGGCGTCGCGCAGGATCATGCCGTCGGCGGCCTGGGTGGAGGCGCGGATTTCGACCATGCCGACGGTGTCGGGTTCGCGGAGGAGGGTGCCTTCGCTGGTGACGAGGCGGTGGAGGCTGTCGATGGCGGTGTAGTCGACGCTGGAGTTGCGCAGCGCGGGATAGGCGGAGAAGGCCTTCGAGACGTTACGGACGCGTTCGGTCCAGGTCTTGTCGTCGAACCTGGCGGGGGTGTAGTCGTGAAGGGCGACGAAGGGCTGGGGCGGGGTGAAGTCGGCGAGCTGATCGGTGATGGTGAGGTTGCGGAGGGCGGCGCGTTTGCGGGCGATGGACTGGAGGGCGCCCTTGAACGAAGAGTCGGTGGCGAGCCAGAGGAACTGGCGCATGACGAGGGGATTGTCGTCTTCGAGGGGGATGCGCAGTTCGTAGCGGGGGCCGGCGGCGTTGGCTCCGGTCCAGTTGGTGTTGTCGAACTTATAATCGCCGACGCGGATGCGAACGCGGGGCGAGCGGAAACTGTTGGTGTTGGAGGAGACGAGGCCGCCGAGCATGGCGCCGGCGGACCAGATGTGCTGGTCATCCACCTCATAACTGATGAAGTACGGCTTGTCGAGTTCGCCGAGAGAGAGGGTGAGCGAGCGCTTCAGCTCGGCCTGCATGGAATCGAGGACGGGATCGGGCTGGGCGGCGGTGCTCAGCGCGACGGTGCTCAAAGCGACGGTGACGAGAATGGCGGCAGTGGTTTGGCGGATCATTTCCGGCCCTCGGTGAGCGGAGACGGAAGGAGCGGGAGCAGATCGTGCGCCGCATCCTTCTTTTCAATTTCGATTTCGGAAATCAGGATGGCGGGCGAGATGGCGGAGACCGGCACCTGGCCGGATTCGGCGCCGCAGTAGCCGTTGAAGACCTGCTGCTTATCGGAAGTGGCGATGATTTTGGCGAAGCTGGCGAGCGGGGTGCCGACGATATCGGCGCCGCGGATGAGCTCATCGGGGCGGCCGTCCGGGTAGACCTTATAAACGATGACGGGGACGACGCTGAAGGCCTGCAGGCCGGAGCGGGAGGTGGTGGTGAAGCCGCTGGTGATGTCTTCGAAGTAGAGGCCGTAGGGCTTGTTCTGGCGCCTGATTTCATCGATGAGCATCTTGCGCAGATTTTCGTCCGAGAGGCTGCGCGTGCTGGAGACGATGAGGTTGGACTGGCGGGAGACGACTTCGAGGCCGGGCTGGCGGCGGCCGTGACCGTTGGAGTGGTCGAAGCCTTCGATGGGCGAGCGCGACATGAGGAAGCTTTTGAGGACGCCGTTTTCGACGGCTTTGACGGGGCGGGCGGCGACGCCTTCGTCGTCGTATTCGTACCAGCCGTTGAGGTCGACGCCGCCGAGTTTGCGGAGCGTGGGGTCGAAGGTGACGGAGAGGAAATCGGGGAGGATTTTGCTGCCGACGCTGCCGGTGAAGGTCTGGCCTTCGGCTTCATCCTTCTGGCGATGGCCTTCGACGCGGTGGCCGAAGATTTCGTGGAAGAAGACGCCGGAAGCGCGGCCGGAGAGAATGGCGGGGCCGACGAAGGGTTCGGCGGTGCGGGCTTTGAGGAGGGCTTCGACGTGTTCGCCGACCTTCTTCACGGCGGCGCGGATGAGGGCGTCGGAGGGCAGGTCTTTGGAATCGACGGCTTCGAAGCTGTCGAAATCGGAGACGTCCATGCCATCGGCGGCCTTGGCGCTGGCGGTGATGGTGATGCGCGCGAAGCCGCGGCCGTGCTGTACGCGGGTGCCTTCGGTGTTGACGAAGTAACGGTTGTCGGTGGAGGCGGCGACGGCGACGTCGGAGGCGAGGAGGTCGGGGTATTTGAGGAAGTCGCGCGAGGCTTCACGGGCGGATTTGGTCCACTTGTCGGCGTCGAACTTCAGGGTGGCGGAGGCTTCGGAGTGGGCGTAGCTTTCTTCGTTGGAAAAATCGGCGGACTGGTCGCGGTCGGCGGCCTTGACCTGCTGGTTGGTTTTGATGCGGATGAGGCGTTCGGCGGCGGCGCGGTAGACGCGGTCGGTTTCGAGCCAGATGCGGTCTTTGATGGCGGCGGGGGAATCGTCGATGGCGACCTGGGTGCCGGAGGTGAACTGGATGCGGTCGCCGCGGACGCGACGGAAGTTATCCATTTTGGGGTCGCCGACGCGCACTGTGACGTCGAGGAAGCGGTTTTTGCCGCCACCTTTGGAGTTGATTTCGCCGAGGCTGGCGCTGACCGAGAAGCTCTCCTGTTCGGTGACTTCGTAAGAGAGGAAGTAGGGGGCGGGGTCGGCCTTCTGTTTCAGAGTCTGGTAGTTGCGCTGCAGTTCGTCCGCCATGGTGGTGAGGACGACACTGTCTGCTCCGAAGGCGGGGGCGGAGACGGCGAGCAATGCCACTATCGCGAGGGTTTTCACAAGTCTTGACAATAACATGGTTTAACGGGGTGTTCGCGGGCAGAAGGCGCGTGGGTATTGGACGCGCGGGCGGCGGATCCGGTTGCCGGGCGGCGAGGCCGGAGTTTGGGGGCGGGCGGCCGGGGCGGGTGGCTGGGCGCGGCTGATTTGGCATGGCCGGTCATTTGGGTTCATCAGTTGATCTGGGATCATAAGGAGTGATGCGTTCTTTTTTCATGCCGCTTGCGCTGTTGCTGTGTGCCGCCGGAATGGTGGTGGCGGAGGAGCGGATCTACGTTGCCGAGAGCGGAGAGTCGCGGGTGACGGCGATCGAGGGGGCGGGCAATCGCGTGGTGGGCCAGATTACGGTATCGGGCGCGCCGCAGGCGATTGCGGTGTCGGTTGACGGGCGGCGGCTCTTTGTCTCGGGCGAGACGAAAAACGCGGTGGATGTGGTAGACCGGCTGACGGGGAAGCTGATCCGCAGCGTGGCGACGGGGCGGCGGCCGGGCGATCTGGTGCTGGCGCCGGAGGGGCGGAAGCTGTTTGTGGCGGCGCGCGGGGCGGGGGCGGTGGAGGTGATCGATACGGCGACGCTCGAGAAGGTGAAGACGATCTTCACGGGCAAGGAGCCGGCGGGGATGGCGCTGACGCCGGACAATACGCGGATTGTGGCGGCGTCGGCGGGGGAGCGCAAGCTTTCGGTGATCAACATCCGGACCGAGGCGGTGGAGTTTGAGATTCCGGTGGCGGGCGTGCCGCAGGCGGTGGCGTTCGAAGCGGACAAGAGCCTGACGATTCATCGCGTATTTGTGCTGCTGGCGGGCGATGGGGGCGTTGAGGTGATGGATTGGGCGACGCGGAAAGCGGTGAGCCGGCTGGCGGGGGCGGCGCGCGGGGTGGCGGCGTCGCCGGACGGGAAGATGCTTTGGGTGGCGATGAATGACGCGGTCACGGTTTATGCGTTGCCGGAGTTGAAGAAAGCGGCGACGGTACAGGTGGGGAAGGGCGCTTCGGCGATTGTGTTTACGCCGGACGGGAAGCGGGGGCTGGTGGCGGGGAGCGCGGAGGGCACGGTTTCGGTGGTGGACGCGGCGGCGTGGAAGGAGCTGGCGCGCGTGGCGGCCGGCGCGGGGCCGCGCGGGATTGCGGTGGCGGAGTGACGGTGGCGCGTAAACCGGAGGTGATGAGTCCGGCCGGGTACTGGCCGCAGTTGCGGGCGGCGGTGGAGGCGGGGGCGGACGCGGTTTACTTCGGGCTGAAGCATTTCACGGCGCGGGCGAAGGTGGGGTTTGCGCTCGATGAACTGCCGGAGGTGATGCGTACGCTGCACGGGCGCGGGGTGCGCGGCTACATTACGTTCAACACGCTGATCTTCGAACATGAACTGCGGGAGGCGGCGAAGACGGCGGTGGCGGTGGCCGAGGCGGGTGTGGATGCGCTGATTGTGCAGGACGCCGGGATGCTGGGGCTGCTGCACCGGACGGTGCCGGGCATGGAGCTGCATGCCAGCACGCAGATGAGCATTACCGATGCGGAGGGCGCGCGGTTTGCGCTGAAGCTGGGGGCGCAGCGGGTGACGCTGGCGCGCGAGCTTTCGATCGCGGAAGTGAAGCGGATTTACGAGCAGACCGGGTGCGAGCTGGAGATGTTCGTACACGGGGCGCTGTGCGTGGCGTACTCCGGCCAGTGTTTTTCAAGCGAGGCGTGGGGCGGACGCAGCGCCAACCGCGGGCAGTGCGCGCAGGCCTGCCGGCTGCCGTACGAACTGATGGTGGACGGGCGCGAAGAGCCGCTGGGCGAGGCGCGGTATCTGCTGTCGCCGGGCGATCTGTACACGCTGAAGCAGGTGCCGGAGATTGTGGCGTCCGGCGTGGGGGCGCTGAAGATCGAGGGCCGTTACAAGGACGCCGAGTATGTGGCGCTGACGACGGCGGCGTATCGCAAGGCGGTGGACGAAGCGTGGGCGGGGCGCGAGGTGAAGGTGACGGCGGCCGAGGAGATGCGGCTGGAGCAGGTGTATTCGCGCGGGCTGGGGTCTTACTTCGCGACGGGGACGAATCATCAGGCGGTGGTGCGGGGGCGGGCGCCGAGGCATCGCGGGGTGCGGATGGGGCGGGTGGAGCAGGTGACGGAGGATTCGGTCGTCATTGTAAAGAGTTCGGCGGCGGAGCTGCGCGAGGGCGACGGGCTGGTGTTCGATGCGGCGGACTGGCGGAGTCCGGAGGAGCCGGAAGAGGGCGGGCGGGTGTATGAGATTCAGCGTCAAAAAGGCGGGCGGCTGGAGCTGAGGTTCGGCAACCGGGCGGTGCGGTTCGAGCGCATACGGGCGGGCGACCTGGTGTGGCGCAGCAGCTCGCCGGAGGTGACGCAGGCGGCGCGGGTATACACGGAAGCCGCGATGCCGGTGCAGCGGCGCCGGGTGGATGTGCGGGTGCGGGCGCGCGAGGGTGAGCGGCTGAGGGCGGAGTGGAGCGTGGCGGGGCAGTTGCCGGCGAGCGCGGTGGTGGAATCGGCGGCGGCGCTGGGCCGCGCGGACAAGCGAGGGCTGGGCGTTGAAGCGCTGCGGGAGCAGTTCGGGCGGCTGGGCGGGACGGCGTACGAACTGGGAGAGCTCGAACTGGATGTGGAGGGGATGCCGTTTGCTCCGGTGTCGCTGCTGAATCAGCTGCGTCGCGAGGCGGTGGAGAGGCTGGACGCGGCGGCGACGCAACGGCCGGCGCGCGAGGTGGGCGATCCGGCGAAGGAGCTGGAGCGCGTTGGGGCGAAGGGCGAAGCCGGGGCGGCAGCGGCGGGCGAGTGCGAACTGCATGTGCTGGTGCGGACGGCGGAGCAGCTGGAGGCGGCGCTGAAGGCGCGGCCGGCTTCGATCACGCTCGATTACCTGGATCTGTACGGGTTGCGGCCGTCGGTGGAGCGGGTGCGGGCGGCGGGGGTGGCGGTACGGGTGGCGAGTCCGCGGGTGCTGAAGCCGGGCGAGGCGAAGATCGTGGATTTTCTGGTGAGTCTGGATTGCCCGATTCTGGTGAGGGCGACGGGGATTCTGAACGCGCTGCGGGAGCGGGAGGCGCGGGTGGTCATTGGAGACTTCAGTCTGAATACGGCCAATTCGCTGTCGGCGGCAGAGTATCTGGCGCTGGGGGTGGAGCGGCTGACGCCGACGCACGATCTGAATGCCGAGCAGGTGGCGGGGCTGGCGCGTGGGGCGGGGAGCGGCAGGATCGAAGCGATTGTGTATCAGCATCTGCCGGTATTTCACACGGAGCATTGTGTGTTCTGCCGGTTTCTTTCGAGCGGAACCAGTTATAAAGACTGCGGGCGGCCGTGCGAGAAGCATCGCGTGGAGCTGCGCGACCAGGCGGGGCGGCTGCATCCGGTGATGGCGGACGTGGGGTGCCGCAATACGGTGTTCGGAGCGGAGGCGCAGGAGGCGAGCGCGCATCTGGAGGCGTGGCGCAGGGCGGGGATCCGGCACTTCCGGCTGGAGTTTGCGCACGAAACGGCGGAGGAGGCGGGCGAGGTGACCGGGCTGTTCGCGCAGGCCATTGCGGGAAAGATGACGGGCGCGGAGCTGGGGCGGCGGCTGAAGGCGATTGCGCCGGGCGGGACAACGCAGGGGAGTTTGCACGTGGCGCCGCGCTACGATGTGCTGCCGGTATTGCAGTAAGAGCGGGCGGGCGGCGGGGAGCGGGCGTTTTGCCAGTGTGGCGGGGCTTTGGTATGCTGAGCCTCGGAAGGAATCCAAATGAACATGAAAATGACCTACGTTTTTGGCGCGGCAGGGCTGCTGGCGATTGCGAGCCTCGGGATCGGACTGGCGCAGGCGCCGGCCGGCGGCGGCGAGAAGAAGGCGGCGACGCCCGGCCTGACGCTGACGTCGAGCGATTTTGAAGACGGCGGCATCATCCCGAACCGGTTTACGCAGGCCGATCCCAATGCGGTTTCGCCGAAGCTGGACTGGACGAACGTGCCGGAGGGCACGGTGAGTTTCACGCTGATTTTCCACGATCCGGATGCGGCGCTGCAGAAGAAGACCGACGACGTGCTGCACTGGATGATCTTCAACATTCCGGGCACGGCGAAGGGTCTGCCGCAGGGCGTGCAGAAGGTTGCGACGATGCCGGACGGGACGGTGCAGGGCAAGAACCGGGCGGGTAATGTGGGCTACATGGGTCCGGGCGCGCCGGCGCAGGGTCCGTATCATCACTACACGTTCGAGCTGTTCGCGCTGGATACGAAGCTGGACCTGAAAGAAGATGCGACGCGGGCGGATGTGCTGAAGGCGCTCGACGGGCATATTCTGGGCAAGGGCGTGCTGGAAGGCCGGTTCCATCGCTAGAAAGATCGCCAGAAAGAAAGCCGAACCGAGGCAATGACGCGGCGGCGGGCCCTTGCGAGGTTCGCCGCCGTTTGTTTTGAGGGACTTCGCCGCCGTTTGTTTTGAGGGACATGGGGGGCTGGCGGGGCGGCCCTATCCGAAGTCGATCTTGACCGCTTGCGGGGGTGCGCCGAGACTGGGAACATGTCGCGTACCGGCCGAGCCGGCGTCATCATCCTTTGCCTCGCCGGACTGGCGGTGAATGCCGCGCTGATCGGGCCGGCGTGGATCTATACGGCGACGGCGCAGACGGACTTCATGGATCTGTACGCGGGCGGCAGGCTGGCGTTCACGCACGATCTGTATGTGCCGGCGAAGGTGATGGAGGCCGAGCTGCAGGCGGAAGGCAAGTACAGCCCGACGCGGCTGTTCATGCGGCTGCCGTGTTTTTCGCTGTTCTACTGGCCGCTGGCGCAGTTGCCGTATCAGGCGGCGTCGAGAGTCTGGGAGGCGCTGTGCGGGCTCAGCGTGGCGGCCTTCGCGATGCTTTGGCCGGCGCGGCGACGATGGCACACGGCGGTGGCCTGCAGCTGGTGTCTGCCGCTGATGATGACGGTGGCGGAGGGGCAGGACATTGGCTTTGTGCTGCTGGCGATGGCGGGTTCGGCAATGCTGCTGCTGCGGCGGCGCGCGGGGCTGGCCGGCGCGGTGGCGTCGCTGTGCCTGGCGAAGTTCCACCTGTTTCTGCTGGTGCCGGTGTGGATCTGCGCGCGGAAGCAATGGCGGTTTGCGCGGGGGCTGGCGGCGGGATGCGCGGGGCTGGGGGCGCTGTGCTTTGTGGCGGGCGGAATGGACTGGCCGCTGCGGTACTACGCGCTGATTCGCGAGCCGGGCAATAATCCGTACAGCGAAATCATGCCGAATCTGCACTCGCTGTTCAGCGGGCTGCCGCACGGCGGGTGGATGGAAGTGGCGGGTGCGGCGGTGGTTGCGCTGGCGGTCTGGACGGTTTCACGAAGGCAAAGCGCGGAGTGCGGGCTGGCGGCGGCGCTGGCGGGCGGGATTCTGGTGGCGCCGCACGCGTATATGGCCGACTGCGCGATGGCGGTTCCGGCGGTGCTGCTGCTGATGCGGCGAAGGGTCAGCTTTCTGCCGATGCAGGTTCTCTTCGCGGTGCTGCTGGCGCCGGTTCCGTGGGTGCTGCTGATGATGGGCATGGGGACGCCGGCGCGCCTCGCGATCGGAGCGATGGTGTTCGGGCTGCCGTTTTACGGCCGGATGCGGCGCGGGCCGGAAGCGCGCGGGGTGCTGCAGCCGGCGTAGCTTTAACGGGTGCAGGTCTAACGGGTGCAGGTCTAACGGGTGCAGAGCTAACGGGCACAGAGCTAGCCGGCGTGGGCGGCGCAGCGGAGGATGGCCGCGGCCGAGGCGTCGATATCGGCTTCCTTGGTGGACCAGTTCGAGACGGAGATGCGCATGGCGTGCATGCCGTGCCAGTCGGTGGCGCTGAGCCAGCAGGTGCCGTCCTGCTGGACGCGGCGGATGACGGCGGCGGTATTGGCATCGGTAGTGGCATCGGTGTCGGCGGCGGGGTGGAAGCGGACGAGCACCTGGTTGAGAACGACGTCGTTGAGGATTTCGACGCCGGGGCCGGCCGAGAGGCGTTCCGCCATGCGCCGGGCGAGGGCGCAGCAGCGCTCGATCATTTCGGCAACGCCGTTGCGGCCGAGGCTGCGCAGGGCGGCGTAGACGGTGAAGCCGCGGGCGCGGCGGGAGGCTTCGGGCGTCCAGTTGTGGTTGTCGCGAATTTGGTGGGGATCGGCGGCGGGGTCGGGCTGGTAGTAGGGGGCGAGGAGCGTCATGGCGTTCCAGTGGGCGGCGCGGTCGGCAACGATGGCGAGTCCGCAATCGTAGGGGACGTTGAGCCATTTGTGGCCGTCGACGGCGAGTGAGTCGGCCAGTTCGATGCCGGCGAGCAGAGGACGGAGCGAGGGCGAGGCGGCGGCCCAGAGACCGAAGGCGCCATCGACGTGCAGCCAGCCGCGGCGGGCGCGGACGGCGGCGGCGATATCGGCAAGGGGGTCGATGGCGCCGGTGTTGACGTTGCCGGCCTGGGCGCAGACGAGGACGGGGGTATCGATAGCGGCGAGGGTGGAGACGAGCGCATCGGTGCGCATGCGGCCCTGGGGGTCGGTGGGGATGCGGAGGGCGCGGTCGCGGCCGAGGCCGAGCATCTGGAGGGCGGCGAAGATGGAGACGTGGGATTCGTCGCTGGCGACGATGGTGACGGGGGGCGCGCCGGCGAGGCCGAGGCGTTCGACGTCCCAGCCGAGCTGGCTGTAAAGCGCATGGCGGGCGGCGGCGAGACAGGTGAAGCTGGCCATGGTGCAGCCGGTGGTGAAGCCGATGCTGTGGGTGGCGGGAAGGCCGAAGATTTCAAGAAGCCAGGCGGCGGCGACGTGTTCGGCGACGGCGGCGGCGGGCGAGGAGATGGAGGAGAAGGCGTTCTGATCCCAGGCGGAGG
>Ga0214192_1000797_pt1 | contig 18611 bp, 18 predicted proteins | sample TroBogEpilimnion_44_FD_153030 | JGI IMG/M metagenome (GOLD analysis project Ga0214192, IMG submission 153030) | Freshwater microbial communities from Trout Bog Lake, WI - 29JUL2008 epilimnion | ecosystem: Environmental > Aquatic > Freshwater > Lake > Epilimnion/Euphotic zone | place: Trout Bog... | reverse complement strand
CATCCGGAAAACTCCCAACACACTCCTTCCGATAAACCTTCAAATCACGAGGAAACGGAGGAACTTTGCTCCGCTTTCAGCTCACCATGGGATGGCTGTGAATTATTTCTGGAAGAAAAACGGCACGTTCATTACCGGCCAGACCAACGCCTCCCTCACTTTCCTCAGCGTGGTTCCCACCAATGCCGCCACCTATACTTGTCAGGTCAGTAACTTTCTTGGCAACATCACCAGCACCGGAGCTGTTCTTTCAGTCGCTTACCCGCCAACCATCTCCGTGCAGCCGGCCAGCCAGACCATTGGCGTAGGCTCGAACTTCACCGTGAGTGTTACGGCGAGCGGCAATCCGTCGGTGTCCTACCAATGGCGCACCAACGGCACGGCGATTGGCGGTGCAACCGCAGCAAACTATGGTGTGTCAGGCGCACAGCCAAACAATTCGGCTGGCTATGACGTGGTCATCACCAATTCAGTTGGCAGCATCACCAGCAGCGTGGCTACCGTCAGCGTGGTCTATTATCCGCCGTCCATCAGCCAGCAACCAGTAGGCGGTAATGTTCCGGTGGGCAACAATTTTACTTTGAACGTGTCTGCCACTGGCACCGCGCCTTTGTATTGGCAGTGGCGCACGAATAGCACGCCCATTCCCGGTGCGAATGCCAGCAGTTACGCCATCAACTCTGCCCAACTCACGGATGCGGGATCATACGATGTCATCGTGACGAACAGCACCGGCAGCGTCACGAGCAGTGTGGCAGTAGTGAATGTGGGCTATGCCCCGACAGTGACGCAACAACCCTTGTCACTGACAAATGCGGTCGGCAGCACGGCCATTTTTAGTTGCATTGTAACCGGCACCGCACCCATCACCTTGCAATGGCTTTTGAACAGCAACACAATTACCGGGGAAACCAACTCTGTTTTAACAGTAACAAACCTTCAATCAGGGAATGGTGGTTACTATGCACTCACCGCAAACAATCTTTTCGGAAGCGCCATAAGTTCCAATGCGGTGCTGAATCTCCTCTATCCGCCTGCCGTTACAACGCAGCCCGTTGGTGGGAATGTCGCGGCTGGCACCAGTTTTAATCTTTTAACCGCTGTCAGCGGAACTGCGCCATTTGCTTGGCAATGGTGCAAGGATGGATCGCCCGTTTTGGGATCCACCGGCACAAACTATCTTGTCAATTCCGCTCAAATTACCGATGCCGGGTCGTATGATGTGGTGATAACAAATTCAGTAGGAAGTGTAACCAGCAGCGTCGCCGTGGTGAATGTGGGCTATGCTCCGACCGTGACACAGCAACCAGTGTCGCTGACCAATGTTTTGGGGGGAACCGCCAGCTTTAGTTGCATTGTCACTGGCACAGCGCCAGTGAGTCTTCAATGGACAATGTATGGAAGCAGTATAACAGATGCCACGAATTTCAATCTGACAATAACCAACTTGCAGCCCGCTAACATCGGCTACTATGCCTTAACCGCGACAAATCTTTTTGGCGGCACGGTCAGTTCCAACGTCGCGTTGAATCTAGCGGGTTTATACACGTTAATACAACCCACACCATTAGTCATAAATGCTCCTGATTTTGGGTTGAACACTTCAAGATTTTCCACCCGTCTTGCAATTTCGGGCGACTTGGTCGCCGTTGGCCAAGCACTTAATGGCGGGTCTGGCGGATTGGCTCAAGGCAACAGCGGACTTATTCATGTATTTTCCATTCAGTCCAACTCGGTAACAAAGTTAAATACCATCATGACCCCTGACACGGTCTATGACGGAGGAAATTTCGGCCAATCTTTGGGTCTGGCAGGCGGTATTTTATATGCTGGCACTCCGACAACTTGGCGAAATGGTCCACACGATGGAACTGCTTACCTTTTCACAAATATAACCACGGCTCCAAGCTTGGTAAGTGAATGGACGGAATTGCCCAGCCAAGCAGCGGGATATTTTGGATACAGAGGATGTCTGGTTGACGATTCGCTCGTTGTTTCGCAAGGCAGCAACCCAAGCTACGGCAGTGTAGCCGGTGCATTCTTTTATCGGGTGGACGCTTCTGCTTCTGGAAATCGCACCTCGATTTTCTCCTTTCTTGCATCTGACACCGACCGCGACATTCGTGGCCTCGCGCTTTCAAGTAACCGTTGTGCAGTCGTATGGAACTCACGAGCCGATAGTAACAGTTGTCAGGTTTTGGTTTTTGACATTTACCGCGACCCAACAAATGGATTCAATTCGGTTACAACGAACGCAGTTATTGCAGCGACAAACTTTTTTGGAACGGCATTATTGAGCACAGCATGTGATGGCAATCTGGTAGCCGTTGGAGAACCTCAATATGGAGATGGCACAAACCAATATGGGCGCGTCAGAATTTGGCGGGTAGCCGGAGGAACCGGCTCGTTAGTAGCAACTCTTTACCCGCCTGATCTGTTTTCGGGTGGAAATTTTGGCGAATGTGTTTTTCTCAAAAACAATACTCTTCTCGTCGGAAGTCCGACAGTTCCGGGCATTTCCAATGCACAAGGCTGTGTTTATATTTACAACATCCCCGCCTCTGGCCAGCCAAACAGCCCGCAAAAACTCCAGCCACTAGCCCCAGTCATAGGGAGCGGAGAGTATTTTGGAAATCCAATTGTTTGGGATAACAGCCGTGTGATAATTGGTTCTTCGGGTGGTTTTGAGCGAACTGGAACCGGGGCGGTTTATGTTTATGCCGCAAGCTTTATCACGCAACAAACCATGTCCTCAATTTCAATCACCCAAAGCACTTTGGGCGCTGTAAGTATTGGCATGACCGGAATATCGGGGGCGAACTATGTTTTGCAAACCGCTACGAATTTGCTGCCGCCGATCCAATGGCTCCCCGTTTTGACCAACGCCGCCGACACCAACGGCGTATGTCAGTTCACGGACACCAACCTCAACAGCGCCCAGAAGTTTTATCGCGTCACCACGCCTTGAGGAATACCGGAGGACACTGCCGATGCCGATTTCAAAAGAAATTGCAGTCCATGAAGCAGGACACCTTGTAATCGGGTTGCATTTAGGAATGGATGAGCAAGGCATAACTTTCCGGCCACCCACGGCGAATCACGGGGCCGGGGCATGGTGTCGAAACCTGGCGAGCGATAAGGAAAAGGCAATTATTCGTTCGTTCTCCGGTCTGCTGGCACAGATCCAACTTTTACCGGATTCCATCCGTGCAGATTTACGGCTGGCCTATAACCACAGCGTCATAATTGATTCAAATCATCCAAGTTTTAACATTATGAAAGCATCGGATCGGGAATTTCTTTCGGGTGCAAAAGATGATGTCGCAATGGCGTGGAATTTTGCGTTGGAACTGTCAAATAACCAAGAAAGCAAAGCACTGATTTGTTTGCGCAATCTGGAAACCCAAGCACGAAAGCTGGTATTTAATTATGCGTCGGATATTGCCCGCGTGGTGGAGGATATAAAATTGTGGTTCCAAGAACCGGATCGCATGAACGATTTCATGTTGTTGTATCCACCTCAACGCGCACAAGCTGTGATTCACAAGAATGACGCTGTCTGATTTATTATTGCAGGAAAACCAGTGGCGTAGTTGCGGCGGTTGACGGCAATCTAAAGTGCCCAAGGCGAAGCCAGCAATTGCCGCAAAAAGAGGCAACCTCCCTGGGTAGATTTGCCAAACTGCAAGAAATCAAGCGAGGTTGCCATCCGGCTTGAAAAATGCTTCTTTTGCAGCGGGTTCGTGTCCATCCGCTGCCACAATGAAAACAATTCAAGCGTCCAGACTGCGGGCAACTGCCCGGCGCAAAAATAATTCACCGAACGGCCATTTGGCTTTGCCGGTGAACGGCAAGCACGGCTCCCCGATTCGCAGCAGCAAATTGGAAGTGCTGCCGCCGGTTAAGAAGCTCAAGGACGAAGAACGCGCGCGGTTGGCGGCGTATGAGGCGGTGATTGAAACCAACCTGCAACAGTTCGTGGACGTTGTGCTGTCGCTCAAAAAAATCAAAGACGGCAGGCTGTATCGGGAATACGGGGAGTTTGAAGATTATTGCCGGATTAAATTCGACTTCGGGCGGGCGCATAGCTACCGGATGCTCGCGTCGGCGAAAGTCATCGCCGATCTCCAAAAACTGCAAAGTGGCGATGGCAAGGCGGGACAAAAGTCTCCAATTGGAGACTTTTTGCTGCCTCGTAACGAGGCGCAAGCGCGTGAACTGGCACGCATCAAACAACCCGAAAAGCGTTTGGACGTTTTGAAACTGGTCGCGAAAAAAAGCGGTCATGCGCCGCTCAATGCGGCGGTGATTCGGGAGGCAGTGACGAAACTGAAACTTGCTCCGGCAAAACCGGAAGGACAAAACTCATATCACGAGCCGATCAGATACAGCACGGACTTGAAGATATTTTTGAAGTGGCTGGAACGATTAAAGAAACTGGCCGAAGACGGCGAAAAAAGCGCGCTGGTGTATCACTTGGAAAAGGCGATTAAGGACGAAGCCATATTGCCGGAGATGCCGGAGATGGTGCTTATTCGCGGAGTGAATGAGCAACACGGCTGGATGGGCAATATGTCGGCGCATCCGGTCATTCACCAGAATCAGACGTTTCGCACAACCGAGGCGCTGTTTCAATGGCTCCGTTTTGACGGGCATCCCGAAATCCAGAAAAGACTGATCGCGGAAAAGTCGCCGATGGCCGTGAAGATGGTCGCCAAAAAACACCGCCGCCTGCTGGAAAAACCAGATTCTGGAATTGATCTCAAAATGATGCGCCAGTGCCTGAAATTAAAAATCAAGCAGCACCCTGAACTGAAAGAAAAGCTGTTGGCCACGGGCGACAAGCTGATTGTCGAAGATTGCTCGGCGCGGCCAAGGGGCGATTCGTTTTATTGGGGCATGGCGCTGATTGAGAGGCAATGGGTCGGTGAAAACCATTTGGGCAAGCTGTGGATGAAATTGCGCGAACAGCAGAAAGTCACTTGATGGCTGGCGGCGTGAATCTTGACGGCGGCATGATTGGCCGTGCTGGGCGCGGTGAAGATTGCCGCCGCTGGATTTCGTGAATCAGGATTTTGACAGCGAATTGTAGAGGGCACTGACAGAATCCAACTGCGCGGTCAACGGCTGCAACGACGCCGATAAAATTTCCAATCGCCCCCGCAAGTCCTGCACCTGCCCGGCCAAGTCCGCCACCTGCTGTTCCCATTGCCGCTGCTGCTGCGCGAAAAATTGCCGTTGTTCCTGCTGCTGTTGCTCGTGAGCGCGCGACAATTCTTCCAATGTGCGCAACAACATCTGTGTTAGTTCCGACTGTTCGCTTTTCATAAATTACTCCGCGTTTTGGATTTCGATGAAAGTTCTGCCCTGGGTGCGGACGGGCGGGCCGACGGGGACGAATTGCGCGGCGCGCAACTTCGCCAGCTTGTCCTGGCTCTGGATGATCTCCGTCTGCAACTGGTGAAGCTGCGACTCCGCCAGCGCCGTGCGCCATGCCGCCGTCAACATCAAGGCCGATGCCAGCAACACCGCCAGCGTCGTCACCGCCAGCGCCAGCAGCATCAACCTCCGACACCGGCTTTCCGCCCCGGCGATAAAGTCTTTGAAAAGTTGCGACTCGGCGCGCAAATAATTCTGCCACTCGGTCTGTTGCCGTTCGGAGTTCGTCCGCGCCTCCTGTTCCCGCTGCTGTTGGGCCAGCTTCAAGTCGCTGGCGATTGAATTCGCGTTCATAAAAAAGGCCCTTCAACCGCGTCCGATTGCCGTCCTTGTCGGCAATCGTGAGATAATTTTCGCCCTGACGCGGCACGGTGAATCCGGCTTCCTCAAGAAACCGGACGACATCGGCGCGGTTTGCAACACGCCCGGCTTTCACCTCGCCGCAAACCGCCGCGTCCACTTCGGCGAGCAAATCCTTCCGGCTCTGGCCGAGTTTTTTGCCGATGTTGATCGTGCGCCGCCGCGTGGGGTCGTCGGGGCGGCTCAAACCGTATTTGATGTTGGTCATGCGTTCCCAAGCGTAAAACAGGTCGTGGTCGCGGCGGTGGTGGTAGATGGTGACGTGCTTGCCGGTGTGTAAATCGGTTTCAACGGCGGTGATGTGGTAGTCAGGCCGGACGGCCTTGGTCGTCGGATGAACCTTGTCGGTATGGCCGACGACCAACACATCCAACGCATCTTTTTCAAGTCCACCGCACAAAAGATTGCGGAAGTCATCAAGGATGGCCGTTGCCGTTGCATCCGTGATGTTTTCCTCGAAGCTCAAGACGATGCCGCAGTATCTCTGCGAGAACTTCGACCGGTCAATCAGTCGTTGCGTGATGGCCGGATCGCCGCGCAAGACACGCGCGGTCGGGTTGCGTAGCTGGTAACGGATGGAAGCGCGCTTGCCGCCGAGCATCTTGATCACCATAACGCCTCCATCGCCGCACGGATGGCGGCCAACTCGACGGCGATTCGCACGGCGTCAATCCGCTCGCCAGTCAGAGCGGCGTGATTGAAGCCGTGCGCGATCTGGTTCAGGTTGTTTCCGATGCGCGCGAGCTGGCGCGTGACATCGCGCTTACTGTCGGCAACTTCGTTGCGCCGTGGCAACGGCTGGCCGAGCGCGAGCGCCCGCAACGAAGTTCCGAGCGCCCGCCGTGGGAACACGCTTTGGAAATGCGCCCGCTCCGAGTCGGAAAGGCGGATTTTCAAAACGTGCTGGCGGCGGGTTTTCATGGGAGGTCAAGGAGGGGACACCCTCCTTGCGAGCGTCGTGTGGCCTGTGGCCACAAGACTATGCTCGCCATCAGGGGTTTTAGAGTTGAGGCCATAGGTGATGCACCACGAAGATGATGACTATGACGACGAAGATGATGACGAGCCATTGAGTCCCCAATTTCCAACTCTCAGCGCGGCTGTGTTCACGCTGACCTTCGATGACAGCATCAGCAAGGGCACATTCAGCGGCGATGCGCTGCGCGTCCAAACCGGCGATGCGAGTGGTCTGCTCGGCCAGCTTACCCTCTGTGTCCTTCAACGGCTTGGTGAGAGCGGCTTGGTCGGCGGCCAGTCGAGCCTTGGCCGCAGCAAGCCAGCGTTGCCGAAAATAATGATCAACACACTGGCCGGGATTGAACGGCGGGCAATCGGTCAAATCGCTGTCCGTGCCCTGAATGAACTGACCGTAAGGAAACAACTGGATTCGCCGCCAAGCAATCGCACGAGCCAACGGGATCGCATGGTCGCGGCGATCCAGCTTGATGATGACGACCTGAACCTGACCGGTGGTGCGATCTTGATAACGGAAGATGATGGCGGCTGCGCCGTCATAGACCGTTGGCCGCAGCAAATCGATTTGGTCAACGTAGTAATGGCGGTGCTCGGTTGAAAGCTCGACCATGCCCGGCTGTGACGGATTCTGAATCAACTTGTGAGCTTTGACCCACTTGTCCACCGCGTCGGCTACCTCCAAGCTCGGCGGCTTCGGGCCGGGCATTTGAGCTTTGACGATTGGATTTGTGATCGTCACCTCTGGCTTCGGCAAAGCCTTGTCGGGAACAGGTTGATCTTGGTTTCGCTTCTGGCCTTCCGGCTGAAGCCCGTCGTGGGAGTGCATTTCGAGTTGCATAAATTAAAAGTTGTTGGTGAATCCGTGCTGCCGCAAAGCGGCATCGCAGGCGGCGACATCGAAACGCACCACGCGGCGGATTTTGAAGAACGCGAGCAAGTCCGCTCGCATCCAATTGGTGATGGTTCGTGGGCTGACGCCGTAGCGTTCCGCCAAGGTTCGTTTATCGGCAAAACACCGATCTACTGCGGCGTTTTCAATTGTTTGCATAAGTCTCCTTCTGGTTTCTGAATTGCAGCAAGCGGCGGTCGCAATCGCCGACATCGAAAAAAATCCGTTTGCCCTGGCGCGTGCCGCGAATGATTCCGCTGCCGTGCCATTCCTCAATCGTCCTAACGCCAACCATGTAACGCCCCGCCAAGCCGCGCTTGTCCGCCGTGACGGGGATGGCTCCCGGTTCAATTTTTCCGAATAAATTACTCATCAATAAAATTGTAGTGCGTTTCTTTTTTTTGGTTGGAAATACTTTTCCCATTGGTGCGGGGTTGGCTTCATAGCGCAAACCACTCCTCGGCGGTGGCGCGGGAAATGGCCGCGCGTGACTGGTAATTTTTCCGGATCATCTTCGGGCTGGTGCCGCACTCCTCGGCCACCTTGGCAATGTCGTCCGTGAGAATCAGCCGGTAAGTGATGTAGGAATTTCTGAACGCGTTGCGCTTGTAAGGGACGCCGGCCTTTGCGGCGATGCGCGCCCAAGCGCGCGTCAGCGAATTGGCGCTGGGCAAGTCCGCCGAAATCCGTTCGCGTTTCAACTCGGCGGAGTATTTCGCCAGCCGCGTTTGCAGATTGGGCAGCAAGGGCACGCGCCGCGCGGAAATTTTTCCAACGGCGTCGGGCACCTTCAAGCAGCCTTCGGCCTCGGCCACCATCACCCACCACAGGCGGACAATTTCCTCCGTGCGCACGCCGCTGAACGCCTTGATCTCCAGCGTGGCGCGGAGACTGTCATCGGCTGCCGCAAGAATTTTCCGCATTTCCTCCGGCGAATAAATGTCGGTGGGCTGGAGCAAATCAATCGCCTGTTGTTCGGATGTAATCTGGGTGCGTTGGTCGCGGTAGTCGGTCGTGGCGGCGGCGGCGTGGATAATGCCGTGCGGCAAAAATCCTTTCTCCTGGGCGAAGTTGTAAAAAGCAATGATGCCGTGCCGGTGGTTGTTTTTGTTGCGGGCATTGCCGCCAAGCCGCGACAGGTAAGCGTCAAGCGCGGTCGTCTGGATGGCGCTGATCAAGCCGGGGAAGGCGGCGACAAAATTGCCAACGTAGCGTTTCACGTCGCGGAGGTGGTAGTGGCCGACGCCGCGCTTGACGAGGTGTTCCAAGTATTCGGCGTAAACGCTTTCGATGGTCGCGCCGTGGCGGACGCGCTGCCCGTGGGCAAGGTAGAAGCTGACGGCCTCGTCCAGCGTGCCGGTCGTAAGCCGCGCCTGAAACTCGGCATATCGGCGGCAAACCTCGTCCACCTCCAAGCCCAACGGCGCGGTGGCGGTCTGCGCCAGAATCAGCACGCGCCGGTCTTTCTCGGTGAGGTATTGCGCACGGGCACCGTCGCGGCTCAAGCGGTTGGCGATTTCCTTGGCGAGCGCCTTCGCCTTGTCCAGCGTGTTGCGCCGCTGCAAAATTCGGCGTGCGCCTTCATAGTGCGCAACCTGAAACGATTGATAGGTTTTGGATTCCGTGACGCTGGCCGCGTCACCGTTGGCCGTCCTGACCGTGACCGGTGCGGCATAGACGGGAATGGCAACCGAGCCGACCGTTACGGTCGCAAGCGGCTTCCTCTCCTCCTTTGTGACAACACTGGACATAAATAGTTTTACCCTTTTTTTGTGTTGCCTCAACGAGAAGTTGTATTTTGCCCTTGAAAAAATGTTCCAAGCCCGCGCGGGTGGGAATGAAAAGGAACGGCGGGGAAAGGTCGAAAGCGCGAAAGGATGTCAGGCGGCGGAAAGCTCCGCGCTGATGCAAAACTGATGCAAAAACCGGCTAACCTTACGAAACCCTTGCAAACATTGGAGCGGGTGAAGGGAATCGAACCCTCGTCTCAGCCTTGGGAAGGCCACATTCTACCATTGAACCACACCCGCTTGTCTTCCTCTCATTGTATTTACTCCTCTTGCCCCACTGGCGCAATTGAAAAGTGGAACACGTTGAGCGCATGACCTCGCGCGGCCTTCATTTCTCCCTGAATCATTAGATTTGGAGTGAGAATGGCCAAAACCAGCTCCAGAAAAAGTCACATTTTTGTCACCTTGGGGTTGTTGCCGGTTTTCACGGGTTGATTTATTGTGACGAAAATCTTCTGAATTATGTTCAACACATACAATAGTCTGCCAAAGGATGACCGCAAGAAAGTGGTCAAGTTGCTCAATCAATCTTTGGCGAACCTGACCGACCTTTATTCGCAGACCAAACAGGCTCATTGGAATGTGACCGGCCGTTTCTTTTATACCCTTCACAAATTGTTCGATGAACTGGCGGAGCTTGTGGAAGGGCACATTGATCCCATGGCCGAGCGTATCACCGCCTTGGGCGGGGTGGCTCATGGCACCGTTCGCAATGCGGCGGAGGCTTCCATTTTGAAGGAGTTTCCTGTCCAAAAAGCCGGTGAGTTGGACTATGTGAAAGCCCTGATTGAACGTTACGCGCTGGTGGCCAATTCTGTGCGTGAATCCATTGAGGATAGTACCAAGCTGGGCGATGCCAATACTGCCGACCTTTTTACCGCTGTCTCACGGGATCTGGACAAGGCGCTTTGGTTTCTCGAGGCGCATGTCAGGCCTTAAGAGGGGATGGGGAAATTTGATTGAGGATTTTTTTGTGGGCGCTGGTGAACGGAAGCTTTGCCAGTGCCTTGGTCGTGGACCATTGATACGCTGGGGGCAGGGGATCGGGCTTGATTTCTGAAGTGGCCTTTGCATGGAAGACCTGCAAGGAGATTCGATATCGGGTGATGCTGTGTTTGATCACTTGCTTTGGAACTGGTTCCTCAATTTCGAGGCGCAGATGTTTCAGGGCGAGTGATTGAACCATTTTCGGGCTGTACCCATTCTCGGGAATCTCGAAATTGGGGAACTCCCAAAGCGATCCGTTCACCTCATTTTTCTCGCGTTGATGAACGAGGTAATGGTTTCCACTCCGAATCACCAGGGCGACAAGGAACACCGGGGTGGGTTGCGGTTTCTCCCCGCGCATCGGAATCGTTCCGGTTCGGCCGGTGTCGAAGGCATTGCACTCTTTCTTGAGCGGACATTCCCCGCAACGCGGTTGTTGCGGATTGCAGATCAGGGCACCCAATTCCATCAGGGACTGGTTTAAATGCGAGCATCGCGGGATGGAGTTTCGTGAATTGGATGGCTTCAAGGCAGCCGCCTGCACGACCAGTTCTTCCGCCCGATTCCACAACTCGTTGTTCACTGATTTATCTTTTGGATTTCCTTCAATGCCGTGGAGTCGGGTCAGGACGCGGATGACGTTGCCGTCGAGGATGGGTTGGGCTTGGTTGAACGCGATGCTGGCGATGGCACCGGCGGTGTAACGTCCGATGCCGGGTAGCGTGAGCATCATGGAATGGTTCTCCGGAAAAACTCCTTTGAAATCCTTAACCACCACTTGGGCGCCCTTTTGCAGATTGCGCGCGCGGCTGTAATAACCGAGGCCTTCCCAGAGTTTGAGAACGGTTTCAGGCTTCGCTTCGGCGAGGGCTTGCAGGGTGGGGAGGGCGGTCATCCAGTGGTTCCAATACGGAATGACGGTTTTGACCTGGGTTTGCTGAAGCATGATTTCAGACACATATACACAATATGGGTCGTCACAGTAGGGTTTCCGACGCCACGGCAAGTCACGGGCATTTTTCTGATACCACGGAATCATTAAATTCACGATGGATTTCACCTTATCTGTGTTTGTTTTAGATTTCATCATTATACGCTTCGCCAAGGAACGGCTGCCGCTTGTAGATTGGCGGAATGAAGACAGCAATTTCTTATTTGCGATTTAGTAGTCGAAAACAATCATCAAATGATTCATACCGGCGGCAGATTGAAGCCACCGAAAAGTTTTGCAAGGAAAACAATTTGATTCTGTCGGAACGGTTGGAAGATTTAGGCATTTCGGCGTGGAAGGGTAAAAACCTTTCGGATGAATCCGCATTAGGCGGCTTTTTGAAACTGGTGGAAGCAGGCAAAGTTCCAAAATCCACGGTGTTAAACTGCTGGAAATTGAGCGCAAACAACTTGAAGCAAGGTATCAGCACGAAAAAACCACGGTGGCAGCGATTACGGATGCCGACGATGATTTGAGTCTGATAATTGTCAAACTTCACACGCACATGAAAAACAATGAATTCAGACTTAAATTTAGAAATCTCATTCGTCGTAACATTGAAAAGATTATTGTCAGAGCGAATCTTGCTTTTACCTTTTTCAAGTTCTGGCCATTCAATAAGCCTTCATTCTGTTTCCGATGAATTTTTTTATATCGGAATGGGAGAGTGGATTTCTCCGCCAACCTATGCCTTTTGGTTCCATTTGATACCGGCTCAAATGTCAGTTGGTATGTTAATACCGAGGTGTTCCTGATGATCGACAACGCCGGAGCCAATTACTCCGTCGGAACCGCCCAATACGACAACGGAACCGGTAACTCAGTGACGAACGGGGCGACTTATCCCGTCCCTGTGAATGATATCGGTGGCAACACCTGGATCCATTTGGTTGGCACCTATGATGGTGCAAAGTGGAACCTGTATCGCAATGGAGCCCTGGTTGCATCGCATTCCGCAGCTGGAGCCCTCTCCATCACCAACGGTAACTGGGCCATCGGCGCCACCGGTAACGGTTGGGGTGACAACTACGTCGGCAATGTTGACGAAGTCGCCATTTACAACAAGGCACTGTCCGCTTCCCAAGTGGCGGCTCATTATGTGGCCGGTCTCAGTGGCACAGCGAATCTGAGCATCGTCAAGGCTGCTGGCGGCAAGGTGACCATCACCTGGCCAAACGGCACCAAGCTCCTCCAGTCCAGCACTCTCAACGGTACCTACACCGTGGTTCCTGGATCCCCTGTTTCTCCATTATCACGTTGGCGGGAGATGCTGGTTCCCCCGGCATCTCCCGCCATCACTTAACGACAAATTTTTAGAAAACATTATGCATGCCCGATCCCTTAGAAAACGGACTGGTTCGAGTGGATTTACTTTAATCGAACTGTTGGTGGTCATAGCCATCATTGCGATTTTGGCTGGTTTGTTGCTTCCCGCGCTGGCGAAGGCCAAGAACAAGGCCAAGGGGATTCAGTGCATGACGAACAGCCGGCAAATGATGTTGGGATGGGCCATATACCCAGGGGATTTTAATGACGTCCTGCTCGCATCCCTGAGCGTGGGTGATCAGTATCACCGTGTGAACTGGTGCACTGGTGGAATGGATTTCGACCCCTATAATTTGAGCAACACCGATCCCACGGTGGACATCGATAAGAGTCCGCTGATGCCGTATATTGGGAAGAACCGTAACCTTTGGCGTTGTCCTGCGGATCCAACCACTCTTAAAGTGACAGGCAAGGGAGCGCTTCCCCGGATTCGCAGTTACTCCATGAGCCAGACTTTTGATTTCGGACAATGGTTGCCAGCCCCGACTTACAAGGTTTATGCACGTCTCGGCGATATCGTGTTCCCCAGCAAAACTTTTGTGATCCTGGACGAGCATCCGGACAGCATCAACGACGGTGCTTTTGCTGTCCAGATGGCGGAGCCTAATGCTACAACTGCTGGTATCATTGACTGGCCAGCCAGCTATCATAACGGAGCCGCTGGAATTGCGTTTGCGGATGGGCATTCGGAAATCCATAAATGGATGGGTAACACCATCAAGGCCCCGATATCCAATACGGGTGGTCTTCCTGCTAATGTGGGCGCAGGTGATTCATTGGTGGATATCAAGTGGCTCTCCAGTGTTGCGACGGTGCGCAGCGATACTGGTCAGTGGTAAAATTCACCCGATCCAAATAACCCAAATGAATCAGTCCGGGTTTGCTAAAGCCCGGCTGATTCATTCGATTTTTAAAATCGGAAACGAATAGAACTGCTTAAAAGCTTTGAGCGGCAGGGAGGTTTATGATGCCATCATTTTCGGCGAACGTTCGGTTGCGTAAGGCGTTTACCTTGATCGAATTGCTCGTGGTGATTGCCATCATTGCCATCCTCGCGGGTCTTCTGTTGCCATCCCTGGCTCTCGCGAAGATCAAGGCCCAGAACCTTCAGTGTATGTCCCAGACCAAGCAAGTCACCCTGGCTTGGATCATGTATTATCAGGATAACCGGGATTTTGTCATCGGATCGCGGTCTTGGATTTCAGGGGATGTATCGGACCCATCCACCGCTGATTACGTGGATGTTTACAATAAACTTCAGGCAAGCCCGCTCAAGAATTATCTGGCCGGCAATACCAAGGTCTACCAGTGTCCCGGTGATAAACGACCCGTCAGCACTCTTACCGGAGTCTACAAAGGGATGAAATGCTGCAGGAGTTACTCGATGAATTGCTACGTGGGGGCAAATAACGATGGTTCTTCTCTGTGGGACACCGATTACATCGGGTTTGTTAAGATTTCGGATATGCGAAATCCCGGGCCTGCCGGAATTTTTGTGATTCTCGATGAAGGGCCAACGATCAACGACGGTTTTTTTGCCACTGATATGGGAAGTTACGATCCTTGCGATTGGCAGGGAAAGCAGACAACGGACGCTCCCGCTTCCTATCACAACAAGGCGGGCAGTTTTTCCTTCGCCGACGGGCATTCCGAGATGCACAAATGGAGGGATCCACGCACCTATGGGATTTTGCAAACCTCATGGTCGTCTCCCAACAATGTGGATATCGATTGGATTCAGGCTCATGCCTCGGCCAAGGTCTCGAATCCGACGAGGTAACTGGTTGGTGGTGAGGAGTGCGATCCAAGAAACGAGTGATACTCGCATAACCATCATTTCATCGAAAAGCTTGCCATCCACGCAGCTGTTTGGTTATATTAATTTCATTGATCCTTTAGTTTGAATCCAATACTGCTTTCTTAACATATGAACCTTGCAGTCCCAAAAAGCCAGCCGCGCAAAGCAGCTTTTACCTTAATCGAGCTCTTGGTGGTCATTTCCATCATCGCCATCCTGGCGGCCCTGCTGCTTCCGGCTCTCTCCAAGGCGAAGGCCAAGGCTCAGGCGATATCCTGCGAAAACAACATCAAACAAGTCATGTTGGGGGTTCATCTTTATGCCTTGGATAATCATGAATATATTCCCGAAGCCAACTGGAACTCCCCATGGGTTGTGAGAGGCTGGCTTTATGATGCTTCCCAGGGTTCTGTTCCCATTTCGCCTAGTTCCCTCCAGGCAGGTTTGATTTGGGAGTATCTCAAGAACACCAACATTTACCAGTGCCCGTCGGTCACCCCCAAGACTGTTGCCACCTATAATCAACGCAACAACAAACTTTCCACTTATCTCATGAACGGTGCGGTGGATGGATTTGGCGGTATTTCGCCCAAATCCTACAAGCAGGGAAATTTTACCCAGGATGCGATCATTATGTGGCAGGCAGCGGAACCCAATCCTGGTGATTGGAATGACGGATCCAGCTCACCAGCCGAGGGAATTACGTTGATACATAATAGCGGTACCACCGTTGGGGTGGTGGATGGTCATGTGGAGTATATGAAAACTTTGATTTTCAGCAGGCTTGCAGCCCAATCCATCAAAAACCGGGTTTGGTGCAATCCAGGAACCCCGGATGGACATTGATCAATCAAAATGAAATTTAAGATCTTTTCCAAAAAGTCGATTCTCCTTTTTCCGGTTGTGTTTGCAATCGTATCAGGATGCAGTCGAAATTCTGGCACGCCTGTTGATCAACTCGAAAAAGCTTCAGCCGACATGTCCAAGCAGGAAGCTCCGCAAACTGGTAATGCCGGGTCTCCAACCGCCCCGGCCCTTCCTTCGGTATCCCAGGAAATGAAGAGTGCCATGGATGATTACAAGGCCGGCAAACTGACTGAGGCCGTAACCCGTTTTCAACAAATGCGCGCACATCCGGCCATCACCGGGGAACAACTCATGTCCTTGAACCAGGCCGCCGGGGTCGTCATGGGTGATCTATACACCCGCGCTGCCAATGGCGATGAGAAAGCCAAACAAGCTGTTGCGGCCTATCAGAGTTTTCACCACGGGCATTAAAATTGCCTACTTCGAGCTGGACATTTGTGCCTGGTCCAGACCCCGGATTAAGGCTCTTCATTTCTCATTTCCCATCCCTGCGTTGTAGCGTTGCGCCTTCGGGTGGAACTTTCTATGGTATGGGCATATTGTGATATCGAAGACCAGCCATACCTGCAAATTAAGCGACAATCAGGCCGGGTTGTTGCATGATTATTTGAAGGAAAATAATTTTGAGTTTCGCGAAGTGCCTTATGCCCGTTTTGCCGGAACCAAGGACAAATTGAATTTGGTTTTCTACGAAAGTGGCAAGCTGGTGGTGCAGGGAAAGGGAACCGGGGAATTCCTGGAATTCGTCTTGGAACCGCAGATTTTGAAAGAAGCAAAATTGGGGTATGAAAAAATTCTGAACCCCGAATTGGTGGCTCCTCGACTGGGCATTGACGAAAGCGGTAAAGGCGATTTCTTTGGTCCCATGTGCATTGCCGGAGTGTATGTGAACGAGAAGGTTTTGCAGCAATGGGAGGAGGCCAGCATTCAGGATTCCAAGAATATCTCCAGCGACAAACGTATTCGTGAACTTGCCGATCTCATCAAAGACACCCCGGGTTGCGTTTATTCCATCGTTCCCATCGGCAATGAGGCTTACAACCGGCTTTACACGAAATTCAGGAGTGTGAATCCGCTTCTGGCGTGGGGGCACGCCCGGGCCATTGAGAATCTGATGCAGCAGCGTCAACGGATGAATCCGCCACCGGTTCGTGCCATCAGCGATCAGTTTGCCTCCAGCAAGGATGTGGTGGCCAAGGCGTTGATGACCCATGGAAGAGAGATTGAGCTGGTTCAGCGGCACAAGGCGGAGCAGGACATGGCAGTGGCGGCGGCTTCCATCCTGGCGAGGAATGAATTTGTAACGCGCCTTGGAGAGTTGGAAAAACAGTATCAAATGAAACTCCCCAAAGGTGCCTCCGCAGCGGTGGACAAGGCGGCTAAAGAATTTTTTGAGAAATTCGGAGCTTCAGAAATGTCTAACGTGGCAAAAATGCATTTCCGCACGGCATTGCGGGCTCAAGGACTGCCCGAACCGCCCAAAACAGAATGGCGCAAGCGGTGATCATGAAACCGTTTCCCAATATCCGGAAAAGCGACGGAAAGGCCGCGTTGATGCTGTTTTTCCTGGCCGTGTTGATTTGGAGCCATCTCATACCTTTGCATGCGGAGAACGTGATGCTTTTTGCTGCTGCGAGTCTTTCGGATTCCCTGAAAGCTGTTGCCAAGGAGTATGAAAAATCAGGAGCGGACAAAATTATTTTCAATTTTGCCTCTTCCAGCATCCTGGAACGGCAGATTGAGGAAGGTGCTCCCGCGGACATCTTCTTTTCTGCTGACGAATCGCACATGGATCTTTTGGCGAAAAAAGCGTTAATCGACTCATCGACGCGAAAGAGTCTTTTGGGGAATTCACTCGTCGTGGTGGTTTCCTTGGACAGCATTTTGCAGATCGTCTCCGCCGCAAGTCTTACCAACGCTGAAATCAAAAGAATCGCCTTGGGCGAAACCCGGACCGTTCCGGCTGGAGTGTATGCGAAGAGATGGCTGGAAAGTAAGAATCTATGGGCCACACTTGAGCCGCGAGTGATTCCCTGTGAGAACGTCCGTGCCGCTTTGGCCGCTGTGGAATCAGGCAATGCAGATGTCGGGGTGGTGTATAAAACGGATGCCGGGATTTCCCGAAAGGCGAAGGTTGCCTATCAGGTTCCCGAACGAGAGGCACCTTCCATCACCTATCCTGTGGCGATGATTCAAGGTTCTCAGCGGACTCTGGCAGCCAAAAAATTTCTGGATTATCTCTCGTCCAGCCATGCGAGGGATGTTTTTGTAAAATCCGGATTCAAACTTCTGCCATGACAACAGCGGAATGGCAGATCATCTTTTTCACCGCATGGATTGCACTCTTGAGCACGTTGGTGATATTGCCGCCGGGACTCGCGATTGCCTGGTTTCTGGCCAGGAAAACCTGGCCGGGAAAAACCTTCGTTGAGGTCTTCGTTTCCCTTCCTTTGGTGATGCCGCCGGTGGCCACAGGTTTGATTTTACTCAAAATGCTTGGACACAGGGGGATTCTGGGAGGATTTCTCCACCGACACTTCGGGATGGAGGTGGTGTTCACCTGGCGTGCTGTTTTGGTGGCCCTGGGAGTGATGTCCTTTCCACTCTTGGTGCGCTCGAGTAGGGTGGCATTTGAAGAAGTGAACCCGCGTTTGGAGCAGATCGCGCGAAGCCTTGGGGCAGGGGAGTGGAAGGTGCTGCTTACGGTGACGTTGCCATTGGCCATCCGGGGAATCCTGGGAGGCTGCGTGCTGGCGTTTGCCAGGGCATTGGGAGAATTTGGAGCGACCATCATGGTGGCTGGCAATATTCCCGGCGAGACATCGACCCTTTCACTGGAAATTTACCAGCAAGTTCAAATGGGGGAAGATGACGTGGCTTATCGGCTTCTGGGGGTAGCGGTCATCCTGGCGTTTGCCGCCGTCTGGCTGAGTGAATGGCTCTTGCGTCGGAAGGAAAGCGTGGCATGAGCATCCAATTGCGCAATATTGAGCTGAAACTCGGTGATTATTCGTTGGAAATCGATGTTGATTTCTGCGCACAGGTGACCGCGATCCATGGTCCTTCGGGAGCCGGAAAAACCTCATTACTCGACCTCTTGTGCGGTTTTCGAAAACCTGTATCCGCGCGAATCCAAGTGGATGACATTGTTATGGAGGACACAGGTAAGAAATTAAGGGTGCCGATTCG
>Ga0214192_1000793_pt1 | contig 18658 bp, 7 predicted proteins | sample TroBogEpilimnion_44_FD_153030 | JGI IMG/M metagenome (GOLD analysis project Ga0214192, IMG submission 153030) | Freshwater microbial communities from Trout Bog Lake, WI - 29JUL2008 epilimnion | ecosystem: Environmental > Aquatic > Freshwater > Lake > Epilimnion/Euphotic zone | place: Trout Bog... | reverse complement strand
ATTATTGATAAAATACATAAATAAAAATATAAAAAATATATTATAAAAGCCATGACGTTAATAGAACTCATTTTCTTATGTGTGGAGCATTGTATTATATATAAAAATTTTATTATTGAACCTACTTTAAAATTTTCATTATTTTATCAATGAACGCTTCAATGTGTATAATGTCTCGCCTACTTTTTGACAATCTATATTCGTACTCTGATGCACAATTTATAATAAGCATTTTTTTTTGGTTAGTAATGTCGTTATTATTTAACAATATAATATTTAATATATCTTTTATTATGGTATTTGAGGATATATTTGTAATCATCATATTATAAACATAGTCTCTAATTTTTTGAATGTTGCCATTGGCTACAATTTCTTTTATTAAATTGTTCATTGAAATTTGGTATGCGTTATTTGTGCGTTTACGATATTTATAAAGATCCATTTTCCACAAAATTTTTTTTAAATTCCCGTTGGAAGTAGTTAAAATTTTGTGCATTGTATACGGATCTAAGTTAATTTTTTCTAAACTTGCTATATTAAACATCCATTTGATTAAATCGTCATCACTTTGTGTGGGAACATGAATACACAAACATCTACTTCTCAATGGCTCAATAACTTTTGAAAGTGAATAACACCACATAATAAATCTACATGATTTAGAATATATTTCCATTGTTCGTCTAAGCGACGTTTGCGCATAATATGATAAATTATCCAAATGATTTATTTGTACAGCCTTGAAAGTTCTGTTTTTTTCAAAAATAGATAACGGATATTTTTTTGCATATACTTTTACAATGTCTTGAATTAAATATCTATCAAAATTATTATTGTTTGGTTCTATTATTAAATGATGATCGCTTTGTTTTACAATAACTTCATTTTCAATATTTCCTGAACTAACTACCACATATTTTGAGTTGTCCAGTTTATAAATTGATTTATCAAATATCATTTCTAAAAACAAATTAATCATTGTTTTTTTACCAGAACCCGGATTTCCGTAAAATATAATATGAGGCATTCCGTCATCTTGACTAATTTTTTTTAAATTTTTAAATATTTCCTTGTGAAAATAACATTTGTTTGGATATAAATTTTTTTCCCACGAATTTGCTTCATATATTTCTTTAAGTTCTTCTATGTTTTGAATGTCCGGGTCGAATATATCATCTGTGTCATTTGGTATATATTTGTCCACTAGAAATTCTATATTGTTATCTACTATATTTTTGTTAATATCTGAATTATTTAATATATTTGTCGACATAAAGTATAATATTTATAGTTTTAGTAATAATATCTATAATAATCATAGTTTTATAATATTTTTCATTTTTTATTATAAGAACATTCATGAAAAATAATTTGAATATCGGTATAAGCATAACCCTGCCCGTTAATTGGAACTATATAACACCAGAATATTCGAATGATATTAATACTAATCAAGATTATGATGAACTGTCAAATATATCAATAATGAAAAATTTTAATTCTTTGCAGATTATGTTTTCAAGGACTAACCTCTCAAATACGGATTTGTCCAATATAAAAAAATTTGTTAAAAAAATTAAATACAAATATGTGTATATACATGCATCTTATCAAATAAATATAGGCGCGGAACCAATTCCAATGCAAAATAATTTGTATAATCCTGGTCTAGATATTTTTTTGACAGAAATTAAAAGTGGAATAGAAGTTGGAGCAAATGGAATTATAGTTCATATGGGTAAAAATGTAAAAAATCAATATGACTCTGATAATGTTTATAACAATATGGTAAACTTTGTGATTCAACTATTCAACGAGATAAAAACAAAAAAAATTTTAAAAAAATCTTCAAAGTCCAAAAATTTTATGATTTTATTTGAAACTCCGGCGGGAGTTGGTGGTGAAATGTGTTATGATATTAATGAAATTGTTAACTTTATTCAAATATTTAAGCCCACTGATTTTTACGATAAAATAGGATTATGTATAGATACTTGTCATATATTTCAAGCCGGTCATAATTTGAATGATAAAGAAGAAATAAAAAAAATTCATCAAATATTAAACCCAATAAAGGAAAAAATAAAAGTTATTCACTTAAACGATTCGTATCATTCGATGGGAAAGAGAATAGATAGACATGAACAAATAGGAAAAGGACATATTTTAATAGACAATCTTATAAAATTTATTCTTCCGTATAAAAATTTACCACTTATTCTTGAAACTAAACCCCCTTATGAAAATCAAATAAAATTATTGACAAATTAAATTTATCAGTTAATAAGATAGTGTTATTTATAATTGTTATTTTTATTTTATATATTTATATATATAAATATATTTATGAATTTTGCATTTGACAAAAAAAAATATAAAATACAAAATAAAGATGAAGAAGGAAATTTAAATTTAAACTTAATTGAGACAGTTATTGATAACTTGGATAATTATTATGATATTATAGATCAGTTGAGTGGTGGAGGTAAATCTAACACTAAAAGAGATGATAAGTATTTGAGCAAATATAAAAATTTAATTAAAACATCAAAAAATTCTATAAAATACTATAAAAATCTTGCCGAAGAACAAATAAAAAATCAATTACACACAAATCAATATTTTTCCAATTTGATTTATGTGTTAAAAACTCAAAGAGATTATTTATTTAATGAATATTTATCGTTGGGCAAAAATGTAAAAAATAGCAAAGAAAAAATTGGTATGTTAGAGACAATGATAAACGGATTAGAAAAACACGTAAAATCATCTGTTTCACTTGAAAACATTGTTAATAAAATAGTATTAAAGGGTGGTGGTAAAATATATTCTGTATTTGAAGCTGAAATTCTGGACAATATGGACGAATTAAATAATCACATGAAGAATGTAGATGATGATAAAAAATTTATTGAGAATAAAATTAAGGAATTACATTCACGAATGAAAAATGTAGTTGATAATAGTGAAAAATTATTTAAAATAAAAACCAAAATAGATTGGATTGTTAAAGAGCTAGAAAATAAAGAAAGTGTAGAAATTATGGAAACACAAGACTATGATGAATTACTAGAAAAAGTACAAAAAGCAATTGATAATGCAAAAACTAAAGGGAATATAACTGAAGACATTGCGCAATATATACATACACTCGAAGAGTATGCTTCATATTTAGAAAATTTTATAAAATCAAATGACACTGTTCTCAACACAATTGATTCCAAAAAGAAAGCCACACAAACTTCCACTAAATTATTGTCCGATGAATTACAAACAAAAATGCTTGGAGGTAGAATATTACAAAAACAGACTGGTTCTGGTGCTTTAAAAGACAAATATGAACAAATATTTAAGAATGACATTATTCGCATAACTGAAGAACTTCAAAATAGTAAGTTTACGAATTTGGACATTGATTCAATATTGAATTATGTTGCGAATGCGAGGCAATTGATTTATGATAAAGAAAACACGGTACCAACACCGGCATTGACAAATCCATTGTTAAGCACACCAGTCCTTGCTGGTCCAACACCAGAAATAATTTCAACGGAAAAACATTTTTATGGGCAAGTCGTTACAATTCTAGAGCTATTAAAACAACTTGATTACGTTGTGGGTGAGTACAAACAAGTTTACGAATATTTAGGAGTCAATGTTAAATTATTACATCATGACGAAACGGATAAAGATAAAAACGTCATTGAAAAATGGAAAGGTATTTTCTCAAAAAAAAACACGGATTATTACAACGAACAAATATTAAAATTAAAAATATTTTACTTTGGAGATAATGATTCAACAATGGAATCTGCTTTAAAAAAAATAGAGACATTAGATAAATTAGCGCTTGGGCTAGACGATTCAAAAAATTACGACGATATTATAAAAGACACAAATAACGTTATTAAAAAAATAGATGATACATTAGTGGCATTTGACCATTTGACTTTTTTCTTATCGGGAATGTATTTATCTATATTAAATTATCAACTTCTGGCAGAGGATGCAAGCTTGATTAAATTTAATGATTATTTTAAGAATAAATCCAGCGTATTATTAAGAAGCGGTATAATGACAAATTATGAAAATTTTAATAAGTACTATTCAAAAAATACTAAGCCTACAGCCGCTACTGATAAGTTTATGTCGGGTGGCGGAGATGTCAAGATGCCTGATATGAGTAAAGTCTCTATAATACAAATAATCGATAAAGACATAGTGGTTTTTATGATTTTTTTTACTTCGTATGTGGCACATTTATTGGAACCAAGTGAAAAACCAAGTTTGACAAATGTAAATTTGGAATATCTTGAAAAATTAAATGCTCTGACAAATATGTTTGATAAATTATTTGCCAAAATAAACTTAAAATTGGGAGGACCAACAATATACTCTAAAAAAATATCAGAGGCAAAACAAGAGGATTCATACAAAAAATTCGTGTCTACATTAGAATTAACGGCTGCAAGTTTACCCGCTACGGATGTTGCTGTTGTACATTCGGGAAGTAGTCGTCCTAGACTGGATACTTTTGTACGCGACTTGACAAGATGTAGGGATAAATTAAGACCGTATCTTGAAAATATTACAAAATTAAAATATTTAAATTCTAAAAATCAAAAAGGGGAATTTGATGTTAACGAAACTAAGTCATTGTTAACAGTGTATAATGATATAAATTCAGCAGTAACGACAGGTATAAACTCGTATATTCAAGTTCTTCCCATGATATTTTTCACCGTAGAATATCCACCAATGATATACAAAGATTCAACATGTAAGTTTAAGCTGACATACAATGTTGGAAAAGAAATGGTGACATATCAACAAGCATCAGGTGAGACATTTAAAGAATGTGAAAGTTTGGGATTCGAGAAGGTAAATGAAAAACCAGTAAATTTTCAATCTCATGCTGCTTTTTTTGATTCTAACAACGCGAATGGAACAAAAAAAATAATTGATGATCCTGTCATTGGACTAGACAAATTAATTAAAGTTGAAGAAGACGAAACTAAGCCCGTTAATAATGTGATTAATATAATGTTTGCTCTTGGAGCGAGTGGAACAGGAAAAACAACTAGATATTTTGGAAAAGATAATGCGCCAAATCCGGATGATGAAGTTGGTATAGTACCATTTGTTATTAATGATGCAATCAAAAATAGTTCAAAAAAAGGAAATGATAAAGCGACAATTTCGCTGGCATATTTTGTTTGTTATGGGCGTGCGAACGATTCATCTTTTGACGAATTAGTTATATTTTTTGACATAAATAAAATAACAACAACCGACTCTGACGCTAATACAAAATACATACCATTTTGTATGCCTAATAAACAAATTAAAGTAGAAAATGTTGAAAGTTACACTGATTTTTATTCATTACTTGTGTCAAAACAATTATTAAGAAAACCGTTTTCAGATATACAAAATTACGTATCTAGTGGAGAGGAATTTCCGAAAGTTAATGAAATTGAAAAATATCATTATAATGATCCCAAATATAAAACATTTAGAGAAATACTAGAAGGCGGGGGTATGCCGACTGGATGTAATATATGGAAGGACATAGAAAAAAATGGAGACCAAACAAAAGTTTTATCAGAATTGTTTGAAACTTTAATTAATGAACAAAAGAAAATAAATACTGTGTTGCCAACCAAAAATAATATAGAAAGTTCAAGAGGTCACACCTGTGTTCTCATTAGAATTGGTAGTGTGGCTGACGGTTATAAATATTTTCCATTATTTGACATGGCAGGAACGGAAAATCCTTCACAAGTCAAAGAGTTTTTCACAAAAGAAAGAAATCTTCTGCGCATGGAAAGATTAGTCAAAAAAATAAATAAAGTTAGTCAAACCCAAAAAATTGTTGAAAGTATAACTAAAGAAACAATAGAATATCAATCATTGGGAGAATTATTAAAAAATACAACAATCAATAACTATGTACAAAAAAGTATGGCAGGCGGAGGCAAAAGAAAATTGAGTATTGCAGAATTAGATGGACAATTAAATAAAAATACAGCGGGCGCAAACGAAACACCACAGAAAATAAATAATTTCCTACAAAAAATTTCGAATGAAGGTAAATATATAAATCACACAATTGGCATGACGATTTTTGCAGCAATGTGTGTTGGAAAAAGTTTGAACACTATTAAAAAGGATGATCATGACGAATTCGATAATTTTGGGCAAGAATTATTTCAAGAAATTACGGAAAAATATATCTGTGTAAAAAATGCCCCAGATTGTACAAAAACTAAAGTTTTACTAGATGAAATTAGTTTTACTTCTATATTAAATTCTAGTTGTATTTGGCTCCAAATAATATTTAGTTTTCTTTACTGGAATCGCGAAACACAAGAATCCACATATGACTTGATAGATAATTTGCGGACTTTTGACCCAAAAAGACAACAAGAATATATTACCGATGTACAGAATTTTGATTTTATCAATGGCATAAAAATTAATGAATTAACACAATTCAAAAAAATTAATATGGAAAAATTAAATGTTGTTGCAACACTAATTAAAGAGGTGAATCAAACGTGTGGAACTTTGTTAGACGAACACATCACAAAAATAATATATAGTGAGTCAGAGAATAAATTGAATGTGGAATACACAGAAAAATCCGATGCTGATATGGTTGAACTAGAAGAACCATATGCTGCAGGTAAACAAAGGAGAACACGCAACAAGAATGCTGCGTGGCAGAAACAATATAAAGACTTTGTGGGCAAATTATCTTTGCACGAGCATGGTAGAAAAATAGAGATGATTGAACAGGAAATTATGGATCCAAAAAGTGAATCGCCAAATTATTTAAATAATATAAAAAGTTTACTTGCAACGGAATTTAAGGGTAAAAGTACTGATACAGTTGAAAAAAAAAAAAGTGAAAATTATTCGAATAAGAAATTATTAGAAATATATGAGGAAATACTTAAAAATCTATTGTTAACTAGATGCGACACAGGGAGAATGAAGGAATTAATTAACAATATAAATAAAAAATTAAATGAAGATGGGAATTTGGTGAAACTAATGAATAATTATTCTTATTTGGCACTGGAAACTAATGGCAGTTTTGCACTTTATGAGGAAAATTCACGGCTTGACACAATAAATAATATTAAAACTGTTGCCAATAATATTCCGGAGTTGCCTCAACCACCCAGCCTAACAGAACAAAATTTGTGGCCGGTATTAAATCAAATGCATAGAATACAAGACGGAAGGATAGCCGCGACAAAAATGGTTTTAATGCATCTTGTGACGGGTCAAGGCATAAAACATTTTATGGTAGAAGAAACGATTACATTGGCAAAGACTTTGTATGATTCAACAGATTTAAAATTAAATGATAAATCAAGTGCGTCAGGCGCAGTGGGAGGTGACATGTCAGATTCATCACAAGTATTAACAAGACATAATAATACACAATTGACTCAGATGCCTCGTTTACCCAGATTACCCCTATTACAAAATCCTTCAATTTCAAATTCTCCTAACAATTATTAATCAAAAATAAATTTTAATTGACAAAAAGATAAAAAATATTAATTTAATTATTACAATAATATACCAAAACTCTAAAGTCATAATTATTAAGTTTAATAATAGGGTCTTCCATAAAACCATATTTCAAATACATATTCCATCCATTACTTTTAACTCTTGAAAGTAACATAACGAATTTTATGTTTAAGTTTGTGATATGATCCATAGCTATTAAAAGCATTTTGGTTCCTAGCCCAAACTGTCTATATTTTTGTACAATATAAAAATAATGTATAAAATAAACATTTCTTCCGTCGGCTAGTTCTTTGATAGTCCCTATTAAATAACCAATAATTTTACTATTATTATCCATTAAAAACCATCCGATTAAATCAGAAGAAGCCAATATTTCTTTAATAGATTCAAAAGAAAATTCAATGTCTGATTGATTTTGTAAATCCATAAAATTTAAAAAAATAATTTTGCCTAATCTATCAATATTTTTTAATTGTGTAAAACGTTCTATTTTCATTATTTATTAATAGTAGTATATATAATTATTAATAAATAACTTTTAAACAAAAATTAAATAAATATTTTATCTTATCAAGCCTTTTTTAGGACTTTAACAGTATTGACTACTTTTTTTGTCTCAATTACTTTTTTGGTTTCTGGTTTTTTATCATCGGCTTTTGCTTTTTTATCACCAACTTTACCTTTTGCGTTAGTCTTTTTCTTATTAGCATCGTCTGTAGTTTGGTCGACATCTATTAACCATTTGGCATACACTTTTTCAAATTCGTCCAATTCTCCGAGCCATAGTTCATTAATAGTGCTATTTTTATAAAGTTCAAGTTCTGTTTTCTTTTCATTATATTCCGCACTAAAATCGTCAATTTTTTCCGTAGTCAGGGAAGTTAGTGGTAATGATAATAGATAATCATAAGATGGAGTTGAATTTAAATTAATAGAAAGTTCTGGATATTCGTTGTCAACAATTTGTTCTAATAATTTTGATTTAGTGACTCTTTCAATAATAATTATTTTTTCCAAAATATCTTCAATATATTTTTTCCTATATTTCAAAACCTGCATTTCATTGGCTAAAATTTTGATTCCGTGTTTTTTTCTTAATTCATATGCATCTAACCTAATTTTAATATAATCTTTCAGAATAGCGTTGGCGGATTTATATTTAGTAATTACATTGTCTTTGTACAAATGCATATTTTCGATACTTATAGAACTAATGAGTTTCAATCGAGTAAATATCAAATTATTTTTGATTAAATATTGTAGTTGTCCATTGGCAAACGTGATTACAATATCGACTTTATGATTTGACGAATTATTAACATAATCCACAATAAATGTACCATCTTCACGCTGAGTTTCCAAAAATTTCAAATAATCTTCTGTCCAAACTCCAATGGGAAGTTCTTTAACTCGAATAGTACTTTCATTCACAACAGTAGCCACACCGTACACATTATAAGCTTCTTTATCTCTGGGTTTTAATTTTGGTTTCTTTTCTATTTTTCCAATAAAACCTCTATACCAAGGAATAAGTTCATCTAAATTTTCAAATGGTTTTCCGTTCAAGTATTCTTTGATATTTTTAATTAAATCTAGAGGGTTGTATTGCGGAACAAAAGTACTGTATCCTGTTCCGATACCCTTAGAACCATTTACTAAAATCATTGGAATAATTGGATAATATACTTTAGGTTCTACAATGTCTCCTTCCTCATCATTATGTTCTAAAATAGGAGCGTCTTTATCATTAAAAATTAATTTAGCTACTTTGTTCAGCTGAGTAAATATGTATCTTGAACTAGCTGCATCTTCACCACCAACACGCCTAGAACCAAAATTACCGTTTGGTTTGAAAATATTAATATTGTTTGAACCGCAAAAATCTTGAGCCATATTAATGATAGCACCTTGTAAACTGGCTTCTCCGTGATGATAACCAGTGTGTTCAGAGATATAACCGGATAATTGAGCAACTTTAATTTCTCCACTTTCCAGTCTGCGCTTAATAGCACCATATAATATTTTTCGCTGAGATGGTTTTAATCCGTCACTTACATCGGGAATAGAACGTATATTATCGTATGTCGAAAAATGTTTTAAATCATATTCCACGAATTCATCAAATGTAACGTTTTTGTTCGAATTTTCAATGATTTTTTCTGGGTCGTATTCTTTTAACCATTCTTTTCTATCATTTGCGCGATTTTTGGCAAATGCTAACGTAATGGCTTTATAAGCTGGTTCATTTTTATCATTTGAATCTGTCATGACCGATGTTGCGTCTGATGCGTCTACATTTTTTTGTTCTTCATCCAATTCCTCGTTATTAACATCTTTATTGTCTTTATTATCGTCTGGTTCGTCGGCTTTATCATGTTCTTTATTCCAAAGATAATTAATAATTTTATTATTATAATCAGTAAATGCTTCGATAGCTTCTTTATCAGTAGATGTTCCTAAACCCTTATAATATTTAATATCATAACCCTTTACATCTCCTGTTTTTTCACACCATTTCTTATATTCTGACATAGTATAAAAGGTATGCAATGCTACTTTTTTAGCATCGGACTTTTTAAATATTTTTACAATAGGTGTTGCAATTGATTGAATGAATCCGTTAATTTTTGCTAAACTTGGCCAAAACGTGTGAATAAAGTTCATTATTAAACCTTTAATATGAGTACCGTCTGTATTATGTACAATCATTTGGCCAATTCCGGCTTGAAAATGATGATTTTCAGTCTCTAAATCGTAAACATATTGTTCTTGGATACCCAAATCAATAATTTTTTTGATTGTATTGGGATGATGTTGTTGTGTTCCTTTAGTAATATTCAATGTGTAAATTTTATTTTTTTTCTCCTGTGTATTTATTGACACCTCGTATCCTAAACTTTTGCATAAGAAATACAAACCATGTGAACCAATTTTACCATCAATATCAAAATATTTAGCACCGACTCTTGAAGCTTTACATCCATCACCATCATAATAACCAATGAAAAAATTTTCTCTTACTTCATAACTAGCATTAAGTATTTCTGCAGGAATACATTTTTTTGCGTCTTTATCATAAAATAATTTTCTATATTTGTCTATTATTGGTTTTGTTTTTTCTCCGCCATTAATCACTAGTTTATACATTTTAGAGTAACCCAATACATCATGACTATGTCTATCATCAATAATTTTAAAGTCATATTCATACTTTGTCCTTAAAATATTGATTGATTTGTTTAAGTATTCAAGATTTGAATTTGCAATACTCCAACAATAACTTGTTCTGTTAAATGTATATTCGTTAGGTCTATCTACTGGCTTGTGTTTATAAGTCCACTTATTTATATTACATGAACCATCTGCAAAAAATAAGCCCATTACATAAGCTTCATCTTTATCAATAGTATTATCACTTCCTAAATTAATAAATATAGAATTATTTTTATAATTATTCAGTAAATCGATTAATTCGTCCTTTTTGTAATTTTGATAATACTGAATTTTTAATTGTTTACATAATTCCCATAAGTCTCTTGTTTTTATACTTTCTAAATTATCTGGTATATTAACTTTAAATTCTTCAAATTTTGGAAATGAATGCAATAGCTCTTGATCAATGACACAATCTTTTGGTGATACTTCATCTCCATTTGGTTTTAATAATGAATGATCTTCTGTAACATCTACGACACCTGTATGTGTTAATATTCTATACATTTTTTTATTAACTTTGTGTCTTATAACTTTGACAATTTTAGTCCATCCTTTTTCAGTCCAAATTTGAAAATTTGTTAATGAAGTTTCTTTACCATTTGGTTCCGTTATCCATCTATCACTAATATTATCAATAGTCTTTATCTCATATTTATTATCCGTATTTTTTAATAATAATGGAGTATCTGATGATACACTATCTTGATCGGTTAAAAGCAAAATATGACCATATCTCATCCCTCTAGTATTTTTATATGTTTTTTTTCTATCAAGGCCTAAAATTTGCATAAGGTTAATAATTTCTTCATTGTTAAGTAACTGATGAATTGTAGCTTCTCTAACATTCAATAGTTTACCCTTGAGAGGAAATACTCCAAAATAATCGCGTCCGATGACATCAAAAGCATCAATAGCAAACTTTTTAGCCGAATCACCTTCAGTTAAAATTAGTGTACATTTGTAACCTTGTTTTGAATTTGCAAATCTGGCATCTTCTAATTTAATTAATTTTTTCAAGTTGGTTACTTTTTTTGCGCTTTTATCAAGTTCAGCCAATTGTTTGAATTGTGCTAACTGAACTATTTCATCCATTAAACCTGATTTGCAAATTTTTGTGATAAATTTATCGTCAATTTCACATTTTACTTTAAAATCTGAAGCTTTGGTTTTAAGTGCATCTTTAGTTTGAGAACCAAATATTGGATTTTCGATACTTGTATTGATGAATACAGTCAAATTATCTTTCACTTGTGCAGGTTTAATCTTTAGAGTCTTGTATTTTGATTGTGATACAATTGAGTTTGTAACTTTATCAATTATTTGATTTGTTATGTAATTTAAATGTGTACCTCCATCGTATGTGGAAATTTTATTAACGAATGTCATATGTCTAAACTCATTTGATGGATCGTAAACTACACCAATAGACCAACGTTCATTAAAATCTTGATAAACCAATTTTATATCGTCTTCATCCCTATCAGAATAAAATAACTTAATATAATCTTCAAACGTCTTAATGTCAATATATTCATTATTGTAATAAACTTTGACATTTGATGTAGTTGTTCCCGCTATGTCATATGCTCTTCGTTTGAATAAAGCAACATGATCTTCAGTTAAGTGATCTAATCCGAATCGTGCATAATCAGGTAAAAATGTAAATTTTGTATACGAATCAGTGCACGTTTTTGGCAGCTCTGTTATTACTGGAGTAGTTTTATTGTACATATTATTACTAAATCGTTGATAATATTTTTTGTGTCGAATGGTATCTTGAATTTCAACGTCAAACCACGTAGAATAAATATTACAAGCTTTGGCTCCTAGACCATTGCAACCGCCAACTAACCTTTCTTCTTCATCGTCATAATTTCCAGAAGTCAATAAATTCCCAAAAATCATCTCAGGTAAATACATTTTTTCGTCTTTGTGAAATTCTACAGGAACAGACGTGCCATTATTTTTTACTTCAATAGTTCCTTTTTCTGCATCAATATACACATCAATACGATTACATTTACCTTTATCTCGTGTCGTATGATCCGCCGCATTGACAAGAATTTCATCAAAAATTTTGTACAAACCGAGAACCACATTAATATCTTTTCTAATAATACCACCCGTCTCGTCGCTATATATATACATATTAACCTTGTCAGTACGAATCGGGCCAATATACATACCAGGTCTATCTAATATGTGTTGATGATGAGTTTTTTTCTTAAATTGTTGTTCTATGGTGAGCTGAACATCTTGAACAGCAACTTCATCTTTAATAGAAACATTCTTTTTGGGCTTAATATTCGAAATCTTTGCGTTTTTTGACATTTAAACAGGTTATAATACTATTTCTTTAAGTTATTTACTATAGAATTCAATTTTTATTCAATATATAAGAATTAATGTAAAATTTGTTATAGTAGGGAAAATAAAGAAAATTATGTGTAACAATGATAATTATACATAATCAAATCCAACACACACGTCTTTTAATAGCATAGTTCGGCTCACAAAAATTATGTACTATTTTAAGTGCGTTTTATTTTTGTTTATAGGGATTTACGGGACAATCAAGACCCAATACGTTATGTTCAAACGGTTTGCTACTATAAACGTATTTGAAGTTGTTATAGATAATATAACTTAGTTGTTTATTATAATCGCAATTCACTATAAGCCAAGTGAACATGACAAATGGAACAATATATAAATTTGCAATTTTAAACTGGGTAAATGTCAAATATTTATTTTCAAATAAATGGTCTCCATCTATATCTTTTTTGTAAATTTCTTTAATAATTAAATGATAAATTGTTTTAAATTTATTTAATAATCTGTCGTACTCCAATGTCAATTTGTTTAAATCTTCGCTTTTTAAAGTTTGCGTAGTTTCATCGATAAATAAATTTTCTTTTGCCTTATTGGTTAAAATGGTTTGTATTGTATAGTGCATGGAACCATAATAATTTTCAATTTTAAAATTACATAGATCCATAGCTTTTTTAATATTTGACTGAAATTTATCAGATGAATAACTAATCACTGCCGAAAAACATGCATTAGAAATTTTAGTTTCGTATGAAAATTTTTTAGTAAATTCACAAATCATTTGAATTATTCTCGTAAACTGTGTACCGCTATAAATAACATCATCCAGACACATAATGTTGACATTGGAATTATTTTTTAATATTTGAATTATTTCAAGAGGATTTGTTATAATGCTGATACAATCGATGTCATCGGCTAAATGTTGATATACCCATCTTGCCGATTTAGTGTAATCAAATTTGGGCAATAATAAACCAGAAAAAGTTTCAGTAGTCAAAAGTAAATAGTAATTATTGCCGTATTTTAATTTATATTTTTCTAAAGCAAGTTTCATATTCTTTAACCAGTCATCATACGAAATATAATTAATTTTACTCAAAAACCATTTATATTCAGGATCATCTACTTCACATAATTTGCTATAATCTATACCATATTTTGTCTTAGGTTTTTCTAATGGTAAATTTTTATAAAGAACAAGTTTTTGCATAAATTTTTTATCGTCGGATAGCCACAATTTAATTGTCTCATAGTGAAATTCAGTTATTCCTTTATTTTGTGGATACACTTTAAAGGTTTTTATATTTGTGTAAAGACCCTTTATGTTTTCGACGTTATAATCGTCATCATCGACAAGTAAAATATCCAATTCATTAAAATATATTTTCTTTTTATTCAAAGCTCTAATTGCATCGCGTATATGAAAAATTTTTGTAGTAGTTAAATAAGAAGCAATAGTGATTGAGTTTATTTCTTCTCTGGTCAGTAATCTGCTCAAATCTTTTTCTAACATAAATTTAATTAAAGGTTTTCCGGTTAATACACAGTCATCGGTCTTATTAAAAATATATTCTCCAAAAGAGCAAATTGCCACAAAATTACCTGATTTAATTGTATCGACAATTATTTTTATTGTATGAGGAGTTAAATTAATGTCTAATAAACCTTGCAAATTATAATATCCATTAACAGGCATTGGAGTACAAGTTTGGTCAAAATCCAAACACAACAATTTTTTTTTGCCAGAGACGGACATTGAACTAGTTTCAAATTTTGCAATTGGTATATATTCTAGGAATTGTTGTTTAAAATAATCATGTAAGTCAATCACAGAAGTTACCATAAAATTACTGTTACATAGCGTCATGTATGATTTAATTTCTTCCTTTTCTTCAAGAGTGAAATGGTTATATTCTGACCTATAAGGATCCACAATATCCTTAAAAAAACTAAAGTTATTTGAAATTGATTTAATTGCTTGGACATCATGAAAGAAGGTTGTTCGTTTGCCCATTAAATCTTTATAAGTTAACGGATTATGTCTGGTTTCACTATCCCAATCAATAAATACAAACGAATAATTGTCAAGATTCGTCAAGTCGTGAAACATATCGAATGAATATTCTGATATTTCACCAAATTTTTTGACAGTAGACTTTTCGTCAAGCACTACACATATATTATCTAAATGTATATCTGCATGAAAAAAATCATTAGCAATACTCTTTTCAATATTATATTCGTTTATAGTATGTAATATTCTGGTGAGGTTATACATTAATTTATAATAAAGAATTCTGTTCAAATCTGTGGTAATAATTACATTGTTATCTTTTGTAGTTTTTTCTCCCATTGCCGAAATATACTCGTTCATTGTATATAATTTATCCATTACAAGCAATATATGTGTAAAATGAGCATCGGTAAAAGATTTGTGTGATTTTATTTCGACCAAAGATTGTTCGCGAAATAAACGGACATTTGTTAAATTAATTCCATACAATGTCATTTTAGGGCCGATATAAACGGATTTTTTAAGACAATAATCATACACTAATGGATACTCTATCATTTTTAATAAAATAGCCTCAAACTCTGGAATATTTGTATTTATTAATTTAAATATTTGATTTGTATTATTATTTGCAATTACAGTTCGTGTGGGTGTTTCTTTTAATACAACAACTTTATTTTTTTCTTCTTGATTTTGATACATTTGTTGTAAATATGTTTTAAAAATTTCGCCATCGGAAATTATACTTTCACCAAATTCAATCCCATCATCATATTTTAATGCAGGTGTTAATAGAGAATTGTCATCATATGAAACTGTGGACTTTAATGCAGACGTTAATAGAGAATCGTCATCATATGGAACTGTAGACTTTAATGCGGACGTTAATAGAGAATTGTCATCATAATCATCGTCAGCATTAGTTCCACCGTTCATATTGCATGTATAATCATGCGTAAAAGAATTATTATAATTTTTATTAATTATATTAAATTTTTTCATTATATTTTATTATGTATATATAAATTACGATTTAAAAAAATATATTTGTGACTTTTTTATTACAAAAGTTGGTAACTTAGGCTTATAATTTTGGCAGAGTGTTTCAAATATGAAATGTGATAAAGGAAAACTATAATTTAAAGTAATAAATTATATATGTTTTATTATATATAAAAACGATAAAATGAGTAACGAATTTGATAAATTGAACAGACAAATAAATTTTATAGAATCGCATGTTGGGGGAGATTTAAACGATACAAAAACAGAATTCACAAGTCAAAAAGAAATAATACGTTCTGATGATAATTTATATTTGGATTTACTTGATGACACAAATGACTTGATGAGAAATAAGGATATACAAGATTCAAACATAAAATCAAGCGAATATATTCAAGAAAAGAGAAAAGAGTATTATGATAGAAACACAAGAATAAATAATTTTCCGACTATTATTGGCAATGACGTGAACTTATCCAACCCAATAATTTATCCGAAAGAGTATGATCCTTATTTTGAGTATTTGAATAAAAAATCAATTAAATCGATAAATACTCAAGTAATTCAAAAAAAAATAAATGTTAATATTGATTCGTCCAACAGATTGATTGATTCAATAATGAATGTAGAATCATATATTCAATTGATAAACGATCCACTGGTATTTACGAATGGAACGAGCATAATGAAAATAAAATTACCCAACGCAAATAGTAAATTTACGGTTGGGGATCAAGTGACATTGCAAGGATATAATTTTTATACGGTTAGTTATAACTTTGTTAATTTTTATTTTTCAAATAATACCAATCAAGTGACACTGGATTTAACGCCAAATTATGTTACGAATATTCCATATTATAATGTATTAGTTCAAATTTCTGGAGTAACTAACGGCACAAACAGTTATTTTAAAAATGTCCCTTTAAATGTTATAAACAATACTCAAACAATGAACTTGTACACGACGGAATCAAATGAAATTAAATTATCGTTTACAATACCGATGAATTTTTATAGTGATAATACTACTGCTAATGTATTATCTTCGGCATGTAATATACAATATTATTTCATTGGAAATTATCCGATAAATTATATAAATTCTGGAGTTCCGACGTCTTTTTATAATTTGAACGAATATTTATTAGTAGATTCTGTTGATTCAGAATACATATATATAAATTTAACTAACGCAATATCATTAATAAATTCAAGTTCAATACAAATAGAAGGAACATGGATTAACGCAAATGTATTTGAAACTGGAGGTTCCAATATTCAAATAGGAAAAATTACAAATATTCAGTACGGTTATCCTAAATCTTCTAGTTATAAAATTCCCTTAGAAAAACGCATAGATAATGTAGTTTGCATAAAAATAAAAAGTAGTGAAATACCAAACACTTATAAATTAGTATATGACATAAATGCCACGAACAATGTGTCATATATTAACAATGTACTATATTGGCAGAATGCTCTTGATGAACCAAATTACATATATTCTATAACTGTGCCTCCCGGCAACTATTCATCAACTGAACTTACAAATATAATGGAAAATTTAATAAGTAAAGTTCCACGAATAATTAATAATTCAAATATTATCCCCTTCAACAATATAAAAATTAACATTAATCAAAATAACAATATAACACAATTGACTTCCTATAATCAATATACGCTGGCGAACTGCATAACAAATTTAGTAACTAGTGTAAATAATATATATTGGGTTTTAACAATAAATCATCCAAACCACAATCAAAATGTTGGAAGTATAATAATAATACAAGATTCAATCAATTATAAAAACATAGATTCCAAATATATTAATACACAGCATGTTATAACAAAAATTTTAGGAAACGATTTTTACGAAATAACTTTAAAAAATATTAATCCATTAAATTATTCGACAGACGGAAATGGTGGTTATAGTACGAACATACTAACCTTAAATTCATTTAAATTATTTTTTGATAAACCTGACACTATTGGCGACATATTGGGATTTAAAAATAGTGGAGAAGTAGGATCCATAACTCCTTATTCAAATTCCAATAACAATTATACAATAGATAATTCACAACCATACATATACGGTTCTGAAAATATATTAATAGTAAATAACAATAAAAATAACATACAAGTTTCGAATAATTTTAATTTCGATGTGGGTAGATATATTTTGCTGGTTTGTAATAATGAAGCATTTAACCAATGTCTAAATCCAAATAATACACAATATTTTTATAAGTTTCAACTGGATGGTAATCCGGGAACTATAATGTACAATACTTTTGTGGATAATCCAATTTATTTCAATCCACCAATTAAATATATTGATTCATTTGAATTTAAGTTTATTACTGCTCTCGGCGACGAATTTGATTTTTATGGAATAGACAATTCAATGACATTTGAAATTACAAGCGTTGTTAATTGTCCAGAAAATACTAATTTATCCACATTTGTCGCAAGAACATAATTTAAGTTATTTTTTATTTTTTATTTTTTATTTTTTATTTT
>Ga0214192_1000789_pt1 | contig 18700 bp, 16 predicted proteins | sample TroBogEpilimnion_44_FD_153030 | JGI IMG/M metagenome (GOLD analysis project Ga0214192, IMG submission 153030) | Freshwater microbial communities from Trout Bog Lake, WI - 29JUL2008 epilimnion | ecosystem: Environmental > Aquatic > Freshwater > Lake > Epilimnion/Euphotic zone | place: Trout Bog... | reverse complement strand
GATGTAAAAATTAAAGATGCATTTGTAGCTACTGGTAGCAACAAAAAAATAGTATCGGTAGGCTTTTCAAAAGTCTATACCAAGAAAGTGGATTTATCTTATATAAATTATGTTCACCTACAATATTTCAACTTGGCCGAGTATATGGATACTACGCTGGATGTAGATCATATAGCCGACGAAAAACAAACTAAGGTCTATAAAAAAGATGGAAAATATGTAGCCCCCAACATTACTAATGGACTTACCTGGAAAAAAGATAATATTACTTACCGGTTATTTCTCGAGGAAACTCCAATGTCGAACTATGCTACTGATATTTTAGCCACTTTAACTTTAAAATGCTGGAAGAATAATTAGTCCATATTTACATCCTAAACAAGCAGGATATTAATACTTATGAACTGTTCTTTTTTTTGTTGTAGCTAAGAATAACATTGGATGTATTTATTGATAATTTAACCTGCAACAATTCCTGCTGTGGTTCATACCAATGCTTTAATAAAAATAACCTTTTGGCTTGAACTATAATGCAGCATAGAAAGCTTTTTTTGTTATTTATTTTTATACATTTTATCCAAAGAACATTTGTAGCAATTAGGATATTGATTAATTCAAATTAAAACACAAATTGTAAAACAGGAAAGCATCTTGATCTTTAGAAAGAATTCATTTTTAAACCTATATTTGAAATCCTAATTAAACACACTCTTTGATATGAAATATACAATACTGTTCTTTTTGCTTTTATTACTTTCTTTTAATAGTAAAAGTCAGGGTACCACAAAACGTTTTCAGCAATTAATCTTTTCCAATTTTATTAATCCAAACGATACCATTGAAAAGTTTAGAGGATTGCTCACTACACAGGGCGATACCAGTAAAGAAGTAATTAATTTAGATACTACCACTACAGGTGGCACTTATAGTTATCTACCTGCTTTGAACGATACCATTCTATTGGGCACGGTACCGTTTAAACATGTAGCCATACAATTCAATCCTGCCAAAAAAGTAGTGGTAGTAGGTTTTACTAAAGCCTATTCCCGATGGAATAAGAACAATACCAGAGAATTGATGGAGGAAGAATATAAGAGCCTTGTTACTTATCTGGATTCAACTTTAAAAGTTCCTTCTACACCTTATGAACGACAAAGCAGAATGTATAAAAAAGATGCATCAACTGCCGTTCCCCATACAACTCATGGCTATACCTGGAAGAATGATAAGGTTAGCTACCGGATATATATATCACAACCATTATCTACCGAAAATACTACCAGTACATTGGGTACTATCAGTGTAAATGCATGGAGAAGTAATTAAAAAATTATAGTTATTTTTAAGCTGTTAGTAATTAGTTTTCTATTATTAATTTCCTTATTTGTTATCATCCCTAATATGATATGTATATGATTTTATTGATATTTTTCTAAAAATATTTTGTGCCTAAAGTCGCATGATGTTTTTTAATTTAATCACAAATTTCGTTTGAAGACTAAATTGTATTTATTCTACTGATTTAAACTTTAAATTTGACACAGTAAGATGAAAATATTACTTTACATAACTGCATTATTTATTGGGGGTTGTAATAAACATTACCCCAAAGAGGTTATTGAATTAAAAAAGGATTCAATAGTTGTAGATACTGCTATGGAATTGAAACCTTTATCTACATTAAATCATTATAAATATTATACGAAAGAAGATTCCGTTATTATAAGTACTAATTATGGAGATACTTTGTCTTATTCTAAAAAGGAATACAATGATATTGTAGAGTATTTCCCTTCTCTTCATAAAGAATATCCTGACCCTCCAGATATAGCTTATAACTCTGGTAGAAATTTTGTAGATGTTTTTGATTCTGCAGGGAATAAAAATCATATATCTTTTGGGAGTGAATGTGGTCAGGATAATTACTACCTTTTTTATGCTTTCTTTTTAAAGAAGAAAAATGGGGAGACTAAATATGCTGAACGTAGGAAAAATCTGATTCTTATTTACAATGAAATAAATAGCATATATGATGCGCTACAGTATGGTGGTACTTATTTTGTGCATCAACAACGTAGGATAATAGGGTATGCAGAATATGCGATTTATTGGTATTCTGAAAGAAAAGAATTCTTTGATAAATCATGTGATATATCCAATCAAAAAAAATTGTTTATTAATTCACTTAAACAAAAAATAAGTGATGAGGAAGATATCGATAATAATTTTTTAAAGCAAAGTGATAAAGAGAAGAGGAAACAGGAATTATATAAATTAGCCAACCATATTGGTGAACTTATTACCGATAACTTTTACTTGAAAATGGCTCAGGAGTTTCAGTATAAACATTACTAAATTTAAAATTGATTTAATCAAAACAAAAAAGCCACTTAGAAAAATTCATTCTAAGTGGCTTCTTTAGTTATACCAATTATCTTATTAGATACTGATTAATTCTACTTCAAATGTCAAGTTACTGATAGGTTCTATGGCAGAACTGATATGTCAGTCGCTATATATATGGTATCGTGTCTAAATTAATCTCCTCAATGGACAAATTAATAAAGAAAAATCCATTAATTACCGTAATTGTTACCCTAATAAAGTATTCAAATGGGCGATTAATTTTAAGCCGTTTTAATTCCTTCTTCCCTTATAATTGAATTAAGAAGATTGTCGGCAGATATAGCATAATCAATAGAATCCTTTAAAGATATAAAGGATGCTAGTTGAATAGAATCCAAAGTTCTTAATCCCTTAGTGGCATACTTGGAAACCATATCCTTTGCTTGAAAAATAATCTGATAACTTACCGGGATAAAGGTGTAATTGGAATAATCGTTACTAAATGATTGAAGGATTTCTTCCGCAATTTCAATAGGCAACTCTTTAGTTCTGACCTTTTTATATAAGGCAGAATTAAGTTCAATAATGGTTATATAAGATAAGAATATTTCATCGAGAGAATCGGACAGCATCAATTTATCAAGCTCTTCGGTTCCAGTTTCGGTATGATACAACTTTACTAAAGAGGAAGTATCTAAGAAAAGTTTCATAAATCAGACTTTCTTTCTTCAATAACCGCATCTGATAGTGAACCCTTATAGCTTTCTGACTTTTTTCTGGAAGATAAAAAGGAAAAATTATTGAATGAAAGCTTTTCACTAACTTGATTATCCGGATACTCTAAAAATGTTACAATTACCTTCAAAGGCTCTTTAATGGGAAGTTCTTGTTCCAACCTCACAAGCCCATTTTCGTAAATTCCTTTTACAGCTAACATAAATTTATTTTAGCCAAAGTTAATAGGAATAGCATTACTAAGCAGTATTCTTTCTTTGACTTACAAAAGGAACATATATTAAATAAAAAGCCACTTAGAAAAGTGCATTCTAAGTGGCTTCTTTAGTTATACCAATTATCTTATTAGATACTGATTAATTCTACTTCAAATATCAAAGTACTGTTAGGGCCAATGGCAGAGCTGATATGTCTGTCGCCATACGCTAAATGTGGTGGAATAAAGAAACGCCATTTGCTGCCAACAGGCATTAATTGTAAGCCTTCTGTCCATCCTTTAATCACTGCCTTCAAAGGGAAAGTAGCAGGTGTGCCTCTTTGTACACTGCTATCAAATACTGTACCCTCGATAGTAGTACCATGATAGTGGCAGGTAACATTGTGGTTCACCGTTGGCTTCTTGCCTTCGCCCATCGTAATTACTTCATACTGTAGTCCGCTTTCCAATGCTACTACACCTTCTTTTTGTTTGTTGGCTGCCAGAAACGCTTCTCCTGCTTTCAGGTTGGCAGCACTTTTTTCGTTCTTCAAGTTGAACAATTTGTCCGCAATACTCATATTATTTGTTTATGTATGTTACTAGTAGAAAGACTGTAAAAGAACTTTCTGTATTCAATAAAAATATTAAGAAATGGTCTTCTTTTTACGGAAAACTATTTTAAAAATAACTGGTGCAGTCGTTACAAAGATGATGCCCAAAACAATTACTTCTAAGTGCTTGGTAAGATCAAAATTATAATGATGCAAAAAGAAACGGTACAGGTAATGCCCGCCAGCAACCATAGAAGTAGCCCAGGCAATACAACCAGCAATATTGTTGATGCTAAACTTTTGTTTATCCATTTTTACAATACCCGCTACAATAGGAGCGAAGGTGCGAACAATAGGAATAAAACGGGCAAAAACGATAGCCAGTACACCATGCTTTTCGTAGAACTCGTGCGCTTGTTCCAGATGATGATGTTTGAAGATAAAGTTTTCTTTCCAGTGGTAAATACTAGGTCCCACCTTGCGGCCAAAGAAGTAGCCAAAACTGTTGCCTAATATACCAGCAACACTTATGAAGGCTATTAATACTACCATATTAATAAAAGGCGTACCGGTATAGCGAATCAATTGATCGCTATAAATTCCTGCTACAAACAAAAGACTATCGCCTGGCAAAAAGAAGCCCACAAACAATCCTGTTTCGGCAAATATGATAAACAGTAAAACCCATAATCCACCATGATTAATATAGAAAACAGGGTCTATTAAATTGTGCCAGTTAAAACTCATCAGCAAAGTACTTATCATAAAAATTATTCTAATCGTTATTCATTTTTTAATGCGCCTTCCCACTTACTTACCGCACAGGTAGCCAGGGCATTGCCCAATACATTGGTGGCCGTTCTGAACATATCGCAGAAGTGATCTATCGGCAATATTAAGGCAATTCCTTCTGGTGGAATACCAAACATGCTACAAGTTGCCAACACTACTATTAAAGAGGCTCTTGGCACACCTGCCACACCCTTACTGGTAAGCATTAGTACCAGCAACATGGTAAGCTGGGTAGGTATAGGCAAATGTATATGGTATGCCTGCGCTATGGCAATGCTGGCAAAAGTCATGTACATCATACTGCCATCCAGGTTAAAAGAATATCCTAAAGGAAGAATGAAGGATACTACTTTATTATCGCAACCAAAGCGCTCCAGTTCCTCGGTTAATTTTGGGAATACAGCTTCGCTCGTAGTGGTAGTTAAGGCTATTAATAAGGGGCTGGCAATACGTTTTAATAAAACTGGCAACCTGTTTTTTAGAAAAAGATATCCTACCCCCAGCAACAATAGCCACAACAAGAATATGCCACATAAAAAGGAGAGATAATAAGACTTATAAAAAACAAATATGCCCAATCCTTTTTCGGATACTACTGCACATAAAGCACCAAATACCCCAAGAGGAGCAAAGTTCATGATGTACGTAACCATCTTAAGAATGATATGTGAAAAAGCATCGAGCGCTTTGATAACGGGCTTAGCAATATCGCCCACTGCAGCTGCTGCTACCCCAAAGAAAACAGAGAAGATTACTAACTGCAATATTTCATTGTTGGCCATGGCTTCAAATACACTCTTGGGCACCACATGAATTACAAAATGCTCCAGCGAAAACTCCTGTGTGTTCTCCATTACTTTCTTCAAACTTGCAGTATCGGCTTTTGATAAATCGATAGCGGCACCTGGCTGAAAATAATTTACCAGAACCATCCCTAACAACAAAGAAACAAGCGAAGCACTAACAAACCATAACATGGCCTTTCCGCCCACTCTGCCTACGGTAGAAAGGTTGCCTAGTTTTGCTATTCCCACTACCAAAGTAGAAAATACCAGTGGTGCAATAATCATTTGTACCAACCGGATAAAGGACGTTCCCAGTAATTTTATTTTGGGTGCAAAGCTGGAAATGAATTCCGCCGACTGATGCTCATGAATAAGGTATCCTACTCCCATGCCCAGAAACATGGCGAGTAGTATGAACAACGTAAATCTATTTTTTCTCATGTAAACAATTACGGGGTGAAAGATAGGGAGATTGCCTTATTCTGAATATTTTACAACAATAGTTACTATAATTTAATCTCCGGAAAGTACTTTTTCAATTACACCAGGAAAATAAGCATGTTCTAATAAATGAATTTTTTCTGCCAGCGTATCTGGAGTTTCAGTTTCTGAAATATCGCAGAAAGCCTGAAAGATAGTTGCCCCATGATCGTACAGTTCATCTACATAATGAATGGTAATACCACTTTGTTTTTCTTTTGCTGCAATGACGGCTTCATGTACAAAATGACCGTACATTCCTTTGCCTCCATAGTTGGGTAAAAGAGCTGGATGGATATTAATAATCTTTTGCGGGTATGCCTTAATAAGACTGGAGGGAACTTTCCATAAAAAACCTGCCAGCACTATAAAGTTGATGCCTTCTTTCTGCAATAAATCCACATATTCATTGGTAGAAACAAAAGCGGTTTTATCCAGAATTATAGAAGGAATATTATTGTCATTTGCGATTTCCAGTACCCCTGCATCCTTTTTACTGGAAACAATCAAAGCAATTTTTACGGTATTACTACCCTTAAAATGACGGATAATCTGTAAGGCATTTGAGCCCTTTCCGGATGCAAAAACTGCTACTTTAATCATGGTTGGTATAGATGAATATGAATGTGCCGACAAATATAAAATCAAACAAAAAAATACTTTTTTAGCGTATAATATTACTTTCGTCACCAAATCATCATAAAGTTTATACAATGCGTAAGTCAGATCTGGTGAATAACATAGCAGAAAAAACCGGCATTCCAAAGGTGGATGTATGGATGACTGTGGAAACTTTGTTCAAGGAAATAAAGCTAAATGTGGTAGAAGGGAACAATATTTATATCAGGGGATTCGGAAGCTTTTCGCCAAAGAAAAGAGCTGCAAAGATTGGTAGAAACATTAAAAAGAATACCATCGTAAAGATTCCGGAACATTACATTCCAGCCTTCAAACCTTCGGATGAATTCATTGATCAGGTAAAGGCAAATTACAAACCAACCAACTAATAAACAGTAGAATTGTGAATAAGAATATATTATTATTGATAGGTTTTGGAGTAGTGTTGATGGTAATACTCTGGATAGCTCCAAGTACGCCTCCTGCAACGGCTGTAAAGCCAATGGAACAGCCTACACAGACCGAAAATATTACCCTGCCACAAATTTTAACAGAAGTTAAAAAAAACATCCCTCCTTATCAGTCAATTTTTTTGGAAACAGAACAAGCTAAGGTAGATAAAGCAACCAATAAGGCGGATTCACTATTGTATAATAGAGTGCTTTTACAGTACTGTAAAGACAGCTTACACAACTTTATTTTAGGGTCATATTACCTTAAAAATGTAGCATTATTGGAAAATTCAGAAAAAAACCTCACATTCGCAGCCCAATTGATATTAGATAGCATGATGATTTCTGGTCAGCCTGCTGTTCAAAATTGGTTGGCAAGCAGTGCAAAAGAGTTATTTGAAAGGAGTTTACAACTAAACGGATCGAGAGATTCCAGCAAAATAGGATTGGCAGCATGTTACATATTTGGTAACTTAAGCAATAATCCTATGATTGGGATTTTACCACTAAAAGAAATTGTCAAGAATAATCCTGATAATGTATATGCACAGATGATTCTGGGCTTAGGTGGTAGAAAAAGCGGACAGTACGACAAGGCTATTGAAAGATTCAATATAATTGTAACTAACCACCCTGACAATCTGGAGGCAACGGTTAATTTAGCAGAATGTTACGAGTTGAAAGGAGATAAAACAACTGCCATAAAATGGTATGAAACTTTTAAATCAAAAATTTCCAACCCGGCCATCATCACCGAAGTAGATAACAGAATAGAAGCATTGAAGAAGTAAGAATAAGTATCATTTCATAACAGTTTAAATAAGTTTTATTATGCCTTGCGGTAAAAAAAGAAAACGCCATAAGATCGCTACTCACAAAAGAAAGAAGCGTTTAAGAAAGAACAGACATAAGAAGAAAAATAAATAATTTCTACTAGTCAGGTAATTTATCCTAAATAAGTTACCTGACTATTCTTTAGATTCTCCTGCGCTTTTATTTATCCTATCTTAATTGTATTGGCACTATTTTGTGCTATATTTTTATTTAATAACAAGCCGGTTTTGAACAAAGAATTAATTATAAACACTGCCCCTTCAGGCATTGAGATTGCTTTTCTTGAAGACAAGAAATTAGTCGAATTACACAACGATAAGACGGATGCAAATTTTGCAGTGGGAGACCTATATCTGGGAAAAGTTAAGAAACTAATACCCGGACTAAATGCTGCGTTTGTAGATGTAGGATTTGAAAAAGATGCATTTCTACATTATACAGATTTGTCACCTTATATTAGGTCCCTTTTGAAGTTTACCGAAAAAGCGATAGATGTAAAGCAAAATCCTTTCGACTTTTCTGCTTTCGATAATGAACCAGAAATTATAAAAACTGGTAAAATAAACGAGGTATTGGGCAACAAGCCGAATATTCTGGTACAGATTTTAAAAGAACCTATTGCTGCTAAAGGCCCTAGACTTAGTTGTGAACTAAGTTTGCCAGGCCGCTTTGTAGTAGTTACTCCTTTTAACGAAATTATTGCTGTCTCTAAAAAAATTCATTCTGGAGATGAAAGAAAAAGACTCCAGAAGATTGTAGAATCTATCCGTCCAAAAAACTTTGGGGTGATAGTAAGAACAGCTGCAGAAGGAAAATCTACCGCCGAACTTCATCAGGATTTATTAGACCTTGTAAGTACCTGGAAACAAATTCAAGATAACCTGAAGTCGGCTGTTGCTCCTACTAAAATATTGAGCGAACAAGATAAAACAACTTCTATATTAAGAGATCTTTTAACCGAAGATTTTAATAAAGTAGTTTTAAACGACAAGAACCTTTATAACGATACTAAGTTATATATAGAGAAGATTGCTCCAGAGAAAAAAGATATAGTTACCCTACACAATACTGGATTTCCATTATTTGACCAATACGGAATAACTAAACAGGTTAAATCTTCTTTTGGCAAAACAGTAAACCTTCCAAGTGGGGCATATCTTATTATAGAACATACCGAAGCTTTGCACGTAATAGATGTAAACAGTGGATATAAGAGTGCTGGAAACAACCAGGAACAAAATGCTTTGGAAACCAATCTGGAAGCAGCTGCTGAGATAGCCCGTCAAATGAGGCTAAGAGATTTGGGTGGCATTATTATTGTGGATTTCATAGATATGAAACTCCCAGATAATAAGAAAAAGCTACAAGATGATATGGAGATTTTCATGAAGAGCGATAGAGCCCGACATGCTGTACTTCCTATCTCTAAATTTGGATTAATGCAGATTACCAGACAAAGAATGAAACCTGAAGTAAATATCAATACTTCGGAACAGTGTCCTTCCTGTCATGGTACTGGTAAAGTAAGTTCCACTTTATTGTTGGATGATGAAATAGAAAATAAGATTTCTTATTTAGCTACCAGCTCTCATAAATCAATTGTATTATCGGTACATCCTATCGTATACTCACATCTTACAAAAGGACTATTTTCTCCTATTTATAAGAAGTGGGCAAGAAAATACAAGATAAAACTGAAAGTAATATCAAATAATAACAATCAGTTTACCCAGTATAAATTTTTTGATGAAAATGAAGAAGAAATAAAATTCTAATCTTCACTATCGAATTGTAACGTACGGTTGAAACCTTCTTCTAGTGAGATGAGGGTTTCGGTACGTTGTACTCCATGAATATTGGTAATATTTTGTAATATTCTCTTTAAATGATCAATACTTTTACAGTTGATTTCAGCAAGTATGCTATAATTTCCGGTTGTATAGTTGATTCTAACTATTTCACCTATTTTCTTTAGTTCATTTCCTACAGAAACAAATACGGAACTTTTCTCCAGAAAGATACCAATAAAAGCGGTAACATCGTAACCTAGCTTTTTAATGTCAACAGCCATTCTTTTTCCCTTGGCTATTCCCATCTCTTCCAGCTTTTTTAGTCTTACGTGAATAGTACCGCCAGAACAGTCAAATTCTTTTCCTAGTACTGCATAAGATATCTCACCATCGGCAGCCATGGTTTGTAAGATCTGGAGATCTAATTTGTCGATACCAAGTTTTTCAATCATAATTTCGTTAGTTTTTTATAGATGTTTCAATGAAGTGACAAATATGATATTAATTTTCTATAATATAAAATATTTGGTTAAATTATTTTATGGTTCCGATTTAAACTTTAATATTGCAAACTTTTTCGAATTATAAGTTCTTTATAAATTGTGGGGTGATGAAATTTTGGCAGACATGCCCTCTCGTCTCGGGGGTGGAGATCACGGGATAAAAACAGTATAGAGCCTTTCGCAAGAAAGACCGGGGTTGACCACCACGACTTTGTACTGCGTCTAACTGCTCCGTGGAGGTTCGATCCCTCCCCCTACAGCTAACAAAAAGCCTTGTCTTAAATTTTAAGGCGAGGCTTTTTAATGTACATTTGTTCTATGCAAATACTTTCTGCTAAATATGTTATCTCTTCTGCCGAGGTTGCTCAATGCCCCAAACCTACTCTTTCCGAGTTCGCGTTTATAGGAAGAAGCAATGTAGGTAAGTCTTCTCTTATCAATCTTGTTACTGGCACTATTGGTCTTGCCAAAACTTCTGGCACTCCAGGTAAAACACAATTAATCAATCATTTTAAAATAGAAAGCCGTAAATCGGAAAAGAAACCCAGGGATAGTTGGTTTCTTGTTGATTTACCAGGTTATGGTTTTGCTAAAGTTAGTCAGGAAAACAGAAAAAAGTGGGAAAAAATGATTGAAGACTATCTACGCAAAAGAACTAATCTTATCAATGTATTCTTATTAGTAGATAGCAGGCATTCACCACAAAAAATTGATATCGATTTTGTAAACCAACTCGGGGAGTGGCAGATACCATTTGTAATTGTATTTACTAAAATAGATAAAGAAAAACCTGGTGCTGTAAAAAGAAATGTAGAATCATTTATTAAAGAGTTATCCGAAACCTGGGAAACTCCTCCTAGATATTTTCAAACCAGCGCAGAAAAGAAAATAGGTAGAGACGAAATACTTACCTATATAGAAGAATGTAATAAAGAAGTGGAAGGTATAAACTTCCTAGATGCTAAATAAACCTGGGTTATTGTAATTTTTTAGTGTTCAAATTAAAACCTAGTCCGGCAGAAAACTTTAGTTCGGAAAGACTTTTATGTATATCATAGTTGTGATCTCCTAGAATATACCTTGTATCTAAAAAGAAATGAAAATATTTATTTATAAAAAAGTTATATCCTACAACTGCAGAGATTAGAGGGTTGATACCTGCTGAAGTTTCTGTTATATTATTATTTTTAGCATTCAATTTAGTTAGTGAAAGACCAGGATGAAGCCCTAAAAAAAAGTCGTTATTTGCTTTGGTGAAATGCCAGTTGGAACCGAAGAATAAACTATGATTATAATCAAAAGTATTGCTATGGGATAGTGCTCCAGCATTGTAATAAATTTCTCCTGTAACGGAAAGCTTTTTAGTTATATAGCATTCCAAACCACCATGTATATATATGTAAGTTTGTTTGTCATAAAACATATGAGATGGAGTAAAAGTACACTGAGAACTTAATAATCCAGGTGCTAATACAGGTGTTTCCTGAGCCTCACAGTTCAATATTAAAAATGAAGAAAGAAGAAGGAACAATATTGATTTTATTTTTTCCATAATCTGCATAGTCTATAATTAAAGCTAATAGTAGATAATAAATGACCTTGCAAAGTGTTTTCACCTATGTCTACAATGGTTACTTTGTTATTGCTAAAATCTGCATCTAGTTCATTGGTTAGATGAAGCATATATTGGCAAGTGAAAGAGATGTCAAATTTTTCGGATAAATTAAAATGAGTACCTATGCCTGCTTGCACAGCCGACCCCCATCTATCTTTAGAATTGGATGAATTAGCCATTTCTGTTTTTTTATTGTAATCAAAACAATGGCCTGCCAGAATATATGGCTGCAAAAGCCTTGGATATTGATATTGTTCAAAAGGGTAATAAACTACTGACCATCCAATGTGGTAATATTCGCTTCTTACTTTGTCCGATACATTAATAGAAATGTAATCGCCAAACCAATCAGTATTCACTCTACTACTTAATTTTATTCGAAATTGACCACCATAGCCCAGTCCATTGCCATCTCCATCAAAGGTGCTTAATGTACTTCTCATTCCAAATGAGAGCCATCCGGAAGAAGGAAACTTACTTTTATTTACTACCTGAGAAAAGCATACTCCCTGTAAAAACAATATAAATAGAATTATTATTAACGATGACTTACTATTCATAAACAATAATTTAAAAAAAGGACAATTTTGATGTCTAAACAGATCAGTTCCTTGTTTAACCCAGATTACGCAATTGAATTCTATTACCGTTTTCAAATACTTCAAACACAAGCGTTTGCTTGATTTTTTGTTATTACCATAGTTCACTATGATTGCTAACAAAAAATCTACACAAACACTCGTCTTTATTGTATTTGTAACCTTCATAACGAGCTCTAATGCGTAATTTGGGTTAAACATAAATAAATGTTTTGAAATTATAATTATTCCATTCGTTATAAAAAAACAAAAAAATAATCACTATTTCTTAGATAAACACTTTTTGATGTATTAAAGAATTATGAATCAGTAATGTTTTATTGGAAATGAATACAAGCGAATATGATATAAAAAATATTGGGTTAAGACTTTCGTCCTAACCCAATATAGATATTAAATAAACCTAATTAAGTTTAGTTCTTTATGAAGGCTGCAGTATATGAGCTGCCATCTGCTTTTTGTAGTTTTATAAAATAGTTTCCGTTAGTAAGATTAGTTACTGGAATGATAAGACTACCAGAGCAGTCGTTCATCTTTTGTTCAAATACTACTTTTCCTTCTGTATTCATTATTACTAATGCAGCATTTTGTGTAAATGGTTCTACATGAATCATTAATTTATTCTTTGCAGGATTAGGGTATACCGTCATTTCTGTTTTCTTAGGAGGATGAACAGAAATTATTTTAGAATACTTTACAGATCCATCTTTAAAATTTGCTGCAATACGGTAGTAAACAACTCCTGCATTTAGATAATTGGTAATTTTATTATCCGTATAATAATAGTTTACAGTTCCTTGATTGTTATCTAAGTTTACTTTACTGCAAGAAGAAAAAGTTTCACCGTTACCTGAGAATTCAACTTCAAAGTTTTGAATATCATCTCCTGACTGGTTAACTGTCCAGTTTAATAAGGTGTTATTTTGATTGTTTAAAGAAGCTGTAAAATCAACAAACTCTAATGGAACACCTTGTGCTTTTGTAGCAAGCCAAATAGTAGCATTCATAATTAATAATCTGTGTTGTCCATTTACATCCCCAGTATATCCAGTAAATAAACTGGAAGCCACACTTGGATTACCAGTGCCATCATCAAAAGGAGAACTATCCGTCATAGCTACTACCTTGCCTTTGCCGTATCTTGCATATGCACAAAGAACACCTGTAGAACCAGTTGTATTGGAAGTGTTGAAAAACACTCCTTTAACAGTAGGGTTAGCAGTTTTATCAATAGTCATAGTAGCACCTGCACTCCACTTTACTTGAGTAGGACTTCCCATTGGACCATGAAGAAGAGAATCTTTAGCTGAATTTAAAATATTACTGAATGTACCCGAAATGTTCGTAGAATCAATATGTATTCCGAATGGGTTGACTTGAACAGTATTGTTTGTAAATAGATCGTTCCATATCATTGGAGAATCCCAACCATCATTATTTCTATCAGAAGTTATATGGTCAGAGATTAAATATAGACTTCCTCCATTTTTTACGAAAGTTATTATGGCGTTGCGTTCTGCAAGAGTAAATCTAATGTTGGGCTCATCTACGATATAGATGTCATACTTAGATAAGTCTTGTGCATTTGTATTATCACCATAGGTTATCTTACCAGTAATTGGTGGCAAAGTCTCCACGTGGTAGCCTTTAATAACGCAATCAATGCCCCAAGCAGACAAAGCTCCTGTCCAATAACTTTCAGCAGTAGAAGCTGTAACAGTTGATTGATCTGGAGTAGGTAAAATCTGAGGATTAGATTTATCACTAGAATTAGTAGAAATGTAAGGTTGACCTAATGTAGCTGTTTGAGTAGAATAAGCAAGATTAAACTTGTCGGCATCAATTACCCAATCACCATTGCCTGATGTTTCTGCTTTTGTAGCATCAAACAGAATTTTCACCTGAGCACTAGCCTTTGCAACGGATAGAATCAAAACTAAACTTCCTAATATTAAAAATCTCTTCATATAATTTTATTTAATACGCACTCGTAATAGTTACACAGGCATATTGATGACAATTGTATCTAAATCGCTGCTTAGGTCACAAAGCTATATTCTTTGTCAATATTAATTTTATGTTATCAAAATCTTTAAATAACTATTAGCAGTTCTTAAAAACAACATTTTGTTAGTTTAAATTAACTTAAATGTTTATAAATTACAATAAATAGAACCTTAAATAGTTTGTTTTTAAATATGTTTGACCCTTTATAGGTAACATTTTTATAATACTTTAATAAAGCAGCATTCTTGCTCAGTAAGTATCTATAGAGAACACAACTGAATCTAATGTATTATCTGATTGTTATTTAACGGTTCATTAATAATACGCAAGACAGTTAAATACTTTTTTTGAACAAATTGTTTTAAACAGTACAAATGAATTATAGGTTGAAACTACTAAGTACTATTTTTAGTCTTATTGTATGTATTGGGTTATTAAAAGCTCAGAATCATACTTTTATTGCATTGGACAACGCAGGTAATTTATATGAAGTAAATACTGATTCCTGTAAGAGCACTAAGTTAACTATTTGTACTAATTTTAAAGGGAAAGCTTTATCCATTGCAATGGATGGAACTACTCTTTATATTGTGGATAATCAGGGTTATTTGTATTCTAACACCTTGGGAGCAACTGGTACAACAACAACTTGTAAAAATTTAGGACAATTTAAAAGCAAAAGCACCGCCATTTATGGAATGACAGTAGGGCCTGGGGGTATAGTATATGCTGCAAGTGGCAGTTTAATAGAAACTTATAATATAGCTTCTGCAACTTTTGGTACTTTAGGATCTTTGCCTACCAAATGGACAATAGGAGGAGACTTATTATTTTATAAAGGAATTTTATACGAAGCCGTTCAGATAAATTTAGTTGCTACCAATGATGCTTTGATTCAAGTTAATCTTGCTAATCCTGCCGCAAGTACACTTTATCTTAACTTTATACCTGGTACCAAAGTGTTCGGATTTGCAAGTGTAACAGTACCTTGTAGCAATAATCAGGCTTTTGCGTTGAGCGATACTGGTACTAATACAGACATTTTTGCGGTTGACATGATTAATAAGGTTCAATCTAAAACTCCTACTTGTACTTTACCCTATAAAGTAAACGATGCAGCCAGTGTGGCTGAAACACAATCTGCTACACCACCTGTAGCTCCTACAGTAGTTTCTCCTTTAAATTTTTGTCAGAACGATCCTGTTACCAGTTTAACGGCTACGGTAGCTTCTAATATGGATACCCTAAAGTGGTACACTGTTTATACTGGAGGTACAGCTACTGGCAAACCTGTTCCTGTACTTTCGAGTGCAACCGTTGGAACCATAAAATATTATGTAAGCGACTTTGATACTTCTACTAAATGTGAGAGTACAAGGGATTCCATTATTGTAAATATAAATCCTTATCCTGCCGTGCCTACAATAAATCCTGTAGGACCAGATACTATTTGTAATGGAAGCCCTCTTTTGTTAACCAGTACGGCACTTGCTACCAATATAAATCAGTGGTATTTGAATAACACTGTAATTGCAGGTGCAACCAATATAACTTATTCAGCTAGTGCGGCGGGTAATTATACTATTAAAACATCTACGGCAGCGGGGTGTAGTAAAACCTCTATACCATCTATTGTTGCGCTTACTCAAGCAACTATTGCTTACCCGGGAAGCCCTTTCTGCCCGGTAGGAACAAAGGCTGTTACACAAACAGGCGATACTGGTGGTAGATATACTGTAACACCTGTGGGTTTAGTAATTGATTCTATTAATGGTACTATTAATCTAGGAACCAGTAAGTCGGGTACTTATACAGTTACGTATACGGTAGGGCCTGCTCATTGTCCTTTTACCACTTCGGTAACCGTACAACCACAAACAGCTGGCATTAGTTATTCTAAACCAACTTATTGTAAATCTGATCCTAATCAAAATGTAATTTTTGCTCCTGGTTCTCTTACTACTGGCACATTCACTTCTTCTCCAGTAGGCTTATCAATAAATGCTACTGGAACAATAAATCCTTCGGCTAGTACTGTTGGGAGTTATCAGATTAAATATTCATACGGTACGGCAGGAGTTGGTTGTGGTGTAATGACTGCTACCGATTCAGTTTCTATAACAGATGTACCTGTAGTCCCTGCAATTTCTGGTCTTAATAAATTATGTACCGGTTCTAGCATTACTCTTGTTGATACTTTAGCAGGTGGTGTATGGAGCAGTAGTAATACTTCTTTAGCAACTGTAATTTCAAATACAGGAGTAGTTACTGCTGTTGCTCAAGGAAATGTGACTATAATTTATACGGTAACAAATGCTTGTGGTTCAAGTACTCAATCGCAACCGCTGACTATTACAAATGGTCCTGTTACACCCCCTATAACAGGGGCTAATAATGTATGTATAACTAAAACTATAACATTATCTAATAGTAATGCAGGTGGTACCTGGACTACCAGTGACAATAGCATTGCAACCGTAAGTAATACAGGTGTTGTAACAGGTGTAGCTGCTGGGAATGTTACCATCACTTATAGTGTAGCAAATACTTGTGGTGTGGCTGCACAAACACAACCAGTAAAGGTAAATGCTCCTACTATTTCCAATACACCAATCAGTATTTGTCCAACTGCTTTGCCATATACCTGGAATGGCAATAGTTATGCATCTGCAGGTACATACACTGTACACCTTACCAATGCTGTTGGTTGTGATAGCGCTGCTACTTTAGTATTATCGTTAAAATCACCTACATCATCAAACACTTCAGTTAGTGTTTGTCCTGTTTCATTACCATACACCTGGAATGGCAATACTTATGCAGCTGCCGGCACTTACACTATACATCTTACTAATGCTGTTGGGTGTGATAGTGCTGCTACATTAGTGCTTTCTTTGAAAGCAAATACAGCTTCTACTACAACTGTTTCGGTTTGTCAAAGTGCTTTACCATATACGTGGAATGGTAATAGTTATCCAACTCCAGGATCCTATACTATTCATCTAACGAATGCTGCAGGGTGTGATAGTGCTGCTACGTTAGTTCTTTCTTTAAATAGTGTTTCTTCTTCCACTACAACTTTAAGTATTTGCCCTTCTGCATTACCTTATTTGTGGAATGGTAACAGTTATCCATCTGCCGGCACTTATATAGTTCATCTAACGAATACTCTAGGCTGCGATAGTGCTGCTACTTTAGTACTTTCTTTAAACAATGTTTCAGCATCTAATACCACTATTAGTATATGTTCTACTTCATTACCTTATACATGGAATGGGAATAGTTATCCTACTCTTGGTACCTATACAGTACATCTTACTAATGCGCTAGGTTGCGATAGTGCTGCTACTTTAGTGTTGTCATTAAAATCAACTTCAGTATCTTCTACTCCAGTTAGTATTTGTCCATCATCCTTACCATATAGCTGGAATGGAAATAGCTATGCCACAGCGGGCACTTATACTGTACATCTTACCAATGCGCTGGGTTGTGATAGTGCGGCCACTTTAGTATTATCATTAAAGCAAACATCAGTATCTTCTACTCCAATTAGTATTTGCCCAACAGCTTTGCCTTACAGCTGGAATGGTAATAGTTATGCTACTGCTGGTACTTATACTATTCATTTAACAAATTCTGTGGGTTGTGATAGTGTAGCTACTTTAGTATTAACCATAAAATTGCCAACCTCTTCAACTACTCCAGTTAGTATTTGCCCTAGTGCCTTACCCTATAGCTGGAACGGTAATAATTATGTTGCTGCAGGAACGTATACTATTCATTTAACCAATGCTGTTGGTTGCGATAGTGCTACAACCTTAGTACTTTCTGTGAATGCAAATACATCATCAACTACACCTGTTACTGTTTGTAAAAGTGCATTGCCTTATTCTTGGAATGGTAATATTTATGCTACTGCGGGAACATATATTGTACATCTAACGAATAGTTCTGGTTGCGATAGTGCAGCTACTTTAGTTCTAACCGTTAATCTTCCTACTGTATCTTCCACCGCAGTAAGTGTTTGCCCAAGTTCATTACCTTTTAGCTGGAATGGTAATAGTTATTCTACAGCGGGTACTTATACAGTACATCTTACAAATGCGCTAGGCTGCGATAGTGCAGCTACTTTAGTGTTGTCATTAAAATCAACTTCAGTATCTTCTACTCCAGTTAGTATTTGTCCTGCATCCTTACCATATAGCTGGAATGGAAATAGCTATGCTACAGCGGGCACTTATACTGTACATCTTACCAATGCGCTGGGTTGTGATAGTGCCGCCACTTTAGTATTATCATTAAAGCAAACATCAGTATCTTCTACTCCAATTAGTATTTGCCCAACAGCTTTGCCTTACAGCTGGAATGGTAATAGTTATGCTACTGCAGGTACT
>Ga0214192_1000788_pt1 | contig 18718 bp, 44 predicted proteins | sample TroBogEpilimnion_44_FD_153030 | JGI IMG/M metagenome (GOLD analysis project Ga0214192, IMG submission 153030) | Freshwater microbial communities from Trout Bog Lake, WI - 29JUL2008 epilimnion | ecosystem: Environmental > Aquatic > Freshwater > Lake > Epilimnion/Euphotic zone | place: Trout Bog... | reverse complement strand
CCATCGGTTGCAGAGGAAGATCAAAGTAAGGAGCCGTAATGGCTAATAAGAAACAAGGTGTAGTGTCCAGATCACCTCAATGGTGGCGCCATTTGAGAGAATGGAAGAAAGTCTTCTGGAAAACAGAGCGGGCCACCTACAAAAAGATAATCAAGAAGGATCCTGATCTTCCTTAACCCTGCAGTTGTCAAAGTGCCATCGTTTCATTGTAAATCCTCTGCCTTCTTTCCCGCAGTGAGGACATATATAATCTTGTGGATTCAAGAAGTTATGTGTTCCTTCTTCCACTCTTTTTCGGTGTAGAGCTCCACCTAATAGATTATGAGTTCCGGCTGCTACCCTCTTTCTCTGTAGATCACCGCCGATAAAGTTATGAGTTCCTTCTTCTACTCTTTTCCGTTGGATCTCACCACCGAGGCATTGATGTGTCCCGTCCTTGACTCGTTTATTATTCATCTCAGGACCCAAAAACTTATGTGTTCCGCTTTCTACTCGTTTGCGATTTACTTCCGGACCTAAGAAATGGTGAGTTCCATCTTTAACTCGTTTCTGTTGGGCTAACTTTCCTATACGAGATTTCTCTTCAGAAGATAGCTTCATCCGGGCTGACATTTTCAAACAGGCCGCCCAATCTCCTTGTGAATAATGTATATTATAGTGTTCCAGAAATGTGATACATTTTAGATTGGCGATATCGTTGTTTTCGCGATTACCGTCGATGTGATGTATTTCGTATGTGTGACCTTCCTCATCTATCGGAATCGGTCCGTAATGGTCTTTGTAAATGCGTCGATAAATAGACATGCTGATTGCTCCTCAAAAGCGTTAGAGTAAGTGGATGCTTCAACATCGCGACTTACACTATATTTATCAAATAATCTATTGACATCGCACTTTAATCCTACTATAATATCTTATATAAGGATAAATTTTGACACATAGCTACATGATTTCTGTGAGATTACAGGAGAACAGTTGGTCTGGTAGTACAGTGACCCAGGACCTATATGTGAAGTCAAATATGCCAGATTTAGGCGTATTGTTGCATACACTAGACGCGAGTCCTGCTGTGACAAGTATTACAGTTTATAGGACTATGACATTACCGTGCTTAGAAAAGCTACGTCATATGACACGCGAAGAATTGAATATACAAGAGAAAGATTTGGTGAAAGTAACATGAATCAAAATGAATATGTTGTCTATTGGACAATGACTGATGGTAAGCCAGCAAGTGCTAAACACACTGATCTGAATGCTGCTCTGCGGCATGCCGAACTTCATCGTCGACAAGGTATGGGCTTTGTGACGATGTGTTCTGAAAGCGTCGACCAAGTTGGCAAGGGTGGTGTGGATACGATTGTGGATGGCAAGACTCCGGATGGTGAAGACTATACTTGGAGCAAGGCGCATCGCGCTGGTGCTACTCACGGTGTTCCTCATTCAATTATTGATAACAAGAGTAACGAATAATGGCAACCGGTAACGCAGGATTGAGATCACCCGCTGAGCAAGGGTATAAAGATGGCAAGGAAGGATTGATGTATGATAATCCTTATGATCAGCGCGGCGAAGAATTGGAAAGAGATGCTTATAAGAAGGCCTATGAAGCTGCTTATAATAAATTCTATGTGACGATTGGACAGAAGAAATGATAACAATTTATCTGATTATGTATGTAATTTCGTTTGCGTGTATCATCTACAGCATACGAAAGAAGCAAGGGCATATTACTATTTCAGAATTACTGATTGGTGCATTGATTTCTGTCATGCCAATGTTTAATATAGTAATAGCCTTCTACACTATGGTTGATGCTGGTATTTTAAAGAAGAAACTATGAACGAACAAGTATTTTACTGCCCGTATGATTTGGCCATTCAAACTATTGAACTTATACGAGATAGTCAAATCGAAGCAATAGCAGAGTTGAAGTCTGAAGGATATTCAGATATTGAAATAGACGAGCTAATGAAATGAACGAACAAGACCTTGTATATCGTCTGAGGGAACGTGCCCGCATCCGTCGGCAGATTCCAGGCAGGAAGAGTGTTCAGGAAAACAAACCTGATCGCATTGCTGATCTGTTGGAAGAGGCTGCAAATGAGATTGAACGTCGTCGGGAAATTGATTCCAATAGAGATGAAGAGGAGCGGCTCAGGTCGTCTTGGTAAATAAAGTAATGGAAAACGCTAAAGTTTTAATCGATCACTTAGGCAGGTTCCCTCATATACAGAAAAAACTAAATCTGTATTGGGGGTGTAAAGAATGCCGAGACTTCTTAGGAAGTCTAACTATGTCAGACCGACCTAATCGGCAAGGATTTCCTTTTGATGCTGTATTAGCAATAGATGCCCTCATCGATTTACACGATACAGAATACCCTATGTTTAAGCCTTTATTAGACCCGGCGTGGAATGATGTTCAATCAAGATCTATATAAGGATTGCTATGAAAGATGATGCAGGAAGAATCCACGAATATTACAATGGTATCGCAGAAGGTGTGCGGATGTATGCTCACCGGAAGAGTGGTGAACAGTTTGTAGGCACTACTGGTAAGACATTGAAGCAAGCATTAAAAGAGATTGAAGAAGAGCGCACAGAAGCATTAGAAAAAGCCAAATGACAATCTTTGACGTTATTAGATATCCTAACCCGGATATCTTCGATAAAGAAAGCTTACATCAACTTCCACGACCGTTGTTAGAAGCTTGGGCAAAAGAGATTACCAGTTATGTTGAATACCCATTCACTTTGGATGTAAAGAATCCAAAGAATGATTTCTCTGCTATAGCATACAACACGGTGATTACAGCTTCAAGGGGCTCGCAGCCTTACGCAAACAATACATCGCAAGGTATCCTAATAAAGATATTCCAAAAGCAATTCACCTTTCTACTAAAGAAGATGATAGCTGAATATGGAAATGAACTTTGAATCTCAGATTTATAAATCAGATTTGGATTTTGGGATAGGAATCCTGCGGGAAGTTCCTATCTATAGACCTTAACCGTTGACCGTCTACGCTCATCCTGCTATAATACATACATCGCAACAAAGAACAGATAAGAGAAGCCTGATAGGTTCGAATCCTATGACGCGCTGAGGGCCAGGCGCCGATTACCAAGGCCGGCAGGCTTCCCTTATCTGTTTTCACTAAAGGAGTATGTTATGAGAGATGCAGATCGTCTGAACAAAGCCACCCGAGAATTTTTTGATGCTCTCAAAGAGTTCACTGATAATACAGGTGTCGACACTGATTCTGTAGTCGATACGGTGGATATGATGGTGGAAAATCTTATCACAGATATGCCCGAAAGTATGAAATGAAAACACCTACAGAGATTTACTACGAAGCAAAGGCTGCTGGTGATGCTGCTGTGAGGGGCGCCGTTGACGGTTATCCTTGTGGCTTCGCACATCTGAACATTCGCCCTGCTCGCGGCCCTTTTGTTAAATGGCTGAAAGAGCATAATATCGGACGAAGTGATAGTTATCAGGGCGGATACAGTCTTTCGTCTTATGATTGCTGTGCTTTCAACGGACAGAATGTAGACACAAAGGAAAGCGGTGTTCGTGCATTCAACGAAGTGTTGAAGCAAAACGGAATCTCGGCTAACACTTATTCAAGGCTCGACTAATATGACACTTACTTATCGTGAACTGATTGAAAGTCTCAAAGCACTCCCGGATGAACGATTGGACGACAACGTCACAATTTTCGTGAGCGGAACTGCTGAGTTCTATCCGCTCGTGGAGGATTATCCCTTCGTGGTAATGGACAGCGAAATCCAGAACGAGTTCACGCCAGGCTCCCAGGAATCCGTCCTAGATGATGGCCATCCGTACTTGGTTATCTAGACGAAACTATGGTTTTCATCAATGAAACAGTCATAGATCGAAAACCAGAGCTAGGCGGCGGCGTAAACGATTGACTGGTGAAATTGGTAGACTGCATTGCGGGTGACTGACAACACTTTGCCTTCGGCACTAATTAAAAACCGCTCAGACCTTTCAACCCTTAAGAGCTCTTTCTGGTTGACAAGGCTCCTGCTTTGCCATACAATACACACATCGCAACAAACAAAGGACACGATATGAACTTTATTCCTACAACTGCTTTTCAATCCAGCTGGCTCCAAGGTGAAATCAAGACCACCTATGCTCGTCTTGTGGAAGTGTTTGGCCCGGAACATTCCGATGGCGATGGCTACAAGGTCCAAGCTGAATATAATCTCGTTTTTGAAAACGGAACCTATGCTACCATTTATGACTACAAGATGGGCGATTCCTACAACGGATTTGGCGCAGGCATTCCAAAGGAACAGGTCACCGAATGGCATATTGGCGGCACCACACCTGATGCGGTTCGGTGTGTTATAGAAACACTCGCAGCTCACAAGGAAGAATAGTAGATTTACGGGCCAGGAATGCAGCCCGTATCTTTTCCTTCGTCTCTTCGGAGCAAGGCTTACCTTTCTTTGAGGCACTAACTCGTGCCCTCATTTCATCTGATTTGGGTATGCCTTTTAATGCCGAACTTACTTTAGCCTTAGTCTCATCTGAGTGATGTTTACCATACATAGGATTATTTTCACCTTTCTTATCAACACTAAGTTGAATCTTTGTTTCACTCGAATGTAATCTACCCGTACTGGCAAGAGACATCTTTATTTTAGTTTCGGACGACATTATAGACCCTTTTCGTAAGGGTGGCATATCTCCGCCATCGGTTAGATTTCGTAGAATACCTGTTCCAAGATCTTTTCGTCCATACCATCGAATCATTCTGCGCTCAATGGCAAGCGAGCCTATTTCAGTAAGATTCGTTTCAACGAATACTATTCGAGACTTGTCTTTTGGACGAATGTTATTTCGATGTTTGTCGTAAGCACGATTTCCGGATCCTTTACCAATATAATAGGGTGTCAGATCCGACTTGCGTAAGTAGGCATAGACATAGTATAATAGATCTGTTGATGTGCTCATATAGCATATTTACCGTTTATTTTACAGAGACAGTGGAAAAAGTAGTTGACTTCTTATTCCTAAACTCGTATAATACATACATCGCAACAAACAAAGGGCTTATTAAATGTCTATTCAGGTCTCAATTGTTCGTGGATATTATCGCGGTGAAGTTGTCTCTGGCATCTTCCCACTCGTCAAACCCTACAATGACGCTGGAGCAAAAGGTGGTTATCTTACCATCAAGAATCCAAACCCCAAAGCTGGACACCCGCCTGTCCAACGTGTCACAGTGGAAGTCACAGACTTTACGCTGTTGGATGCAGCAGGCGAAGTGCTTGGCGAACACGTCACCGTTGACATGGGTGACAAGGGAGGAAAGATTGAGACGGGCACCAACTACGAACAGGTGTTTGTAGCTGCGGAGTCGGAAGACGAAGCAATGGAACGCCTGAGTGATACTTTTCTCATGCTTGACAAGATTACGGATGCCTGCGCTCGCAATGTTATTCGTGGTCTTGTTGTTTCGGGGCCGCCCGGCATCGGTAAGAGCTTTGGTGTGGAGAAGCAGTTGGAAGCTGCTAATATGTTCCGAAAGGTTGCTGGACAAGATCCTAAATACGAAGTTATCAGCGGCGGAGTATCCAGCATCGGCTTATATCAGAAGCTCTATTACAATCGCAGTTCAGAACAAGTGCTGGTGTTCGATGATGCCGATGGTGTTCTATTCGAGGAAGAATGTCTGAATCTGCTTAAGGCAGCACTAAATAGCGGCGACAAGCGCCGTATCTGTTGGAATAAGGAAAGCCGTGTGCTTGCCACGGATGACATTCCGGAGGCTTTCGATTTCGAGGGAAGTATCATATTCCTAACGAATATTGACTTTGAAGCAAGTATCGCAAGAGGTTCACGTATAGCGGCCCACCTGGCTGCTATTATGTCCCGCTGTCATTATTTGGATTTGGAAATCGGATCCATGCGTGATAAGTTGCTTCGTATCAAGCAATGTATCCGAGATGGTATGTTGGCGCCGTATCTGTTCAGCACAAAGGAAGAAGCAGATGTCGTGGCATTCGTTATGGACAATGCCGAATATATGCGCGAAGTTTCTTTGCGTGCCGTGAAGAAAATCGCAGATTTTGTTAAAGTGGATCCAGATAACTGGTTGGAGATGGCTGAGGCGACTATGCTTACAAAAGAAGCTAAGTTCCGCAGGCTGTATGAAAAACGGCTTACGGCGGCAGGGCTTGTTGCCGCCTAAGCTATGCTGACACGTCTGGCCGGGAAGGAGTTTTCTTTCCCTGCCTTCTTGCTTCCCATATAATCTTCATCTTTTCACTTGTGGCCACTGATTTTAGCTTGGCTGCGACTCTCTGTTTTTCTCGTGTCTCTTCCGATATTGGCAGTCTATCTTGGTGCGAGATACTCATCTTCCTCTTTGTTTCTTCGGAATGAATACGGCCAGTCAGTTTAAGTTTTGTCTCCTCCGATATTGGCGGTCGGATAGCATCGCGCATCTTCTGACAAGTTTCTTCTGATGGATTGCTTTTAGCGATACTCATCGCTGCCCGTTGCTCATCTGTGCGGTGTTGCCCTGTAAGAGCAGCAACTATCTTTGCTCGAGTTTCGGGAGATCTATTTCTACTTGCATCTGCTATCTTAGCATTGGATTCGGCCGATCTATTTCTACTTGCCGTACCGATTTTGGCACGGCGTTCTTCGCTAAAAATGGCACCAGATGCTCCTTCACCTCCATCTGTTTGGTTTCGGAGAATACCTGTTCCCAGGTCTTTTCGGCCATACCAACCAATCATTCTGCGTTCAATAGCAAGTGATCCTACTTCAGAAAGGTGCGTTTCAAGGAATATTATTTTTGATTTGTCATTTGGAACTGAAACATTATGATCTTTGTGATATGCTCGTTTGCCTTTCCCTTTACCAATGTAATAAGGTGTTCCATCTGATTTTCTAAGATAAGCATATACATAATATAGCATCATATATTTATCCATAAACATAGGATCACAGCTAAAATCTACTTGACTTATCTTATCCTTTACGCTATAATAAACACATCACAATAAATAGCTGCAATGATGCAGCTTCGAGATTGCACTCGAAGGATTTACACACCTACTCCAGTGGGTGCCTGCTGAATAGACTGGAGACTGAACCCTGTGTCGCTTTGCGACCAAACGTGGGTGGTGCGGATACAGGAGAGTACCACCCCGAATAAAGTGGCTATTATGACAGCCCGGCTTCCACTTCCCACTTTATATATCGGGAAGGACGAAAATGACAGCCCGCACTAAGTAGAAAGCGGTACCTCAAATTCGTGATCGGTTCAGCCCTTCGAAAGCACCTTCGGGTGCTTTCCTTTTGACTTAAAAATCTGTTGACTAAATCAACCATTTGCTTTATAATGTAATTTTAACAGAAGGAGTCATCAATGAAGTTTAACCTTATTGCCGTTATTGCTGCTTCAAGCATTCTGCTTGCGGCGTGTGGTGGCGGTAGCGACGATGCTGTTTCGACAGAAGCATCGGTTCGACCATTCGCCAATACCCAATCTGGATATAACGGAATTATTTCCACCAGCGGTGGATTGGCGCCAGCTACCATCCGGACACGCTATGGATTCGATAGCATTCCGAATACGCCTGCTGGGCAAGGAGCAGGGCAACTGATTGCAGTAATCAGCGCCTATAACAATCCAAATCTTGCAAAGGACCTGAGTGCTTTCTCTGCAAAATACGGATTGCCACAATGCAGCACAGTGAAGACGGTAGTCACATTAAATGATATCACTGGCTTTACAGCGAATGTTTCACACCCGGTGCCGGGCGCAGGTTGCACAATCCAAGTTATCAATACCGCTAACGGACAAGCGATGCCAATGAAAGGCAGCGTTCAATCAGCTTCAACCACTTTGCCATCATCGAGCGGATGGTTTATGGAATCTTCAGCAGACATTGAATGGGTCCACGCAATGGCTCCACAAGCAAGTATTCTTGTCATTCAAGCATCTACTCCATTCCTCACTGATATGGCTATGGCAGCGACTTATGCAAGCAAGGTCGGTGCTAATGTAGTTTCAATGAGTTGGGGCGCAAACGAAATCGGACAGACTGATTCCACGTTTCAATGTTTGCGAGTACTCGATTCCCGGGGAAGGCCTACCAATGTCCAACGTGATCCAACGTGCTCCGATACTGCTCTAACTGCGAAAACCTGGAAAGGATATACAGCAGGGGCTTTCACAGGCAATGCAACATACGTGGCAGCGTCTGGTGATACTGGAACGGTGCAATGGCCATCTATTGTTCCAAATGTATTATCGGTAGGAGGAACTGTTATGGGCACTTCAGTTGATACTGCATGGGTCGGGAGCGGCGGCGGAGTTTCTGCGTCGTTTGCTGCACCAGCGTGGCAATCACCAATCACCAATAATGCTATGAGAACGGTTCCCGATGTTGCGATTGATGCGGGTGTTGCTTTACAGGTATATTTGACACCCGATCCGACAACCGGATGGTCGGATGCGGCTTGTGTAGCGGCAAATGGAGCATCGAACTGCGGGTGGTATGCTGTGGGTGGCACGAGTCTTGGTGCGCCAATGTGGGCAGGACTCATTGCTGTTAGCAACGCAACTCGCGCAGCAAATAGCAAACCGGTTATCAATGTGCAATCCGCCATATATAACATTGCATTGGTCCCGGGACAGTATGTGACATCGTTCGGTGATGTTGTAAGCGGATCCACCAATTACCAGTCGGCTAAAGCTGGATATGACTTAGTGACAGGTTTGGGCACACCTATCGCAGACGTGCTGCTCGGTTATCTTATTCAGTAAGAATACTGCACCGCAAGCGGCAATCAGCAATGGTTGCCGCTTTTTCTTGACATTTGCATAGCGAGGTGCTATAATTAGAACACTTACATAAGGAGACTTCAATGTCATTTACAAATTTGAAAACAACACAGAACAGGTTCCTCGAAACATATCTTCGTGGCACAAATCAAACTCTTACATCAGCACAAGCGGCTTCGCTTTTTGGTGTGAAAAATCTTCGTGCTCGTCTAAGCGAAATGAGAGCAATGGGATTGAATATTGGTCGAGTTCCTACAAAGACCACACCTTGCTCCGCCTATCGCATTTCTCGTAGAGATGTGTTCGGTGGGCAGGGTCGTGCTATCTGATCATCAGTCGATAATAGGGAGGCCGCTATTTTAGCGGCTTTTCTTTTGGCACAGGCTAATTTAATTCCTGCTATTCTTTTGGTACGAGTTTCGGGATTTGTCCACGTGGATTTATTTGCAATTGACGCAATAACTGATCTTTTTTGACACAGTTCATCACTAGCGGGTGTTCGAGCTGCCAGCATCTTTTCACGTTTAATCGGATCAGCCCACGCCTTTCTCATATGTTCCCTATTGGCTTCCAGCCATACCGGATCAGAGCGAACAATTTCCATAGCCGCTGCATGTTTCTCTCGGTACTCAGGTCTCCCCCAAAACTCTAAGCTCGTTTTCGATCTTCGTTCTCTTTCCTCGGGGGTAGACGCCCTATCTTTTCTATCTTGGCAGACTTTTTCAGCCCATTCGTTATCTTCCCACCATTCTTTAATCTTCCTCGAATGGTCTTCTTTGGCCGCCGGGTTATTCCATCTGGTTTTCATTATTTCTGTGAATTTTTCCCTCCATTCAGGTGTAGAAGTTATTTCCTTCATTTTGGCTGAAACTACTATTTTCTGCAATTCAAGAGCATCGCCCTGTAACAGAAACTTCTTACCACCAATAGATTGATTATACCACATTGGATTTTTAGGTACGCCCAATCGGCGTAACACCTTTTCTTCCCACGCTTTACACAAATTTATATCTGAGAAAATATGTCTAATTTCTATATACCAATTTTCTTTTCCGGCTTCTTTTATCAACTTTTTCACTATCTTAGATGATGTGAAGTATGTCTTCCAAAATTCTGATGGATGACAATTTTTAGCATATCTACACCCATAGTATCGCTTGCCTGTAATTAAATTCTTAATAACATAGGTGTATGGCGTTCTATCAACAGCAGTATGTATCATTATATTCTCCAGTTCACTAATTCGTGCTCACACTATTTATCTTTTTGGCTAAATTCTTATCAAATCCTATAGACAAACAACTCGTCCTATCATATAATAAGCACATGGACAGCAAAACAAGTCCAGCCAAGAATAGTTTGCTTTTAATCAACTTTAGGAGTCTATTATGACACAAGGAATCAGAGAATTTACCAATGCGAATTTCGCAACCACCCTGCCCAAACTGCAAAGCGGCGAAATCAAACCGGCGGAGTTCCGTCGGGAAGTGATGGATTTGGCAGTTGTGGCATTCGGCATCAGTGTTGCGTCCGCTGCGACACATTACAACCACGCGCTGAAGCAGGCACGTTTGGACGATCCGAAGTCCGTCAAGGGCTTGGGTCGCCCCGAAGACAAGAAGGGTGGTCGGAAGGCAGTGACCACGTTCGATGTCATTAAGGTGAAGACAGGCGAAGTGATTGTGAGCGGTGTGTCCAAAGGTGCTGCTGACACGCTGATCGCTACTGCGGTCGCCAAGGGTAAAGTCAAACTGGCAATCAAGACCATTGAAATTGCTCCGGCAATCGAAGTGGCCACCGAAGCTGCGACAGCTTAATCCAAACGGTGAAACAAGGCTCAAGGGAGCCTTGTTTGATTAGTGCCTCTAGACTGAAGTCGGGCGAGTTCCGTATACGGGTTTTACTATCCAGTCGGAGAGGGCAGGCAGGCAGATACGAGCACTATTCAAACGAGGAGTCGATATGGCATCTGAACCAGTGGAATTAAATTGCACCTATGATGAAGACCGTGACGAATGGCTCGTTTGGTTTCCGTACCCATTAGGTGGAATGAATGTCATTGAGTCATTTGATAATGAAGCAGATGCTCGCGCATTTTGGGAAGACCAAATGGACGGCGCTGACTATTCACAATAGTGTTGACCAAATCCATTCTTTGCGTTATAATACACACATCGCAACAAGGAGTCAATATGCTCTACCAAATGACGGATTGTCCACAGGAAGAAGCACTCGATGATATCGATGATGATGACTGGGGTCCAGAGAACAATGACTGCTGGGATAGTCCAACCGACTTCGACGAATACGAAATGAATGCTGATGACAGCTTCGAAGACCCACGCGATCCTTACGATATGGAGTATGACCAATGCTAGTTCCAATGGAGATGCTTGCTAAGGCGCAGGCGATGACCGTAGCAGATCTCGGCGAAGCTCTTACTAATTCTGGGTATGATGATTACGATGACTTGCGAGACTGCCGGTTTTTGGGCATGGATACCAATGGCACCTTTGCTTACAGCATCACCTTCGAAGATCCTGACGCAGAAGAATGTGTAGGGGAGGGTATGGTCTACATCACCATGCGCCGCAAGCCTTTGAGCACCAAGTTCCAGTTTATGGCTGAATATTAGGAGCCTATAATGGCTATCAAAGAACCCAACATCCGTGAAATAACTGATCGCGTTTCGCAATGGTCCTGCGGAAGATATTTCTTCCATTGGGCAGGTGATGAATTCCTGCTTAAGGCTACCAATGATGAAGATGCTATCAAAGAATCCTGTCGTCTCCAGTTTGATTTAGAATCCGATTAAAGAAAGAACACTATGAATATTGACTGCAACCATCATGTCGCTTCGTTCTGTCGTGAAGATGTGGGCGATGAGGAACGCTATTTGGTAGACGATACGCCGCTTGGGCTGACTGGCGAATACACTTTCGTCTATACCTACCCGCTTTCTGCTGCGGCGCGGTTTAATCATCCTCTTATCACTTCGGCAGGTTCAATTGATATTCTGCTTATTGCGAAGGCCGACTACGAGTACATTTATGCTGAAGAAGATGCGGCATGCGGCGAAACTCCAAACATTCCGGGTATGCTGAACAGGGATCGTTCCGAGGGCCCGTACGGAATTTGGGGTCACTGCTTGAGTGATCTTTATTTCGAGGAAATTCAGATCGACAGCGAAAAAAAGATTATCACCTTCTGTATCGGCAGTTGATTATCAAATAATAATAGACAGATAGGAAGTTCTCCTATATAATACATACATCGCAACAAAGGAGTCAATCATGGGTTTGGATATGTATTTGAATGCAAAGCGTTTTCTTTGGAGTCAAGGAGAGGACGTTCAGATTGCGAAAGCAATTACCGAATTGCTGCCCGAACTTTCAAAGTTGAAACGTGGTGCAAGTTTCCGTGAGGATCCTGTGCGTGAGATTTGCATTGAAGCATTGTATTGGCGAAAAGCCAATGCTATTCACGCATGGTTTGTAAGGAATGTGCAAGGTGGACAAGACGATTGTGGAAATTATCGCGTGGACCGCACACAGCTTCAAGAGCTCGCTTCACTTATCGATCAGGTGCTTGCACAGAAAGGTAAGGCCAGTGAATTGCTGCCTCCACAGTCGGGATTCTTCTTCGGCAGCGCCGAAGTTGATGAATACTATTACAGCGATCTGCAACGCACCAAGAATGGAATTGCCAATGTCCTTGAACTGCCAGATTGTTGGGACTTTGAGTATCACTCGAGTTGGTAAGAGGTAGACAGGAAGGAAACTTCCTGCTATAATAAACACATCGCAACAAAGGAGCACCAAGTGGCAACAAACAAAGACATTGCAATCGGAATCTATGCGAAACATATTGCATTAGCAAGCACCGACGGAAGGGGTTTTCGCAAGGCTGTTATGGATCAACTTATGTCCGAAATGGGCGTAAGTTTAGCGAGTGCGGCCACCCACTACAATAACTGTAAGAAAGGATCCTCCCCGGTCGAGGGCTTGGGCCGTGCCCCGGTTCCCAAAGGTGTGCGGAAGCCGGGTGGTAAGGGCAAGGCGCAAGTTCAACTCCAAGACGATAATGAGTGTGTATCGGTAATCGAGCTCATTGAAAATAATGTTGCTCGTTGCCAGTCATTCCTTACACAGGGTGATGCTTCCGAGACATTTGATGCTAAGATCATGACATGGCCGAAATCTGAATGGGTAATGATTTGGGGGTTGGGGCCGAACAGCGGTGATATATTTAAGCTGGAGGCAGGCGAGAAGGAAATCAAACGCTATACTCCGAAGAAAATCACAGAAGATATTACTTCTTGCTGCGTCTAACCTTCACATCGCAACAGATAGTAAGGTTTTATATGACCACCTATATTCAACACGATGGTGGCGAAGGTTTGGAAACGGTGGATGAGTTTGACACCTACAAGGAAGCCAAAGACGCTATTAAAGAATACCGCATGTCGGATTCTGTCGGGACCTACTACTTGTCCAATCGCCCTTGTAAAGAGTGGCGGGAAGCTTCAAAGGTTAGTTGACAAAGGGTTGCTCCTTTGTTATAATAGCACACTGGTTAGGACATTGCCAGATCTCAATGTCCAGGTTAGAAAGAAATAGAAATATGGACTCACGCGCATTCATTGTCGCAGCAAAGACCCTCATTGAAAAGATTGAGGACAATCGCAACACTATCGGCACCGCTGTCGACCTCCAAAATCAACGTGAAGACGTTCAGAAGGAAATCACTAGCCTGTTTAATGGGCTGCAGAACCCCACGTTGCCATCCGCATTCAAACTGCGTGACACGGCATTGCGGAACGGATTCAATATCAATCCGAAGATCCTCAACGAAATGTCTCGTTTCGACTAATTCCAGGAGATCATCATGGGTGAAGCTATTATGGGTCTCATTGTGGTGGTCATCGTTATCAAGTTGATCGATGGCCTCCGCAACTGGTATATCCACAGTGATAATCGTGTTGCGGATGCTATTGTCAAGACTGCCGCTGCTGCCACCGCTGTGTCTTTTGCCCGTTCGGCACTCAATGCCAAGCGCAGAGCAGATAGAAAAAAGTGGCGTTAAAATTATAGACAGGATGGCGACATCCTGCTATAATACACACAACACATAGAACAACAGAGTCTTCACCTCGCTCCTTTTGGTATTCGCTACATATGGTGTGGCATGCTGTTTCAAAAAACAATAGACAAAATTCGCTCCTGGTGTTATAATAAACACATCGCAACACAAACAGGACCAGACATGGATATTGTGGCCAAACTCAATCAGCTGGGTATTGAAGTCAAACGACGCTACCCGAACATCAATAATGGCGGATGCTGCGTCTATGCTGCAATGATTACCGCAGCATTGAAGAAGCACAACATCGAAGCCAAAGGCATTGTAGCATCTTATGGGGCAGGCAGGCCGGGCTGGATGAAGAAGGATATAGCTACAATCAACAAGGCACGGAAGAACATTCAGAAGAATACCATATACGAATGGCAGACGAACGGTATCAGTTTCGCTCACGTCGGTGTAGAATTCAAAGTCGATGGTGTGAAAAGACACTACGATACTGAAGGTGTCCACAAGGCAGGTAAGCAATTGGACAGCATGCCAATCTATGCTGGACGGATGGAATACGTTGAGCTCCGCGCTCTCGCTGGAAAGAAGGATGGTTGGAACACTCAGTTCAATCGCAGGCATATTCCTGAACTTCGCCGATTGGTTAAGAGTCATTTAGCGGTTGACATGGCTCCTGTTTGAGCATATAATACACACATCGCAGCAAACAAAGGCCAGAGATGAAAACAAAAGGACTTGAGTTCTATTACGCTTCGGATCTGAAAAACTTCGGTCGCACTGAAGACGGTGAAGACTTCATTGGTGAAGTGTATCGTGTGTTTGCACAAGACGAACGTGGCAATCGTTGGGTTCACAGCTCACAGTTTCCAGGCGTGGCAAAGTTTGAGAATGAGTGGTGCGTTGGATTCAACGATATCCGCGAACAAGCGGTTGCGTCCTGTGATCGTTTGCTCGAACGTGTTAAGAAATCTGATACACTAAATATGGATTGGTGGTCGGAATCGCGTCCAGCATATGGCAGTGAAGCATACCTGGATTATGGAATGGCAGATGACCTTGCACTCGAAAGAGCTGAAGGCTAACATGAGGTTAAATATTCATATGGGCTGGTTTCTCTTAAGCATACTCTGTTTCATGACTGGGCACTGGATCTTCGGATTATTGTTTCTGGTTGTGTCCTTTTCATGATCTTCTGGACTGTCGTTGCTGCTATTGCGGCATTCTTGTTCGGATACAAATCTATAGGATTCATCCTCCTATTCGTCGCGTTTCTATTTCCTGGTAATGATAAGCATGACAAATAGTTATTGACAAACGGCTCCTATCGCTATATAATACACTCATCGCAACAAACAAATGGAGTTGAAGATGCATACAAAAGAGTCAATCGTTAAGCTGCTCGCAACAAACGATCAAGCGGTTTGCCGCGCCCTTGTAGTGCTTACAGCCCGTCAAACTGCTGATGAGCAGACAAGCGAGCAGACCCGTTATTTGAACGGACAAGGTTATCGTCCATGCCATGCGCGTATGGGTGCATCCATGTCAAAGTTCTTTGAAGCACGTGGCTACCTGACACCGAAACAGATTGCTTACTGGCGCGTGAAGGACAAGACTGGTTCCATGCGTATTGGAATCTATTCAAGTCAATTGCTGGAAGTTGCACGAGAAAAGGCAGCGCGTGTCAGCAAGGCACAGGACGATGAACGGGCGCGTCTGGAATATAACCTGGGTATGGTTATCGATAGCGATGATCCTGCATTGGTTGCTCCAGCCAAAGATGCGCTGGATGACTTTATCGCAAAGTGCCGCGCAAAGGGTTGACCAAATCCACTCTTTGCGTTATAATAAACACTTACACAAACAGGAACTGAACATGAAACAAATCGAACGTCAGAAAATTGCCTACGCTCTTCGTGAGAGCTTGCCATATCTGTGGAACGGACGCCCTGAAGCCATTTATGGCAAATCCGAATTCATCTGTTTCGCCCTCAATCGTGGTGCATGGTGTGGTGCTCAACGGGTCAGAGAAGCGCAGAAAATGATCCACTCGCGTATTGCGCCGCATGCCACAGTTGAATGCTGGCTGGAAGCACAGGGTGCGAAACGTATCAGTCAACGTAAGTTGCAAGCATATCGCAAGGCCTGGATGATCAAACTGATTGAGGAGTTTTCGAAATGATCAACTTCATTAAAGCAATCGGAAACGGCATTGTCCGTTTCGCTAATGGCATTGGCCGGATGCATGGCAGGTTCTTTGTCTGGCTGGGACATAAGGCGGAATCCAATCCGTGGTGGGCAATGGCGCTCACTATCTGGGCTCTATACGAAATTGCGGAGCACATTGCGGGCCCTGTGCTGGCCGGGCTCTATGCGACAGGTCACCTGGCGGTTCGGTAATCAACAAAGGAAATCAAGTGGCAATCTTTCTGCTCGCTCTTCTCACTATTCCTCTTATCGTTCTCAGTTCTATCTGGCGAGGGTATGTGCTCACGGTGCTCTGGGGATGGTTCATTGTACCCGTATTCCATCTCCCGGCGCTGACCATTGTGGTAGCGATTGGAGTGGCTATGGTGGTAGGTTTTCTAACTTATCAACAACCAGAAGAAAAACCAAACGATACACGATCCAGCACTGAAAAGATATCTGCTGGTATTGCCACTGCACTCATGCACCCTGCGGTCTATCTTTTGATTGGCTGGATTATTCAACTGTTTCTTTAATCAGTAGACAAGGCTCCTTGTTTGCTATATAATAAACACATCGCAACAAGGAAATAATATGTTCTATCACTACTCGCAAAACAATTCCGGTGGCTCATTCCACATTGACGACGATGTTGCACATCATGTGATTATCGAAGCCAATTCGGCTGCAGAGGCTGATGAAAAGGCTGAATCCATTGGCATCTACTTCAATGGGTGTGCCATTGGAAGCGACTGTTCTTGCTGTGGTGATCGCTGGCATTCGCAATGGAACGACGATAGTGGCTCTGATGTTCCACTGATCTATGGCGACGATCCGAAGATGTATCAGGATATGTGGACTGCGCCGGGCGGGCCTATCTGCCACATCTACCGCGCTGATGGTTTCAAAGAAACTATTCGGCAACCTGCTAAAGACTCAACCTTGGCAATCGAAGGTTGATTATGGCAAACAACTTTCTAACGGTAGAAGAAGCTCGTCACATAACCGCAGATGCCCGAGCATTGCAGGGTGAATACAAGAAAGCGCAGACCAAACGCTTTTTGGAATCGGTTAAGCAGACTGCACTGAAGGGGTTGACTTCGCTCACCATTTATGATGCGGACTGCACCGATCAGGTTATTATTGATCGCTTGAAGAAACTGGGATACACAGTGTCCGTCTTTTCAGATCAACGCGACGGCGACAGCGACAGCTTAACGATAAGTTGGGATTGACTTCTTACCCACTCGGTGCTATAATAAACACATCGCAACAAGGAGTAGAACATGATTGGTTGGGACGTTTATTTGTGTTTCAAGTGGATCGACAAAGTCTTCTTTGTAGACACCTGCACCGCTGATCAAGTGCGAGACTCGCTGATTAAGCGCGACGGATTTGATCCGCGTATCATCGTTAAAGCTGACAACGAATAAGGAATCAACATGAAATATCAAGTTAAAGCGTTGGAAGTTCACGCTATCATTATTGATGTCGAAGCAGAGAGCGAACAAGAAGCTCAAGCAAAGGCAGAAGAAATCCTGGCGTGTGGATGTTATCCCGATGATACTCTGATTCCGGAAGCCGTATATGATACCACGCTGGACCGCGACGAATGGCGAGTGTGGGAAGCATAAGGAATCAATATGCCAACAATTCAACAACTGCTCAAGCAAGCCTGTGAAGATCACGGCGGTGTATCCTTCCGCAATGACTACAGCGGCCGCGGTATGTATGGAAAGACCTGTGTGGGCATCGCTGGCGACAATGGCGATATCTATTCCGTGATTGCACAGGTTATCAAGGATTCGAAAGATAGTGATGACTTTGAAAGCGTCGTTGATACTCTGCTTGTTCAAGGCAACGAAGACAGCATGGGTATGGGCACAATCATCTACTGGATGAGCTTGGATCCAATCGAAGAAGAAAACATCCACATCGAACTGCACGATGCCGAATTGGAAGACTAATTCAAATAGACGTTGACATAGTGGCTTCTCTACGCTATAATAAACACATCGCAACAAGGAGTCAACCAAATGTCCTATGTAATCTACAACAAAGCAACTTCGAAGATCCTTTGTAAGAAAGATGGATCCAAGTATTACAAGACTGAAGTTGCTGCCAGGGCGGGCCTGACTCGTGCCAGCAATGGTGCGCGGACTGCTCCAGCAAAGACCATCAATAAGGATGACTACGCGATCGCCGAATCCAGTGTGTATTACAGCGGCATCGAAAAGACGGAAACGGTTATCAATCTGATGTCTGGTAAGCCCGTCGTCCAGAGTGTCAATACTCCGCGCTGTCTCGATACTTCTTCTAACCTATATTGGTCAATGTAAATCTGGTCTAACCATAATAAAGGACCCATCTGGCAGGTATTGTCGTTTGGTTCCTAGTTTCGATTGTCTCGTCTTTTCCACGGCCGTATCTGATCTTTTTCTGCCTGTTTGATAAGTTCGTATTTTCTCTACAGCATCATCTGGCATCCTCTTCAATGCAATATTCCTAAATCGGGATCCATAATAATATTCGTTTGTGATTTTGTTTGTGATTAGATAAGTGTATGCTAAATACATCGCTGATTGCTCCTCAAAAGCGTTAG
>Ga0214192_1000785_pt1 | contig 18745 bp, 19 predicted proteins | sample TroBogEpilimnion_44_FD_153030 | JGI IMG/M metagenome (GOLD analysis project Ga0214192, IMG submission 153030) | Freshwater microbial communities from Trout Bog Lake, WI - 29JUL2008 epilimnion | ecosystem: Environmental > Aquatic > Freshwater > Lake > Epilimnion/Euphotic zone | place: Trout Bog... | reverse complement strand
GGGAGCCGTATCTGCTGGTCGAAGGCAGGGTGCAGAACGTCGACAACGTGATTCACGTGCTGGCGAAAACGATCGAACGGATCGAGCCGGTGATTCCGGCGGTCGCCTCGCACGACTTTCACTGAGCGGAATTCGGCGGCGTCGCTTATTTGACTTCGAGATCGAAGGTGCCGGTCTCCACTTTGCCGGCGCGTTTGAGCTGAACGAAGATGCGGTACGAGCCGGGCGCGGGCACGCCGAAGGGGAACGAAACCACGGGGCCAACGGTAGTTTCGTGCATCGCGGCCATCTGTTCGGGAGAGGCCACGGCGACGGAGGCCATCGAAACGGAACCGGTGGGATGCACGTGGGCGAAGACGGAGCCATCGCGTTTGACGAATTCGGCGTGGCCTCCCATGCCCATGTAGGGCTGGAGATCGTTGACGGGCTTGCCATCGGGGCCGAGGATGGCGAAGGAGAAGAGCCGGACGCCTTTCGCAGTGACGGGCGTGGCATCGTGCTGCCAGATCATGCGGTAGCCGTGGCCGAGGTCGCTGGTGGCCGCGCCGCCGGCATCGTCGCCGACGAGCGGTTTGCCGCGGAGATCCGGAAGCGTGACCTGACCGACTGCGGTTTCGGCGAAACCATTCTCATGCACGATGTCGCCGAAGATGCGGTACTCGCCGGCCGGCAGCGGGGGCAGGTCGAGGTCGAAGAATCCCGTGGCGGTCTGATCGGGATGCAGGTGGAAGACCTGATCCATGGCCGGCCAGCGCACGAGGAAGAGATGCATGAGGTGGCCGTGATCGGGGATCAGATCGTCGAGGCGGCGCAGGCGCAGCCAGCCGGGATCGTTGAGGCGAAATTCGGCATGATCGCCGTCCGTCATTCTGGCCGAGATGCCGAGTGGTTTGAAGAGGCGCTGCTGTGAAACAGCGGCGTCTTCGGCCCACCAGATGTTGCCGCGCCAGAGGGCGAAGGCAAGGATAGCCGCGGTGCAGGCCATGGTGAGGAGCGTCTTCGGCGTCCAGCGCGGCGAGGGCTGGCCGGGTTCGAGCTGCGCTTCGCGGACGGCGGCTCCGGCGATGGAGACGAGGCCGGTGACGAGGAAGACCATCATGCCGAGAAGAAAGTATCCGACGCCGCTGTTCATGGGCCGGATGCGGGTGGCGACAGCGGGCACGGGCACCACGAGGTCACCGGTGCCGGCGGGGCCGGTGGCATGGATGTGAACGACCCACGAGCCCATCTGCATCAGCCAGAGCGAGCCTTCGTAGAACTGCGGGTCGATGGGCGACTGCACGGCGATGTCGGCGATGGGCGGGTGATTGGCTGCTTCTCCGGTCATCGGCGTGGGCGTCAGCTGAAGCTGCTGCAGGCCGGGGGCAAGCGAGCGGACTTCGATGCGGGCGACGCCGGGGATGACCTCGGGCGGGCGGATTGCAACCAGCAGCGGATACGCACCGGCCTTGCCCTGATAGAACACGTCCGGACTGCCCACATGCGCGAAGGCTGCGCCGCAGCACAGGGCACCGAGCAGAAAAAGCTTAGCGGCGGACACGTCTGAGCCAGTCTCCCGCACCAAGTCCGAGCCAGATGGAAACCACGGCGCAACAGAGCGCGAGCGCCATGCCGGTCCGGAACTCGGCGGGCGATTCGAACGAAACGAATCGGTAGGTTGCGGCGAAGCTTTTGGGGCTCTGGAAATAGTCGTAGTAAATGCTGCCGAAGAACCAGTTGCGGGCCCGCGGCGATTGCAGGAATGTGCCGAAGTACCACTGGACGGGCACAAAGGCGAGGACGAAAAGCGCGCCGCCGGCGAGGGACAGCTTCCAGTTGCTCCAGCCCGGCACGCGCGCGCGCAGAAGATCGAGCAGGTAAGCGGGCACGATCAGCAGCAGCGGGAAGCCGGCGGGGATGAACTGTTTCACCTCGTGCATCACCGGACCGAGTTTCGGCTGCGCCGGGAAGAGCGGCAGAATCCAGAGCAGCGCGAGCAGAAATGCCGAGTAGCAGCCGGCCACGATGGTGGCCGACCAGCGCGAGCGCGTGGAGCGCCAGGCGATGGCGAGCGTGACGGGCACCAGCATCGAGATGACGCGGTAACAAATGGCCGTATGCAGATAGACGCGGTGCGTGAATTCGAGGACGAGGACCATCAGCACCACCAGGATCATGGCGGCCACGTAGAGAAAGAGCAGTTCGAGCCGGTTGCGCAGGCGGTCGGCGGCGCGGTTCATGGCAGCGGTGATCAGCACCAGGGCGCCGATCTCGACGCCGACCATGCCAAGCGCGAGGACGACGTGTGGCGGGCTGAGGATCTTGACGTCGAGCCCGTAAGCGTTGTGCCACCAGTCGTCGAAGGGCGCCGAGGTGATCATGGTGAAGCCGCCCCAGGCGCAGATGAAGGCGCCGAGCGGGGCGCGGAAGCCGAGCACGTTGACGGAAGCCTCGCGCAGGGCCGAGCGCGTGAAGGTGGTGCCGAGAATCAGCCAGCCGCAGGTAATGCCGGCGATGATGCCGCATAGCTGAATCGCGATGTGGGCCGGAGTCCAGAACGTATCGCGTCCGATGGAGCGGTGCCAGGAAATGTCCCAATGGACGCCAATGACGGCGGAGGTCACGCCGGCGACCGAGAGCCAGATGTACCAGGGGATGCCCGCCGATTCAATTGCCGAGGCCTGCGTACCCGCTTGAGGACCGGTTCGCGGGCGGGAACTCGGGAAGGCGGCGGCAGTGCTCATGGCGGTTGCTTCCATTATCGCCGCTGCGGCGGAACCGCTGGATTACTTCGTTTCCGGCGGTTGCGGCAGCTTTTGGATGTTGCCCAGGTACATGTCGTCGTCGCTGGCGTAGACTGTGGCGGTGATTCGGTCGCCGACGGCGAGTTTGCGGAATTCAGCGGGGTCTTTGACCGGATAGCCCATCGTCATGGCCTTCATGAAATTCGGAATCGCTTCGTGCCGGATGGTAGCGACGTGCTGCGAGGCGTCGAGGCCCATGATTTCGCCCTTCAACGGGTACTGTTTCATCGCAGCCGGGGCGGGTGGCGGCGAGGTCGCGCAGGCGGTCAGCAGCAGGGCCGCGAGCAGAAGCGGTGTGAGGAAAAAGTTCGCGATTCGCATGCGCCGGTGTACTTTGCTCGGGAGTACTTCAGTTTCGGTGTACTTCAGTTCCGGTGTACTTCAGTTCCGGTGTACTTCACTTCCGATTATGCACGGAGAAGGCCGCGGTGCGAACAACAGAGAGGCGGGGGAAAAGAAAACGGCGGATCGCGGTGAGTTCCGCGATCCGCCGCTTTGACTGGCTTTGCCTGATTAGCGGCCGACGACGAGGATGTAGAACGAATCGGGCACGGCGGTTGCTCTCGCGGCCTTGCCGTCCTTGTCCTTCGCGGCTGCGGGCGCCTGCATTTCAGCGGCCGGCAGATACAGTTTGTGCGCCTTGGCATCGGCGCCGATGGTGCGCGCGCCGGCGGTGGTCGGAATCGTGGCGACAGGCATGTTGGTGGCGGCATCGACCATCGTGATATTGGCGTCCTTGCCATTGGCGCTGAATGCGTAGCCGTCATCGAAGGCCACGCCGTCCGGGCCGGAGCCGATGACCGCCGTGGCGACGACTTTACCGGTGGCCGGATCGCTGATGGCCATGGTCTTGTTGCCGCAGACGGAGAAGAGGTGCAGGGTCTTCGGGTCGATGGTCAGGCCGCTCGGTCCGTCGCAGGGGGCGATCGAGAAGTGCTTGGTCAGCACGGCCGACTTGGCATCGATTTCGCCGATCTCGGACTTGTCTTCAATGTTGAAGTAGACGTGACCTTTGCCATCCACCTGAGCGAATTCGGGCTTGCCGCCGACGGGAATGGAGGCCTGCACCACTTCACCGGTCTTGGCGTCGAACACCGTGGCATCGTTGCTGCGGCCGTTGAAGGTCAGGACGCGGTGCGTCACGGGCTCATAGATGATGGCGTCGGGGTTGGTGCCGGTCTTCACCTTGCTGGTGACTTTGAGGGTCTTGAGGTCGAAGACGGAGACGTCATTGTCGGTACCGTCGCTGGTGAAGCCTTTGCCGAGGTCGGCGGCGATGGCGATGCCGTGCACGCCGTTGGTGTCGGGGATGGTGCCGACAACCTTGTCGGTCGCGGTGTCGACAACTTCGGTCGTGGTGCCGTGCGAGACGTACAGGCGATGATTCGCGCTGTCGACGTAAACGTAATCCCAGCGGCCGGCGCCGCCGATCTTGATTTTGCCAGTGACCTTATAGGTGGGAGGCGCGGCGAGCGCGGCCGTCGCGATGGCCAGAGACAGGGCCAGTGTCGGGAAGAGCTTCATGGTTTGTTCCTTACTTACAGAAATGGATTGGAATATCGGTATCCAGAATAACGCTATTGCGTCAGCCTGAAAACTGGCTGAAAGCCGGCATCCGGCCGCGAGCCGGCTGGCGGCTCCTCAGTGAGCTTTGCCTTCGACGTGCAGACGAAGGGAGTAAGCCCAGAGCGGGCCGCGATCGCGGTTATAAGCGGGGTTGCCGATGTGCTGGGCATCCACCGAGACATAGAACCCTTTGAACAGGCGGGCGTTGTAATAGGATTCCCAGATGTTTTCGGTGCCGTAGTTCAGCCGGCCATCGCCGAGCAGAAAGTCGAGGCCGCCGCGGGCAAGGTATTGGGCGTGGACGGAGGAAATCCCGTTGACCGTGATTTCGCTTCCCGCCGTGTCATCGTGACGATGCCAGCGCCGGCCGGAAAAGGCGACGCCGATGGTTGCGAGGCGATCGATGGCGGTGAATTCGAACGATTCCGTCTTGCCGTCATTCCAGCCAAGCCGTCCGAAGAGGCCGACGCCGGGCAGAATCTCCTGCTCGGCATTGATGCCGAAGCCGTACTTGACTGCGCCGATCTTCCGTGTTGCCGTGACGTCCGGCGTGCTATGCGTGGCAGCGGCGAGTTGCAGGGCCTGGCCGTAGTTGCCGGCGGCGACGTGGTTTTCGAATCCCAGCAGCCGCAGCACGCCGGGTCGGCTCCACGGGGCGTGAAGTTCTGCTTCAAAGACATCGCCGCGATCGCGGAAAAGGCGGCGGTCGAAGCGCAGACCGTTGGCTACCTTCGAGACGGCGCCGCTGCCGTAGCGCAGCGTCCAGTTCTTCGTGTGAAACTCATGGACCCAGCCCCAGGTGTAACCGCGCGTATCGGCCGGATAGTCCCAGGCGCCGTTGTACATCACCGCCCAGCCGGTGAACTGCGAGCGGGGGTCGTGCGAGTAAGAGTTGTTGTCGAAAAAGTCGGTCAGGGTGAAGCGGCCCGCGATGATGGTGTAGCGCGTAGCCGGGCGTGAGCCGCTCAATTGATTGGCGTCGCTCTCCACGTTTTCCTTTTCCTTGCCGATGGCGAAATCCTGCACCAGATAGAGGCGCGCGAGGTAAGGCTTCGGCGTTGCGCTGGCCACGCGCGGCAGTTCTCCGTTGGGCGCATTGGCAACGCCGGTGACGCCGCTGAAGCCGCGGCCTCCGGCTACTTCCGGATCGACATAAAGCTGGGTGTTCGGCGTGAGGCGCAGGCCGAAGAATAATGTGCTGGTGAGCGAAACTTCGTGTTCGGGATGGCTGGCGAGGCTGTTTGCGCCGGAGTAAGGCGACGTGAACGAGCCGTGCTGCTGGCCGATGGAAGTCGCCTGATAGTAGACGTTCCAGCGCTCGGGCTGGTCGGCGGGAAGCGGCGAGGAATCGGCCGGTGCCTGCGCGAACGCAGCCGCGATGGGCAGACACACGAGGAGCGTCATGTTGCAAATGCGTTTCATTATGCAGGATGGAGACAATCGAGCCGGCCCGTGGAGCCGATCGTGCAAGCGGAATCCTCTTTCAGCGTATACCTGCCCGGGTAGCTAAGTAAAGTTACAGTTACGTCAAAAAAAACGGGTAGAAACGCGCATTTATTTCACTTCCGCCGCGACGTCGCCGAAGCCTGCGCGGTGCGCCCTATACTGAGAGTTCTCCCATGTCATTTCAGCTGGCCATCCCTTACAGCCCGAAGGGCGACCAGGTAACTGCGATTGCGGAACTGACGCGCGGCCTGCAGGACGGCGAAAAGCATCAGGTGCTGCTGGGCGTTACCGGCTCGGGCAAAACTTACACGGTCGCCAAAGTGATCGAGAAGATGGGCGTGCCGGCGCTGGTGCTGGCGCATAACAAGACGCTGGCGGCGCAGCTGTACCACGAATTCAAATCCTTTTTTCCGGGCAACGCTGTCGAATACTTCGTCAGCTATTACGACTACTATCAGCCCGAAGCGTATATTCCGGCGAGCGGCGTCTACATCGAGAAAGAAGCGACGATCAACGACGAACTGGACCGGCTGCGGCTTTCCGCCACAAAGTCTTTGTTCGAGCGGCGCGACTGCATCATCGTGGCCAGCGTGAGCTGCATCTACGGTCTCGGTTCGCCGGAAGCCTATTACGGCATGCTGCTCATGCTGGAAAAAGGGCAGAAGATCACGCGTAAGGACATTACGTCGAAGCTGGTGGAGATTCTCTACGATCGCAATGAGAGCGATTTCCGCCGCGGCACGTTTCGCGTGCGCGGCGATGTGATCGAAATCTGGCCGACCTACGATGAGAGCGCCTATCGGATCGAGCTGTGGGGCGACGAGGTGGAGGCGCTCTCGCGCTTCGATCCGCTGACCGGCGAAGTGAAGCAGACGTACACGCGGCTGCCGATTTATCCCAAGACGCACTACGTGATGTCGAACCTCACGAAGGAAGCCGCGATTGAATCCATCAAGGCGGAGCTGGAACAGTGGCGGCCGCAACTGGAGGCGCAGGGCAAGATCATCGAGGCGCAGCGCCTGCACCAGCGCACCATGTTCGATCTCGAAATGATGAAGGAGATCGGCTACTGCCACGGCATCGAGAATTACTCGCGGCATTTCACGGCGCGTCTGCCGGGTGAGGCGCCGCCCACGCTGCTCGATTATCTGCCGCAGGATTCGGTGATGTTCATCGACGAAAGCCACCAGACGATTCCGCAGCTGCACGCCATGTATCACGGGGATCGTTCGCGCAAGGAAGTCCTCGTCTCGCACGGCTTCCGGCTGCCGAGCGCGCTCGATAACCGGCCGCTCACGTTTGAAGAATTCGAGCACCGCGTCAATCAGGTGGTTTATGTGACGGCGACGCCGGGGCCGTACGAACTGACGAAATCGGCGGGCGTGGTGGTGGAGCAGATTATCCGGCCGACGGGGCTGGTGGATCCGGAGATCGAGATCCGGCCGATTAAGGGCCAGGTGGACGATCTGCTGAATGAGATTCGCAAACGTGTGGCGCAGAACCAGCGGGTGCTGGTGACGACGCTGACCAAGCGGATGGCGGAGGACCTTTCCGAATACTATTCGGAGGTCGGCGTGAAGTGCAATTATCTGCACTCGGAAGTCAGCACGCTGGACCGGATCAAGATTCTGCGCGATCTGCGGCGCGGGGAGTTCGACGTGCTGATCGGCATCAATCTGCTGCGCGAAGGTCTGGATCTGCCGGAGGTTTCGCTGGTGGCGATTCTGGATGCGGATAAAGAAGGCTTCCTGCGCTCCAGCGGTTCGCTGATCCAGACGATCGGCCGCGCTGCCCGCCATCTGGAAGGCCGCGCCATCCTGTATGCCGATGTGATGACGGATTCGATGAAGCGCGCCATCGGCGAGACCAACCGCCGGCGGGCGATTCAGGTGCAGTACAACGCCGACAACAACATCACGCCGCAATCGATCATCAAGCCGATCGACATGAGCCTCGTGCGGATTGCCGAGGGCGATTACGTAACGGTTCCCGATGAGGCGCCGGGCGAGGAGGAAAATCTTTCGCCGGCCGAGCGCGAGAAATTCCTCGCCGATCTGGAGGAGCGCATGCGCGATGCCGCACGGCGCTTCGAATTCGAGAAGGCCGCACAGCTTCGCGATAGAATCAAACTCCTGCGGACGAAGGACGTGGCAGGTATTGGAATTCCGGCATAAATACGGCGTAATTGGCGCGGGCGCGGTGAGCAAATGCCTGATCGGGCGGTTGCCGGCGAAGGCGATTGCCGCGGGCCCGGTGGCGGCGGTGTCTTACCGGGTGGCGAGCCGCATTGCGAATTCGCTCCGGGGCGGGACGGCTGCGCGGGACGCTTCGTCGCTGAATGACGCGGCCGTGGTGCTGTTCCATGCGCCGCCCGATCAGCTGGAGGTGCTGCTCGAACTGCTGGGCGAGGCGCAGGTCTCGTGGCCCGGCAGGACGCTGATCTTTTGCGACTGTCAGGCCGGCTGCGCGATCGTGCAGCGTTTCCGCCACGAAGGGGCAAGTGTGGTGACGGCGCGGAGCTTCGGGCTGGCGGGGCGCGTGTTGCTGGAAGGCGCGGGCCGCGGGTTGCAGCAGGCGCACAGGATGGTGAAGGAAGCCGGCCTGACGGCGGTGGAAATCCGGCCCGGCTCGTCGGATCTGTTCGACGCGGCGGTGACGCTCGCGACCGGCGCGATGACGCCGCTGATCGACAAAGCCGCGGCTCTGCTGCGGGCCGCGGGCGTGCGCGAAGCGGATGCTCCCCGTCTGGCGGCGGCGCTGGTGACGCAGACGGCCGCCGGGTATGCGCACTCGGGGAAACAAAGCTGGGCGTGGCATGCGAGGGTGCCGGAACTGGATCGGATCCTCGCCGAAGCCGCCGCTGCACACACGCACGGCCAGCCGGATCTGATCCGCCTGCTGTTGTTGTTCGGACTCGATCTGTTCGAGAAGCACCCCGACCTGGCCGAAGCGCTGCGCCGGCACGAAGCTAACGCAGAGTAACGACGGTTGCGCCGCGGCCGCCGGCCTCGAGGGGAGCGTCGCGGAACTGTACGACGAACGGTGTGCGGGCGAGGATGCCCCGGACCGTCTCGCGCTGTACGCCGATGCCGCGTCCGTGGATGATGCGGAGCGCGGTGAAGCCGAGGCGGCGGGCTTCGGCAAGGTACTCTTCCACCACGGCGCTGACGTCGCGGGGCGCGAACGGATGCAGGTCGAGCACGTCGGAAATCGGCACCACGACAGGGATGTCGGGATTTTCAGATTCAGGTGTCATGAAAAAAGCCCGGCCGAAGTGCGACCGGGCTTCCGTTTTTTATGATGTACGTCGAATAATTCGGCGCGCCTGACGGGCTTTAGCTCGTGTGCTGCAGTTTGTAGTTACTCACGAACTGTTCCATCTCGTCCTTCAGATGGAGTTTCAGCTTTTTCAGACGATGTTCTTCGGCTTCCTCGGCGGCCGACAGCACGGATTTCGATTCCAGTGCCTCGACGAGCTGATCGTACTCGTGGTGCTTGCTGAGGAGCTGACGATAGTGCTCATTCGTCTGCATCAGGTGCGCCTTGATGTCTTCCTGCGTTGTCTGTTCCATATTCGGCATCTCTCCTGCAGTGGAGTTGCCTTGCCGCCCCGGCGGAAGAACAGCGGCCGGTCCGGCAGGGAGCTTCACTTCGCTTTGAAGTGCGAACGGTTCGCCGTTCGTCTACCAGGAATTTATCATGAACCTTTCTTCATGACAACTGCGTTTACCGTTCCGTGGTGATAGTAGCCCGGACGGTACCCGGCGGGGGTCCAGCCAGCCGCCGTGTAGAGGGCGATTGCGCCGTGGTTGTTTTCCGCGACTTCCAGAAACAGCGCGCCGCTGGCCGTGTTGCGCAGGGCTTCGAGCAGCGCCCGGGCGACGCCGCGGCGGCGAAAGGCAGGGGCGACGCCGAGGTTCAGCAGTTCGGCTTCATCCGGCGCAGTCTGGCGCCAGGCGCAGAAACCGGCCGGTGTTTTTTCGAGCAGGGCGAGAAACGTGTTGCAGCCGGAATAGTCGCCGAGCGGCCACTGTGCGGCGTCCGGACACTGTTGCTGGAGCCGGGCGATGGCCGGATAGTCGGACTCGCTGGCGACGCGGATGACGATGGCTTCCGGGAGCGGCAATGCCTGGGTCTTTACTTTGACTGCTTACTTTGACTGCTTACTTTGATCGCTTGCTTTGACTGCTTGCTTTGGCTGCGTGCGCGGGTTGCGTGCGAGCGCTGCGCGCCGGCTAGTTCCGGAAGCTGCGGACGGCTTCGCCTTCATCCTCAAACGACGGAATGAGCGTGCCGATGCCCGTCATGTCGAGCAGCTTCTGCACTTCCGCGGTGGGGTTGAGGACTTTGAGCGCGCCGCGGTTCTTTACCAGATGCGAGTAGCAGCTCATCAGCTGGCCGAGGCCGGCGCTGTCGATGCGGGTGACGCGGCTCAGGTCGATGATGACTCGCGTGTCGCTCTGTTCGAGCACCTCCCGACGCAGCTCCTCCAGTTCCTGTGCCGAGTGAGTCAGCTCCGTATTGACGCGGAACTGGAGAACGGAAACGCCTCCGGACTGTTTCCATTCAAAGCTGGAGACGCGCAGATCGGCCGCGAGGCGTTCACTGACCCGCAGTTCGTCGAAGCATTCGTCGCAGCCGAGGTAGTGCCCTTCGAATTCTTCCACGGCCTCGGAATCGAGGGACCGCGAAAGGTACTTCGCGATTACTGCCTCCCGTTCGATCGGTTCTATCTTGCAGACCATAGCTTCTTCCACCTACCTAGTGCTCGGCGGTGCCGGCTCGTTTCACGTCGGCGCTATAAACTCGCCGAAAACGTTCTTTGGCGCGGAACAGGACCACGCGGAACTGCGCGTCGGTCATATTCCATTCCTTGCAAATGTCTTCTTTTTCTTTACCTTCCAGATAAAGCGAGCGCAGGATCATGCGGTCCCGCTCGGCCAGTTCGGCGAGGCCGTTGTTGATGGCGTCGCGCATTTCGAAGATTTCCGCCTCGGGCCGGGAGCCGGCGTCGGGGATCGGCATATCGGGTTCCATGGCCGGCTCGCGGCGCACGCGGCGGCGGTATTCAAGGATTACGTTGCGGCAGACACCGTTCAGGAAGGCCCCGAACTCCTCGGTATTGCGGATCTGATTGCGCTGTTCGGCGCGGAAAAAGCGAACCAGCGTCTCCTGCACCAGGTCGTCGACGTCCGCGCAGCCGTGGCCCACATGGTACAGGACCTTGTAGCGGAGCTTCAGGCGAAGGCGGTCTATTGATGGTTCGTTCAGATCCATGAAAATCCAGGAACGACATCCCCGAAACATTTCCGGGGTGAATTGGCTACCGCACCTATTCTACACACCCGGACGCCGGGGCACCAACTCGTTCTGTGTCAACGCGGGCCGTTGCGCTCCCTGTTTCCTTGTGTTCGCAGGTTCACATTTGAATCGGGTACCGGTACGGAAAACCCGATTCCGGCGGCGCGGGTCTAAACCGCCGCGCCCGATGTCCTGCGCGTCTGGAAACACTCGCGGCAGAATACGGGCCGGCCCTGGGTGGGACGAAACGGCACGGTGGTCTCCCGCCCGCAATGCGAACAGACGGCGGTCGTTTCCACGCGCCCGGGCGCACCGCGGCCGGAGGCGCCGTCCTGACGCTTCAGCTTACAGGGCTTGCAGCGCCGGGGTTCGTTCTTAAAATCTTTTTCGTGATAGAACTGCTGCTCGCCCGCGGTGAAGATGAACTCCGCGCCGCAGTCGACACAAGTGAGGGACCGATCCTGAAAATCCGGCATAGCACCATCCTGATGGGACAAAGGCGGAGCGGCATGCCGTTCGCTCCGCCTGTTGAGGGTTATTCGACTTCCCGGCGACTTTTCTTCCGGTTACGTTTCCGCGCGAGCGCCTGCTTCACCCGCAGCTTTTCGCCCGGCTTCAGATAGAAGGAGTGCCGTTTGACCTCTTTAATGATGTCTTCCTGCTGCACCTTCCGCTTGAAGCGTCTGAGGGCGTTTTCCAGGGTTTCACCTTCCTGGAGTCTTACTTCTGCCAAACCAATACACCTCCTGCCCGACCAAAAAATCTACGCTGAGCAATGCTCAAGGTATTGATATCATATTTGCTTGAACGGGAATGTCAAGCCCGCCAGCTCTTCCGCCAGCCGATCCGGCCGCAATAAATCCAGCCTGACCAGTTCTGTATGGTAAACGTTCTCGCGATACTTCTTGCCGGAGGCGCGGGAGAAAGACTCTATCCGCTGACTCGCGACACCGCGAAACCCGGGGTCCCATTCGGCGGCGTTTATCGGATTATCGATTTCACGCTTTCCAACTGCGTGAATTCGGACATCCGCCGAGCTTTCATCCTAACACAGTATAAGTCGTTGGAATTAAACCGCCATATCCGCGATGGCTGGCACTTCCTTTCGGCGGAGATGGGCGAGTTCATCGAAGTCCTGCCGCCCATGAAGCGCGTGAGCGAGGAGTGGTATCAGGGGACGGCCGATGCGGTGTATCAGAATCTGCACAGCATTCTGACCGAATCGCCCTCGCACGTTCTGGTCCTCGGCGCCGACCATATCTACAAAATGAACTACCAGGAGCTGATCTCCTGGCACACGGAAAAAGAGGCGGACGTCACGATTGCCACCATCCGCGTGACGCCCGGCGAAGCGCGGCGCTTCGGCGTGGCCCGCATCGAGCCCAACCACCGCATCACCGGTTTCGAGGAAAAGCCGCAGCATGGCAATCCGGCGCGCTCGGTCTTCGACCCGGCCATGGTCAGCGCGTCCATGGGCATTTACGTCTTTAAGACCGAAGTGCTGATCCGCGAACTGATTGCCGATGCCGAGGACCCGACCTCATCCCATGATTTCGGCAAAGATGTGCTGCCGCGCTGCCTGAAGAGCCGCCGCGTGATTGCGTGGGACTTCCGGGATCTGAACCAGCATGACAAGAACCGGAAGGATTCCTGCTACTGGCGCGACGTCGGCACGCTCGACGCGTATTTCGAAGCCAACATGGATCTGATTTCCGTTTCGCCGGAATTCAATTTGTATGATCAGAAATGGCCCATCCGCAGCCGCGCCCTGATCGCGCCTCCTGCCAAGTTCGTCTTCGCCCAGCAGGGCAAGCGCATGGGACTGGCGGTGGATTCCATCGTGTCGCCGGGCTGCATTGTTTCCGGCGGACGGGTGAACCGCTCGGTTCTGGCGCCGTTCGTCCGCATCAACAGTTATTGCGACGTTACCGATTCCATCCTTTTGCCGAACGTCTCCGTGGGACGTCACAGCCGGGTACACCGGGCCATTCTGGATGAATTTGTGGTTTTGCCCGAGCACAGCCGGGTGGGGATCGATCCGGACGAGGACCGGGCTTTGGGCCGGATCGTCACCGAATCGGGAATCACCGTGGTGCCGTCGCCGGTTTTGAGATCGTAGGGAAATTTTTCAGGAGCATACCGAAATCATGTCGACCATCATCAGCGTCAGTGGAATTGAGATTCTGGACTCGCGCGGCAACCCCACCGTGGAAGCCGAAGTCTTCCTCGCCGACGGCACCAGCGCCCGCGCGGCCGTCCCGAGCGGCGCCTCCACCGGAGAGCACGAAGCCGTGGAACTGCGCGACGGCGAAAAGGGCCGCTATCTCGGCAAAGGCGTCCGCAAGGCGGTGGCGAATATCAACGGACCCATCGCGAAAGCGCTCCATGGCCACGACGCGACGCTGCAGGCGAAGATCGACCAGATCATGATCGACCTCGACGGCACGCCGAACAAGGCCAGCCTCGGCGCCAACGCGATTCTGGCGGTTTCGATGGCGACCGCGCGCGCCGCCGCCGGCTCGCAGCGCGTGCCGCTTTACCGCTATCTGGGCGGCGTCAACGCCTGCACGCTGCCGGTGCCGATGATGAACATCATCAACGGCGGCGCGCACGCCGACAGTTCGGTCGACATGCAGGAGTTCATGGTGGTGCCCTACGGCGCATCGAAGTTTTCCGAAGCGCTGCGCATGGGCGCCGAAGTCTTCCACACGCTGAAGACGGTGCTGAAGAAGCGTGGCTACTCGACCGCGGTGGGCGATGAGGGCGGTTTCGCGCCGAGCCTGAAGTCGAACGAAGAAGCGCTCGAAGTGGTGCTGGAAGCGATTACGCAGGCCGGTTACAAGCCGGGCGACGAGATCGGCATTGCGCTCGATCCGGCCTCGAGCGAGTTCTATCAGGACGGCGTTTACGTTTTCAAGAAGTCCGACAAGAGCCGCCGCACTTCCGAACAGATGGTGGAATACTGGGCCAACTGGCGCCGGCAGTACCCGATCGTTTCCATTGAAGACGGCCTCGCCGAAGACGACTGGGCGGGCTGGAAGCTGCTGACCGAAACGATTGGCGCCAACACGCAACTGGTGGGTGACGATCTGTTCGTGACCAACACCGAGCGCCTGCAGCGCGGTATCGACACGGGTGTGGGCAATTCGATTCTGGTGAAGGTGAACCAGATCGGCAGCCTCAGCGAAACGCTGGACGCCATGCTGACGGCCGCCAAGAACGGCTACACCGCCGTGGTGTCGCACCGCTCCGGCGAAACGGAAGATCCGTTCATTGCCGACCTTGCGGTGGCGACCAACGCCGGCCAGATCAAGACCGGTTCGGCCAGCCGCACCGACCGCATCGCCAAGTACAACCAGTTGCTGCGCATCGAAGCCCAGCTCGGCGCCGGCGCAAAGTTCCCGGGCCGCAAGGCGTTCCGCCAGTAGCCCGCCCCGGACGCCGCCCCGGACGCCGCCATGTCACGCAATAAACCGCTCATCCTCACGATTCTGGACGGCTGGGGCTTTTCCCCTGTCGTCCAGGGCAACGCCATCGCGCAGGCACGCAAGCCGACTTACGACATGCTGCTGCGCGAATTCCCCAACACGCTGGTGAATACTTCCGGGCCCGCCGTGGGGCTGCCCGTGGGGCAGATGGGCAACAGCGAAGTCGGCCATCTGAACATCGGCGCGGGCCGCGTTGTCCATATGGACGTGACGCGCATCGACAATATGATCGCGTCGGGCGAGTTTTTCGATCAGCCGCTGCTGGTGGAAACGATGCGCCATGCGCGCGCCGGACACCGGCTGCACATCATGGGCCTGTGCAGCGACGGCGGCGTGCATTCGTCGCTGGAACATCTTTATGCGCTGCTGCGGATGGCGAAGCAGCAGGGCGTGACCGACGTCTTCGTGCACTGCTTCATGGACGGGCGCGATACGCCGCCCGAGAGCGGCATCGGCTTTATCGGCGCCATCGAAAAGAAGATGCGCGAGATCGGCACGGGGCGCATCGCAACGGTAGCGGGGCGCTACTACGCGATGGATCGCGACAAGCGGTGGGAGCGGGTGGAGCGGGCTTTCAACGCGATGGTGATCGGCAACGGGCTGAAGTCCACCGATCCCGCCGATGTGATGAAGCGGTCGTACGAAGCGGGCGTGACCGATGAATTCGTGGAACCGGTCACGATTGTGGATGCGCGCAACGTGCCCGTCGGGCTGATTCGCGATGACGACGCGTGCATCTTCTTCAACTATCGCGCCGACCGCGGCCGCGAGATGACCGAAGCGCTCACCAGCGCGACGCTCGAGCAGCCGTCCCGTTCGGCTGTGCCCAAGAACCTGAAGTTCGCCACCATGACGATGTACGATAAGTCGCTCAACGTGCCTTACGTGCTGACGCGCGAGCCGCTCGACAACATCCTCGGCAACGTTTTCGCGCAGATCGGCTGGAAGAACCTGCGTTGCGCGGAGACGGAAAAATACGCGCACGTGACGTACTTCTTCAATGGCGGCCTCGAGAAGCCCTTCGCCGGAGAAGAGCGCGAACTGGTGGCGTCACCCAAGGTCGCAACCTACGATCTGAAGCCGGAGATGAGCGCGGAAGGGATCACGGAAGTGATTCTGGACGCGATGGGACGCAAGGATTTCGACGTCATCATCATGAACTTCGCCAACGCGGACATGGTGGGGCACTCGGGTAAGCTGGAACCCACGGTGCGCGCGGTGGAGTATGTGGATTCCTGCCTGGGACGCATCTACCAGCGGCTCAAGGAAAAGAACGGGCGCTGGATTATCACGGCCGATCATGGCAATGCCGAGATGATGATCGATCCGGTGACCGGCGGGCCGCACACGTATCACACGACCAATCCGGTGCCGCTGATTCTGGTGGATGATTCGGGCGAGAAACTGCGGCAGGGCGGGGCACTGCAGGACATCGCGCCCACGATTCTCGGAGTGCTGGGCGAGAAGCAGCCCAAAGAAATGACCGGCCGCGATCTGCGGATTCTGTAAACGCAGCGCCGACCGGCCGCACAACTTAGCCATTCGTTGCCGCCTGCGCCGACGGCCACGCCTGAAGACCGGCGAGGATCGATGCACGCCGTTCCGGGCTGCGGAAAGCCGGCGCGCCCGCTGCCATGCGCCAGTTGTCACTCAAATGGGTGACGAACCTTTTCTCAGTTCACAAGAACCAAGCGCGCTGAGGAACCGCTCTACTTCTCCGGCGTCAGGTTTTCCGTCACTTCGATATACGTCCCCCACGGGTCGGTGAAAAATGCCACGCGGGTCTTCGTGTTCGGCACCTGGCGCGGCGCGGCGTCGAATTTCAGGCCGGCCGCTTCGAGACGCTTGCTGAACGCATCCAGACTGGTCACATCGAAGCCGACGTGATCGAGCGAGCGCCCCTTCGTGCCCTCGGCCGCTGTATCCCGCGCGGTGTAAGACCACGTGATCTCGCCCGGCATGAAGTTGCAGTCGACCCAGCCCGGAGTCGAGATGCGGGGCCGCTGGCCCGGCGCAAAGCCGAAGACCTTCTGGTACCACGCCTGCGCTTGTTGAATCGTTGCGGCCGGCGCTGAAAGATGCACGTGATCCATGCGCACCGGGACCGTGAGTTTGGGATCGCCGAAGAATTCGGTACGCACGCCGTCCGGCGCGGTGAAGTAACCCTGCATCGGGTTGCTCATCTGCTCCACCTTCACGCCGGCGGCCTTCCATTTGGCCAGCATGGCGGGAAGATCGCGGAACGAAAGGCCGAAGTGATCCACGATGGAACCGGCGGGCGGCGCGGTCGGGTCGCCCTGCCGCAGCATAATGTACGCTCCGGGAAATTCGATCAGCGACAGCGGTCCGTTCTTCACCACCTTGCCGCCGGCCATCTCGACCCAGAACTTCTCCTGCACCGCCACATCTTTCACCACCAGATGAATGTGGCCGAGCCGGACGCCGGCGTCGTTCGGCGGCGCGAGTTGTCCGAACAGGCAGGCGGCGCTCAGCGCAGCCAGAGCGGGAATCGAAAAAGCCTTCATGGATGGCTACTTTAGCAGAAGGAATGCGGCCGAAACCTGCCCCCAAACGCAACAGCGGCCGGATAAACCGGCCGCCGCGCGTCTCTCCACCTGGATTCTGTCTGAGTTCAGGCCGCCTTTCGGATCGGCGGCCTGAGTTTGTGCCGGCCGACCGGCATCGGCATCGCCAGCACGTTCCGCGCCTCCAGGGAAAAGTCTTTCCTCACCGAACCGCCGAAGTATTCGTCCAGCGGGAACAGTGCGTACGGTTCCAGTTCGCGGAATACGCGGCCCAGTTTCTGCTGGATCCGGTAGATCGAGTGGAAAAATGTGCCGCGGTCGATCTTCAGGCGGCGGCAGCACAGTTTCCAGTCGGCTCCCAGCAGAAAATGGAAACGGAAGAGCTGGTACTCCACATCATCCAGATATCGCCTGCTGACCAGGCAGAAATCGGCGATGTACTCCTCATCCCGCCGGCCCCAGACCTGCCGCCGCTCCGTCGCGCCAATGATCTGAATTCGCGCCTGGGTCATATGTTTTTCTTTTTCGATGCAATGTCGAAAGCGGTTATAGCAGGCCCGGAAAATGCCCCGCAGGACGCAGTTACAGGGCGTGGGCTCCTCTTTCTTCATGTAATTCCGCAATCCTAAACCCTGGCATTGCGTGCAGGACTCTTTCGCCAGCGCGATGGTGTCCGAGCGGCTCCATTCAGATTTCACCGATGTTTCCCCTTTCGTTCCAGGGAAACCGGAGTTAGTTTTCCCATGCAGGAAATGTCTCTTAATTTGGCTTTTGCTGCAATAATTGATTGCTCATTTTGCTAAAGTTATATATCTATAGTACTGATAGGACTAACTTTGTATGCCTAAATTGGGTGCCGAAATAATTGCTGCGGACATGTGAATTTGCGTGACCTATTTCCTGAGGAAATATAGCCGGTGAACTTCCGCGATCTCCAGGGCAGCCTCCTCGACGTGGTCCGCCGCAGGGTCCGCAACGGCCAGATTACCGAGCGCGGGCTGGCCCGTCTCAGCGGCATGTCGCAGCCGCACATCCACAACGTGCTGAAGAACGCGCGCACGCTTTCCTTCGAATCGGCCGACCGGCTCATGGCCTGTCTCGATATCGGCATCGGCGAACTGCTGGGCGCCCCGCCGGCAACGGTTCACGCCGGACAAAATGCGCCGCCGGACGCGGACGAGGAATTCACCTTCGCCGCCATTCCGCTGCTGCGCGCCCGCGTCGGTCCCGGAACGCAGCCGGTGTTCAATGCCTTCCGCGGGTACATTCCCGTGCAGCGTTCGCTGGCTTCGGAACTGGTGGACCCGGTGGCCGCCCGGCTCGCCCCGGACCTGGTGCTGCCACGCCCGTGCGCAGCCGGTGACATCGTTCTGCTCGATCAAAGTCCGGCGCGGCGCGCGCGCCCGCAGTTCGGTCTCTGGATCGTGGCCGACGATCCCTTCGGCATGCGCGTCCGTTACGCCCGCGTGGCGGGGACTCGCCTCAACGTCTTTCACGAGGCCAATTTCGGCGATCCGGCAACCTGGGATTCGCGCCCGCTGGGTGGACGGAATATTCTGGATATCGTAAGAGCACGCATTGTTTGGATTTCGCGCAAACTCGAAGACGAAGCCCCCCGACCGGCTGGACCGGCTGG
>Ga0214192_1000783_pt1 | contig 18756 bp, 12 predicted proteins | sample TroBogEpilimnion_44_FD_153030 | JGI IMG/M metagenome (GOLD analysis project Ga0214192, IMG submission 153030) | Freshwater microbial communities from Trout Bog Lake, WI - 29JUL2008 epilimnion | ecosystem: Environmental > Aquatic > Freshwater > Lake > Epilimnion/Euphotic zone | place: Trout Bog... | reverse complement strand
CGACCAGCAGATACGGCTCGCGCAGCAGGAGCAGGCGGTTGGCGGCAAACAGGTCCGGCATCACCACCACATTCGCAATCCCCGTCTCGTCTTCGAGACTGAGAAACAGGATGCCTTTCGCCGTCCCCGGCCGCTGCCGCACAATCACGTTGCCCGCCACGCTCACCGGCGCGCCGTTGCGTTTGTAATCCAGCCCGCGCGCCGACGTCACGCCTCGCCGGTTCAGCTCCGGCCGTAAATAGTACATCGGATGCCGCCCCACAGTGAGCCCCGTGCCGCGGTAATCGGCCTCCAGGCGTTCGGCCGTCGTCATCTGCGGCAGCGCCGCGGCTGCATCGCTCTCTGCTGCATCGCACTCTGCGGAATCGCCCGCCGCCGGCAGTTCTGACGTGGCTTCCGGCACTTCCTCCAGCAATGGACCCGCCGGACGCCCCGCACGCCCCGCCTTCCATAACGCGTCCCTCCGATGCGCCGTCTGCAGCGCGGCCAGGGCACCGGTCGCGGCCAGCTTTTCCAGCTCGTCCTTGTTGAGTTCCGGCACGCGGCGCGCCAGATCGTCCACATCGCGATACGGGCGCCGTTCCGCCACCGCCCGTCCCGCCGCCGCGCGCAGACCGCGGATGTAGCGCAGCCCAAGCCGCAGATGGAAGTCCTCGCCTTCGGCAAACTGCCGCACCGTGCAGTCCCACTCGGATTCGTTGGCATCGGCCGGCAGCACGCGCAGCCCGTGACGCTGCGCATCTTTGATCAGCACCGCCGGATGATAGAAGCCCATCGGCTGATTGTTCAGCAGCGCGCAGGTGAACGCAGCCAGGTAGTGGCACTTGAACCACGCGCTCGCATACGCCAGCAGCGCGAAACTCGCCGCGTGCGATTCGGGAAATCCATACAGCGCAAACGACGTGATCGATGCCGTGATGCGATCGGCCACCTCGCCCGTAATGCCGTTCTTCTTCATCCCCGCGCGCAGCCGCACTTCGATCTCCGCCATCCGCGCCTGCGAACGCTTGAAGCCCATGGCGCGCCGCAGCTCCTCCGCCTCGCCGCCCGTGAAGTTCGCCACCGTCATCGCCATGCGCAGCAGCTGTTCCTGAAACAGCGGCACTCCCAGCGTGCGCGCCAGCACCGGCTCCAGCAGTGGATGCAGCGGATCCACCGGTTCCCTGCCCGCCCGCCGGTTCAGATAGGGATGCACCATCTGCCCGGTGATCGGCTCCGGCCGGATCAGCGCCACTTCCACCACCAGGTCGTAAAACTTTTCCGGACGCAGGCGCGGCAGTGTCGCCTGCTGCGCGCGGCTCTCCACCTGGAACATGCCGATCGTGTCGCCCTTCCGCAGCGCCCCGTATACCAGCGGATCGTCCGCCGGCAGACGCCCCAGATCGATCTCCTCTTTCCAGTGCCGGCGCACGAGTTTCAGGCAGTCTTCCAGCACCGCCATCATCCCGAGGCCCAGCAGATCGACCTTGATCAGCCCCAGATCCGCGCAGTCCTCCTTGTCCCACTGCACCACCACGCGGCCGGGCATCGACGCCGGCTCGAGCGGCACCACGCTGTCCAGCCGCCCCTGCGCAATCACCATGCCGCCCGAATGCTGCCCCAGATGCCGCGGCAGATCCTGCAGGCCGTTCACGATCTCCAGAAACTTCCGGATTCGCGGGCTCGTGAAATCGAGGCCCGCCTCCTTCAGCCGCTCTTCCTTCGCAACACCCTCTTCGCTGTAGCCCCAGCGCGGCGAAAGATCCGACACCTTGTCGAGCGTGGCCACATCGAAGCCCAGCACCTTTCCCGCCTCGCGCGCCGCAAGCTTGCCGCGATACGTGATCACATTGGCCGTCATCGCCGCGCCCTGCTCGCCGTAGCGCCGGTAGACGTACTGGATCACGCGCTCGCGCTGCTCACCGCTCGGCAGATCGAGATCGATATCCGGCCACTCGCCGCGCTCTTCGGAAAGAAACCGTTCGAACAGCAGATCCATCGCCACCGGATCCACCGCCGTGATTCCCAGCGAATAACAGACCGCGCTGTTGGCCGCCGACCCGCGCCCCTGGCACAGTATGCCCTGCTCGCGGCAGAAGCGCACAATGTCCCACACGATCAGAAAATATCCGCCGAGTCCCAGCTTTTCAATCAGCTTCAGCTCGCGCTCTACCTGCCGCCGGGCGCGCTCGTAGTAGGGCTGGTAGCGCCCGCGCGCGCCTTCATCCGTGAGCTTCCACAGGAACGACGACACCGTTTCACCGGGCGGCAGCGGATACTCCGGGAACTGATAGCCCAGATCGCTCAGCGTAAAGCCCAGCCGCGACGAGACCACTCGCGTATTCGCGATCGCCTCCGGCAGGTCGGCAAACAGCCGCGCCATCTCGGCAGGCGATTTCAGATGCCGCTCCGAATTCACCGCCAGCAACCGGCCCGCTTCCGCCAGCGTCGTCTTGTGCTTCAGACACGTGAAGACATCGAGAATCTCGCGCTGCTTCGCCTCCGCATGGCACACCCCGTTCGTCGCCACCAGCGGCAGCCGCAGCGAACGCGCAATCTCCACGGCCGCCTGATTCCGCGCCTCCTCCGCGCGATCCAGATGCCGCTGCAGTTCGACGAAGACATTCTCGCGACCGAACAACTCAACGAGCCGCTCCACCGCTTCCCGCCCGCCGGTGGCCAGCGGACCTTCATCACCGCCCGTCAGACAAATCAGTCCGCCGGAGAACTCCCCGAAGTCCTCACGCTTAGCCGCGGCTCCTGCGCCGTGCTTGGGATTCTTCGTCCCCGCCCGCAGCTTTGTCCGCGTGATGAGGCGCGACAGATTCTGATAGCCCGCGCGCGTGGCCGCGTACAGCGTGTAGCGTCCGCCCTCGGCCGCCGTCACTTCCGCCCCCACGTGCGCGGTAATCCCGAGCCGCTTGCACGCCCCATGGAAGCGCGGCGAACCATAGAAGCCATCGGCATCGGTGAGGCCCATCGCGTTCATCCCGTGCGCCGCGCAGATGGCTGCGTAGTCCTCCGGCACCGACGCCCCGCCCAGGAAGCTGAACGCCGACCGCGCGTGCAGCTCAATGTAGTCGGTTGACATGGCGAAGTTGTGCGTCTATTGGCCGGCGAGGTCGATGCGCTTGAGTTTCGTCTGCGCGTTCTGCCCCGCCGTCACCGTAACCGCCGCGCCCTGCGTCGCGTAAGGCCGCATCCACTCCGCGTCGGCCCACGCCACGGCCTGCGCATCGTCCCACGCGTACACCGTGTAGTCGCCCGGTTCGAGGTTCTGCAGCTTGAAATATCCGCCGGTCATCGTCGACCCGATCACCGGTCGCCCCGCGCGCGGCACCGCCATGATCGCGCCGTTCAGCGGATTGCCCTGCGCATCGGAAACATCGCCTTCGATGCTGCCGCCGTCATCCCGCAGCACAATGTCGATCTCGCCGCCGCCCGCGCTTAGCGCCGCCGCGCCGCGCAGAATATCCTGCCCGCCGATGGTGGCTGCCTTCACGTAAAACGGCGCAGGCGCAGTCGCCGTCAGTTGGTACTCGCCCGGCGTGAGATCGGCAAACGCAATCGTCCGGTGATCCTCGGCCCACTTCACCTGCCCGCCCGCCAACCCCTGTTCCGCCGGCCGCAGACTCACGGTGAACTGCGGCACAGCCGGCGCCGGGTCCGCCGCCGATTCGATCCGCACGCGGGCGGTCAGCGCGAAGCCTTCTTCCATGTGCACGGCGACGTCGTTCACATGGCTCTGCCCGACATTCACCGGCATCCGCGCAAACAGCCGTCGCGTGTTCTCAAACAGACTGCCCGTGAGCACGTAGTCGCCCGGCGGCACGCCGGCAATATCGAACGCACCGTCCGGCCGCACCGTTCCCGGGTAATTGCCGCCATACCCGGAAGCGTCGAGGCGGCGCATCAGGCTGATCGAAAACCCGCGGCCCGCCGGTTGCCCGCTCACCGTCCCTCTCACGTGCACCGCGGCCACGCGGATCAGGTTGAAGTCGACGCGCAGGTCCCGGCCCGCCGCAATCTCCGTGCTGCTCGACATCCCGCCTTCCACCGGCCCCGGCCAGCAACTATCCGCCAATGCCTCGCGCGCCGATGAACTCGATGGGTTCCGCCGCGCGCAAATGATGTACCGCCCCTTCGCCAGGTTCGCCAGTCGGAACTCGCCGATGTCGTTCGTGTTCACACCCGCCGCCTGCTGGAAAACGAAACGTCCGTCCGTCACCCGCGACGAGAGCACGCTCACCGTGGCATTCACCACCGGATCGCCCTGGTCGTCCAGCACGCGACCCGTGACCACCGCCTGCGGTACCAGTTCGACTTTCACATCGTGCAGCGGCATTCCGGCAAACAGCATCATCGGCGTCACCACGTGCCCCGGGCGCTGGCCGTGCACGTAGGGGAGAAAGCCGGGCCGCGAGACCACCAGTTGCACCGTCCCGCACGGCACCGCCGGAAAGCTCCACCGTCCGCCGCTGTCGCCCGTGGTTTCGACCGCCGCGCCGCCCGCCGTCACCGTGAGCCGCGCGCGCGGCACCACCTCGCCGGTCAGCGCGTTCACCACCGCGCCCTCCATCGCGCAGTTCGGCGCGGATTGCTGCGCAAAGCCCGCGGCCGCACCCGCGTGAATCAGCAGTGCGCAGACCAACGATTTCGGGATCAGCCGGATGAGTCGGTAGTTCGTCATCGCCGGAAGTTCGCGGGCCGTTGCGCCCGCAACGTCTACTCCTTCACCCCAGCGTATCGCTTCGGCAGCAGAAGCGTCAGGGCGTCGGGCACCACGCGGAACACAGCGGGCAGCGCGCCTACCGCTTCGCCGTCCACCTGGATGTAAATCCGCCGGTCTTCCGGTGCGCTCACTTCCACCTGCGAGGAGCGCGCGATGTGGACGCCCTTCACCCCGGCCAGGCGATTGGTGGCCACGCCGCCGAAGAAGCGCAGGTAGTCTTTCCACTCGTTGTCTTCGAACGTCACGACTTCAAAGTCCGGATCGGTGAGCCGCACCTGCCGGGCAATCTGAAAGTCGCCGCCGTAGTTGCGGACGCGCGACATCAGCGCGAAGCTGACGTGATGTTCGGCGCCGTTGAGGTTCGCATGGAAGCGCGGCTGCTTTTCGCCGAACAGGCTGAAGCCGCCCTGCCAGTAGGCCAGCTTGCCGAAGCGGCGTTTGAGGCCCGGGTCCAGATCGTAAACGATGCGCGCGTCAAGACCCACGCCCGCCATCAGCGCAAAGTAACGAGGCATCGCGCCCTTCACATCCACGCAGCCGAGCGAAATCCGCACCGGCACGGTATCCAGAATCTGCCTCGCCGCATGATCGGGGCGCTGCGCGAGGCCAATCTCATTGGCGAGCACATTCGCCGTCCCGGCCGGCAGCACGCCCATCACGACCTTCGTACCCGCCAGGCCGTTGACGGCCTCATTGATCGTTCCGTCGCCGCCCGAAATCAGCACCGTGTCGCAACCGTCAAGCGCTGCCTGCACGGCCAGCGCGCCCGCCTGATTCGGCGCCGCCGTGGCGATCAGCCGGACCTTCATTCCCTTCTTCTGCAGCGTCTTTACGGCACGGTCCAGACGCGCGCGTCTGAACCCTTTCAGGCCGCCGGCGTGAGGGTTGTAGATGATGCCAATGCGATGGAATGAGTGCGAGATAATTTTAGGGCCGCTCGAAGTCTACGATTATAGCGAAGCTCCTGTGAAGACGTCCGCACACCACCTTTCCGAAGAAGCCGAATCGCTGCGCGCCGAACTGCGCCGCCACGAACACCTGTACTACGTTCTGGACCAGCCCGAGATAACTGACGCCGAATACGACGCTCTCATGCGGCGCCTGCAGGCCCTCGAAACGGCCCATCCCGACCTGCGCACGCCCGATTCCCCCACCGTTCGCGTCGGCGGCCAGCCGCGCGAGGGCTTCCGCAAAATTCCGCACAGCGTGAATATGCTGAGCCTCGACAATGCGCTCAACGAAGACGAACTCCGCGTCTTCGACGCCCGCGTGCGGGACCTTCTGGAGGGCGCACCTTACCGTTATGTCGCGGAGTTGAAGATGGACGGCCTCTCCATGGCCGCCCGCTACAAAGACGGCATGTTCGATCTGGCCATTACGCGCGGCGACGGCAGCGTCGGCGAAGACGTTACCGAAAACGCGCGCACCATCCGCTCCATGCCTTTGCGCGTGGAACGCAGCGAGCCCTTTGAAGTCCGCGGCGAAGTTGTCATGAACCGCGCTTCCTTCGACCGCCTGAATCTGGAACGTGAAGATCAGGGCCTCACCCGTTTTGCCAACCCGCGTAACGCCGCCGCCGGCTCGCTTCGGCTGCTGGAACCTTCCGTCACAGCCTCGCGGCGCCTCGATTACTACACCTACTTCCTGTTCGACGAAAATGGCCGCCACGTCTTCCCCACCCACTGGGAGTCGCTCGAATGGCTGACCAGCCACGGCTTCAAGGTGAATCCGAAGCGCCGGATCTGCGCCGATGTCGATGCGGCAATCGCCTTCTGCCGCGAGTTCGAAGCCGAGCGCGAAACCCTGCCCTATGAAATCGACGGCGTGGTGCTGAAGATCGACAGCATCGCGCAGCAAACGCAGCTCGGTTTCACAGCCAAAGCGCCGCGCTGGGCGATCGCTTTCAAGTACGCCGCCCGCCAGGTGGATACGGAAGTTCTCGACATCGAAGTCAGCGTCGGCCGCACAGGCGCGCTCACACCCACGGCTGTGCTCGCGCCAAAGCTGGTCGGCGGCGTCACCGTCTCGCGCGCCACGCTTCACAACGAAGATGAGATCGCGCGGCTCGGCCTCGAGATCGGCGACACCGTCATCGTGGAACGCAGCGGCGACGTGATCCCCAAAGTGGTTCGCGTGAAGATGCAGGGCTCGCACCGCAAACCGTTCCACATGCCGAAGCAGTGCCCCGTGTGCGAAGGCCGCATTGTGCGCGAAGAAGGCGAGGCGGCCAGCCGCTGCATCAATCCCAACTGTCCGGCGCGCCTCAAGGAATCGATCGGCCATTTCGCCTCGCGCGGCGTGATGAATATCGATGGTCTCGGCGACGTTCTGATCGATCAACTGGTCGACAGCGGCCTCGTGAAGAACGTTGCGGACCTTTACGACATCACCGCGGCCGATCTGGAAAAGCTGGAGCGCATGGGGCCAAAGTCGGCCGCCAACGTCATTCACAACATCAACCGCTCGCGCTTCCTCCCGATGCCGCGCGTCATCTCGGCGCTGGGAATTCGCTTCGTCGGCGAGCGTACCGCCGAACTGCTGGCCGGGCATTTCGGCACCATGGATAAGATCGCCGCGGCGACCCGCGAAGAACTTCAGGGCGCCGAAGAGGTTGGCCCGCGCGTGGCCGAAAGCATTTATGTGTATTTTCGCGAACCGCACAATCAGGCGCTCATCGAACGGCTTCGGCGAGCCGGGCTTTCGTTCGAGTACACGGTTCGCGAAAAGAAGGACGGACCGCTCACCGGCCTGACCTTCGTCATCACCGGCACGCTCGCCGGAATGACGCGCGACGAAGCGAAAAAGGTCATTGAGATCGCCGGCGGTAAAGTGACCTCCGCGGTCACACGCAAGACGAGCTTCCTGCTGGCGGGCGAAGAGGCCGGCTCGAAACTCGATAAGGCGAGGTCGCTGAACGTGTCGGTTATCGGCGAGGCCGAACTTGCCGAAATGATTGCGCGGGACAAATGAGACGGATACTGATAGCTATGACCATGATGGCTGGCGCATTTTCCGGCGGTGCCGACGCACAGACGACGCCGAACTGGGATGCACTGGTGGATCGCTTCTTCGACGCCTACTTCCACTTCAATCCGAGCGCCGCAACGTCGGCGGGATTCCATGAGTACGACGACCGGCTGGAAGATCTTTCGGCGGCATCGACCCGGAACTACATCGCGGCAATGCGCGGCTTCGAAGCCGGGTTCGCCGCATTTCCGGGGGCGAAGCTCACGCCGGTGCAGTCGGCCGACCGCGACCTGGTGCTGAGCACGATCCGCGCCGGACTGCTCGATGTCGAAACGATCCGCGATCAGGAACGTAATCCGGACGAATACACTTCAATTGCCACCAACAGCGTATTCGTCGTGATGAGCCGCAGCTTCGCGCCGCCGGAACAGCGGCTGCGCTCCGTCATCGCGCGGGAGCGGCAGGTTCCGGCACTGCTCGCCGCCGCGCGGGCCAATCTGAAGAACCCGCCGCGCATCTTTACGGAAGTGGCGCTGGCACAACTGCCCGGCATCGTCTCGTTCTTTCAGAAGGATGTGCCGCTGGCGTTCAGCGCAGTGAAAGACAAGGCGCTGCTCGATGACTTTCACAAGTCGAACGCCGCGGTTCTGAACGAACTGACGGCTTACGAGACGTTCCTGAAGACGCAGTTGCTGCCGAAATCGAACGGAGACTTCCGCCTCGGCGCGGAGAACTTCCGCCGCAAGCTGTTGTACGAAGAGATGGTCGATATCCCGCTTGACCGCCTGCTCGAGATCGGCTACGCAGACCTGCGCAACAACCAGCGCCTGCTCCGCAAGACGGCCGCGCGCATCGATCCGAAGAAGCCACTGCAGCAGATCCTGAACGAAGCGAACAACGATCACCCCGCGCCGGACAAATTGCTCGATGCCTTCCGCGCCACGTTCAGCGGGCTGCGCGAGTTCATTGAGAAGCACAACATCGCGACGATCGCCTCGCCGGTTCTGCCGACCGTGGAAGAGACACCGCCCTTCATGCGCGAACTGACATTCGCCTCCATGGATACGCCCGGGCCGTACGAGAAGGTGGCCAAGGAAGCGTTCTTCAACGTCACGCTGCCGGAGAAGTCATGGCCGAAGCATGAAGTGGAAGAGCACATGGCGCAGTTCAATCGGGGCACCATCACGGCAACGGCCATCCACGAAGCGTACCCGGGACATTACGTGCAGTTCCTGCAGATGCAGCACGCGCCGTCGAAGGTGAGGCGACTGCTCGGCGCCAACACGAATGCCGAAGGATGGGCACACTACTGCGAGCAGATGATGATCGACGAAGGCTACGGCGGCGGGGATCCGCATGTGCGGCTCGGGCAGTTGCAGGACGCACTGCTGCGCAACTCGCGCTACATCGTCGGCATTCAGATGCACACGGGGAAGATGACGTTCCGGCAGGGCGTCGACTTCTTCGTCAACGAAGGCATGCAGACGCGGACCAATGGCGAACGCGAGACCAAGCGTGGCACCTCCGACCCGACTTACCTTTACTACACGCTGGGCAAGCTGGAGATCCTCAAGTTGCGCGAAGATTACCGGAAGCAGCGCGGCGCGGCGTTCACGATGCGCGAATTTCACGACACGTTCCTGCAGCAGGGCTTCCCGCCGATTAAACTCGTGCGGCGCGCCATGCTGGGCAACGACTCGCCGGTTCTGTAGGGCGGCGTGAAGATCAAGGTCGCATTCGCATCCGGCACGGACGAACTGAACAGCGCGCTCGTTGAACGCATGCGTGCAGTCTTTCCCGAACTGCCGCTCTGGGTCGTTTCCAACTTCCCGCCGGCAGACAAGACGCTGCCGTGGATCCCCTGGTACAACAGCCGCACGCTGGCGGAAAACATGGGCCGCGCGCGGGCTTCGATCGGCGACAACACCATCCGGCTCGCCGGCGTGATGCTGGTGCCGAATGTGCCGTTCCGCAGGATGCGGCTGATGGCACTGCTGCTCGCGCCGCTGCACTTCCTGGCGTTCAACGAGAACCTGAACAACTTCATGCTGCGGCCGGCGTCGCTTCCGGCGATCCTGCGGCACTGCCTCTGGCGCACCGGCAACTTCGTGCGCGCGTTGTTCACGGCGCGGCCCGCGGCTGAAGTCAGCGCGCCGGCACCGGCCGCGCCGGCTGTCAGCGTGTTTATTGGACGACCGGCAGCAGCACGGCCGCGGGTGCTCGTGGCCAGCCCTTATCTGCCGTTTCCGCTGTCGCATGGCGGCGCTGTGCGGATGTACAACCTGATGCTGCGCGCCGCGCGCGAATTCGATCTGATCCTGATCTGTTTCACCGACGAGATCGCAGCGCCGCCCGCGGAGTTGCTTGCGATCTGCGCCGAGGTGATCCTGGTGCGGCGCGAAGGCACTCACGAACTCCCGTCGCGCGGCCGGCCCGATACGGTGGAAGAGTTCGATTCGCCGGCGTTCCATGACGCGCTGCGCGGCGCGGTCCGCAAGTGGCAGCCCGCGGTGGCGCAACTGGAGTTCACGCAGATGGCGCAGTACGCGGCGGACTGCGCGCCGGCTCGCACGCTGCTCATTGAGCACGACGTCACGCTCGATCTGTATCAGCAGATGCTGACGACTGCCACCGGCGGCGAAGCGTGGGAAGTGCGGCGCCAACTGGCGCTGTGGCGCCGCTTTGAACACGACGCATGGCAGCGCGTGGACCGGGTGGTGCTCATGTCGGAGAAGGACCGGCGGCTGGTGGCAGTCACAGGCAGCAGGGGCGAGCCGGTGACGCTGGCCAACGGCGTGGATCTCGAACGCTTCCGCCCGTCATTGCGTGAACCGGAGCCGCGCCGCGTGCTGTTCATCGGATCTTTCGCGCATCTGCCGAACCTGATGGCGCTTGGCTTCTTCCTTCGCGAAGTGTGGCCGGCACTCGCGGGCGCGACGCTCCACGTGATCAGCGGCGCGCGGCACGAGTATTATCTGGACTTCTATCGCGACCGCGTTCATCCTGATCTGGCGCAGCCGGGCATCGAGGTCGAAGGCTTTGTCTCCGACGTGCGGCCGGCGTATGAACGGGCCGCGGCTGTCGTGGTGCCGCTGGTTGCGTCGGCCGGCACCAACATCAAAGTACTGGAGGCGACGGCGATGGGCAAGGCCGTGGTGAGCACGGCGGCGGGCGTCAACGGGCTCGACCTCACGGCCGGCGAGGACTTCGTTCTTACCTCGACCGGCAGCGAGATGGCGGCGGCGATCAACCGGCTGTTCGACGACGCGGCCGAACGGCGGCGGCTGGAACGCAGCGCGCGCCGCACCGCCGAGAGAGAATACGGATGGGACGCGATTGCGGCCCGGCAGGCTGAGCTATATCGGGAATGCGCTTCGTCATCCTCCATTACCACATTCTGAAGAACGCCGGTTCGACGGTGATCGAGATGCTCGACCGCAGCTTTGGCGAGCGGCTCTGCCTGTACGACACAGACGAGCGGAGCGGCACGGTGGACGCCGACCAGGTGGCGTCGCTGATTGAAGCACAGCCGCGCCTGCAGGCGTTTTCCAGTCATCAGATCCGGCATCCGCTGCCGCTGAGGCCGGGCACGCTGTTCTTCGACATCTGCTTTCTGCGCGATCCGGTGGACCGGGTGCGGTCAATGTACGACTACTTCCGCAAACGGCCGGCGGCGGGCGATCCGATCAGCGACCTCGCGAACCGGGCGACGCCGGGCGAATTCATTCGGGGCATGGTGACGGAACACGCGCTGCATGCGATGAACGTGCAGGTGAACCTTCTGGCCCAGGCGGGCGATTCGGATGAGCCGACGCGGGCCGATCTGGCGGTGGCAAAGCGGCGGATCGAAGAGGCGTCGTTTCCAGGCGTCGTCGATCTGTTCGATGCAAGCGTAGTAGCGGGCGAGTACTTTCTGCGGGCGGCGTTTCCTGGGCTCGACTGCGCTCTGCCGCCGGTGAATGTATCGAAAGGACTCGACAGCACGCTGGCCGAGCGCATGGCCGGACTGCGCGGCGAATGCGAGCCGGGTGTGTTCGAGCGGCTGGTGGAGATGAATGCGCTCGACTACGAACTGCTGGAAGCGGCGCGGGCCGAAGTGATGCGGCGGTTCCATATGGTGCCGGATGGCGCGGCGCAGCTCGATGAATTGCGGCAGCGCGTGAAGCGGGGCGCGGTTGCGAAGGCGCAGGTGGCGGCGGCGCAGGTGACGGTGGCGCAAGTGACGGCGGCGAAGAAGGACGGCTGGCTGGCGCGACGCAGGCAAGGCGCGGAGATTGCGCCGCTGTTCGATGCGGCGTTCTATCTGGAGCGCAACGCGGATGTGCGGGCGGCGGGAATCGACCCGCTGCAGCACTACCTGACTCATGGAGCGGCGGAAGGGCGGAAGCCGCACCGGATGTTCGAGCCGGAGTTTTATCTTGCCGGATGCAGCGCGGAGGAGAGGGCTGCCGCGGCGGCGAATCCGCTGTTGCATTTTCTCCGTGGCGCGGTGCGTGGCGGGGTGCGTGGCGGCGCGCACACCGGGAAGGCAAGGCCGCATCCGTTGTTCGATGGCACGGCGGCGGAGCTGATCGAGTACGTGCGCAGCGGGCGAATGCGGACGGGCGGCATCGAGATCGGGGATGTGACGTTCGATGCCACGGCCGCCGAGCAGCAAAGATTGGTACAAAGCGTGAACCGGGAGCAACTGCGCGCGCTGCCCGATTCCGGTTCGCCGGCATAAGATCAGTGCTTCTTCTTTGAGAGCCGCGACAGCGTGGCGAGCTGAGCGAGGTACTGGCGCAGCGGGCGCGCGGGAGTGCCCCAGACGGGTTCGCCGGCGCGCACAATCTTCGACGTGAGGATGCCGGCGCCGGAGCCGACGATGGCGCGCGATTCGATGCGGGCTTTGTCGCCGACACCGACCTGGCCGCCGACGACGGCGTAGTCGCCAACCGAGACACCGCCGGCGAGGCCGGTCTGCGCGGCGATGACGACGTGGGAACCGATGCGGCAGTTGTGCGCAATGTGGACCATGTTGTCGAGCTTGGCGCCGTTGCCGATGACGGTGACGCCGAGCGTGGCGCGGTCGATGCAGGTGCCGGCGCCGATTTCCACGTCGTCGCCAATTTCAACGGTGCCGACCTGCGGAACTTTGCGATAAGCACCGGCGGCCATCTCAAAGCCGAAGCCATCGGCGCCGATGACAGCATTGGCGTGAAAGATGCAGCGCGCGCCGATGTGAACGCGTTCGTATACGGTTACACGCGGATAGAAAGCGGTGTCATCGCCAATGCTGACGGATGCGCCGATGGAGCAGCCTTCGGCCAGGCGGACGCGCGCGCCTATCCTGGCACCGGCCGCGATGCGGACGAAGGGACCGATTTCGGCGGTGGGGTCGATAGAGGCGGAGGGATCGACGAGGGCGGTAGTGTGGATGCCGGCTTGCGCGGCGGGCGCGGGATAGAGGATCGAAAGTGCCATCGCGAAATGGGCGCGGGGCTGCGGCGAGACGATGACGGACTGGCCAGGGGCGGGTTCGAAATCGGCAAGCGCGATGATGCAGCCGGCCCGGGAAGCGGCGGCGGCGGGGAAGAATTTGGGCGCGCCGGCGAAGGCGACATCGGAGGGGCCGGCCTCTTCGAGAAGCGAGGCGCCGGTGAGGAGACGGGCGGGGTCGCCGCGTAACGGGAGGCCGAGGCGAAGGGCGAGGTCGTGAGTCGAGATATCAGCCATGCATTGCCGACGCTAGCATATTGCGATTGGCGAGCGGAGACACACGTGTGGTGTTGACGGGGCCATGCGGTTGGCGATGAGGGCGGATCAACAGGGTCCGAAGCGCTAGAGCGCGGCGGAAGGCTCGGAATCTATCCACGGAGCGCCGTATGGACGAGGCAAATTTCCACGCAGCGAAGTGATTGCGGCGGCTTGATCGGGGCGCGAAGAATTCTGCAAAACAGAGCCACTTTTGTCGACCGGATAGCGTCTGCCGGTGCCAGCGGCGGAATCCTGGCCGGAGACGCCCGTTGCGGAGGCGGCATCGAAATACTGGTCTGGCTTCCGGGTTGAGCGAACGAAGGTGGTGTGAGGACGGTTGCGCTCCTTCTGGAGGTGGTGGAGGAGAGCGTAGTCCTTATGAAGTCCGCGGCGAAGACGGGCTTCGATGCCGGAGGCGCGATCGAAATCGCGGGCGCGCGCCTCGAAGGTAAGGGCGTTGGAAACGGCAACGCGGATTTCGCGGGCGGCGGCGGCCGTGGGGGCGTCGACAACAACCCTGGCGAGGATGCTGCCGGAGTCGGCTTCGTTTTCGAGCAGGCCGAATGCGTAGGCGGTCTCTTCAATGGCGGCGATGCGATGCAGACGCCAGGTATCGCGAACGATGCGGGCGGCGACGTGGAGTTCCTCGATGCCGATGGGGTTGAGCGAAGCGGTGAGCTTTTGCGAGAAGGCGTTGTAGGTTTCGCGCTCTTCGGGAGCGATGACGAGGAGCTGGCCGGTGAGGCCGTCCTTCAAGGCGTTGAGCCGGGTGATGAGTTTGCCGGCGAGCGTGCGGGGGCCGGTGGATTTTTTCGCGTTGGCGCGGTTGGCTGCTATCTGTTTGGCAGTGGCCACAGTAGTAAGTTCCTTTCTATCGAGACATTGCTGTCGGACACAGAAGTAGCACGCGCGCGGATGAAGTTACGCAACGCAAGGAGCGAAGTTATTGAGGGAAAGGGAAATATAAATTCGCGAGTGATGGGAACGACCCGGCGTTGCAGCCAATGCCGGGAACGCTACGGTTTTCCCCCGCGCAAACGGGCGAGCATATTGGCAATCACCGGATTGGGGCGGAGGCGCTGCGAGGTTTCGAGTTGTACGATCGCCTCCTGCGTCCGGCCAAGACCTGCGAGCAGGCCGCCGTAGCCGGCGTGGGCTGCGGGGTCGTCAGGATTCACCGGCAGTGTGGCCTGAAAGGACGCGATGGCATCGGCAGCGCGGGCGGCGGTCTTCGAGAGCGTCAGGCCCCGATAGTAATGGGCGGCCAGATAGTCGGGTCTGTCGCGGATGGCGGCTTCCAAATGCGGCAGTGCGGCCGCATAATCGCCGCTGCTGAACAAAGACACGCCGAAGCCGTAGTGCGCGACAGCATGGTCCGGGGTGGCGCGGAGCGCGGCTGCAAAATGCGGAATCGCTCCGGTGTAATCGGCGAGGCTCATCATCGCCATGCCGAGATTGGTGTGGGCACCGGCGTCGTCGGGACGGGCGCGCAGAGCGGCTTCGAAGTGAGGGATGGCGGCTGCATAGTCGCCGCGAGTGCTCAGAGCCACAGCGAGGTTGCTCTGCGCGGCGGCGTCGTCGGGCTGCGCGACGACTGCGGCCAGCAGATGCGGGACAGCGCCGGCACTGTCGCCGAGGCTCATCATCGCGATGCCGAGACCGCTGTGAGGTTCGGCGTAATCCGGCCGGATGCGCAGCGCCGCTTCGAAGTGAGGGATGGCGTCGGCGTAGCGCTGCAGAGAAGTCAGGTATTGCGCCAGATTGTATTCGGCCACCAGATTGTTCCGCGTGACATCGTTCTCCGTCACTTCTATGGCACGCCGGTACAGCGTTTCGCTGTTCTGCCAGTAAGCCGTCTGAACCCGCGCGAGCGCGAGGCAGCAGACACAGGCCGCGATGCCCGCCACGGCGATGAGACGCGATGCGGCGGGCCATCTGACGCTCGCTTCCTGCGCGCTCCGGGCGAGGAGGAGCAACAAGCCGATCATCGGGATGTACATGTAACGATCCGCATGAGCCTGCATCCCGACCTGCACGAAGCCGATGACCGGCAGCAGAGTGATGAGATACCAGAACCATCCGACGGTGAGCCAGGGGCGGCTCCGCCATGCGCGTGCGGTGAAAAACGAAATCGCAACGATAACGGCGAAGGCGGCGACCGGCTGCCACGCGGGGATCGACGGCGGGTACGGATAGAAGAATGCCAGCCGCACGGGCCAGAGCGTCTGCGCGATGTAAGTGACGTACGACACGAGTGCGTTTTCGGTGCGCAGCATGGGCGGGACCGAGTACATGGCGCCGGACGAGCCCTGCACGAGATACGTGACCACAGAAGCAGCGGCCGACAGCGCGAACAGCGGGAGTTTCTCCACGAAGGTTCGCGGCCACCCGGGGCGGCGCAGCGGCCACAGGTCGAGCAACCAGAGCGTAAAGGGAAAGGTGACCAGCATCGGCTTCGACAGCAGGCCGAGGCAGAAGGGAAACGCCATCGCCAGATACCGGCGCGGGGAGGGCCGCTCGGTATAGCGCAGGTATCCGAAGAGCGCGGCGAACCAGAAGAAGGCACTGAGAACGTCCTTGCGTTCGGCGATCCAGGCGACCGAGCCGACATGCAGCGGGTGCAGCGCGAAGACGAAGGCGACGAATGCGCTCAGGCCTCGCGAGCCGGCGGCACGGCGGAGGCACAGAAAGAGGAACACCGCCGCCAGCCCGTGGATCGCGACGTTGACAAGGTGGTGCATCCCGCTGCGCATGCCGAACAGCTGGACATCGAGCATGTGCGAGAGCAGCGTGACCGGCATCCAGTTTTTGGATACGACGGCGGTGAGGGCCCAGCGGATACCGTCGGGCGTGAGCCCGGACTGCACGTGAGGATTTGCCGTGACATACAGCGGGTCGTCGTAACTAATAAAGTCGAAGCCGGCAACCGGAGCGTAGGCGGCGAAGACGGAAAGGACGAGGGCGAGACAGACGGCCCAGTCGAGCGACAACCGGCGGGTGGCCGCGGCGGGCGAGTTGCAATCCGGGGCGACAGCGCCCCGCACGGGATGCTGCGCGCGTGCCGCCGCGCTCTTGGACCTGCCGGTAGTGCGGGACATGCGCGATGTTCTCCCAATGGAGGGCCGCCTGAAAGCGGCTGTTTCTCCAACAATCAATATTAATCAACTGTCGTTAACTCAACCATGGTTAACGAACGGACCGCGCTCCCGGTTGTCAAACGGGAGACGAAATCTTTCAACCAAAGACAGTCTCAACTTTCGCCGGTACTTTGCGTACTATGCACCTTGTAGGCGGAGGTTCACTTGAAACGCATCAATCTCTTTTTCGCCGTTCTGACTGCAATCTTACTGTCCTGTATTCCCGCGCTTGCCGACACGTTTACGCTCAGCACCGCAAATCGCGGCTGGATTACCAGCACGGGCACATCCAACGGGACATCGGGCGCGAACAGCTATTACACGGGCATCGACTTTTCGTACAACGCCGGGGCGGAGCTTCGGGACTGGTTTAGTTTCGATCTTTCGACGGTCAGCGGAACCATCACGTCGGCCACCATCCAGGTTGCTTCGGGCACTTATATTCCGTACCAGACGACTTCCGAAACTCTGCAGCTGACGAGTGTCGCCGCGCAGGACTTCGCCGATCTGGGGACGGGCACTGTTTACGGCACGCAGGTCTACAGCGCGGCGGAAAACGCCCAGACGGTGACCATTACGCTGGATGCGGCGGCGATCACGGCGCTGAACAACAACGCAGGAGGCACGTTCGAACTGGGCGGCCGTCTGACGAGTCTGCAGCAGACCGCTCCGGGGACGGCCAACGAAGCGATCTTCTCCACGGTGAGCGGCGATCCGGCGCAGGTACAGCTGGTGCTGAACACGACCGGCACCGGAGGCGGGGGCCAGGGAAATGCGCCTGAGCCGGCTTCGATGCTGCTTTTCATCACGGTGCTGGCGGCGATTCCGCTGCTGCGGAAAGTCGGAAATCAGACGCCTGGCAGGTAGGCGCTGGTTAACCGATGGGAGTACCGGCGGCACAACCATTGCAGAGGTTGTGCGATGGCCGTTCGTCAGACAGGATAGATCTATATGACCGATTCGCGTATACCGCGCCGCCACGTCGGCCGGCGCAGCGGAAGCAACGTCATTGAGTTCTCATTACTGATTCCCTGGTACATCTTTCTTTTCGTGGGCGCGTACGATTACGGGTTCTTCGCGTATTCGCTGATTGCGTCGCAGACCGCGGCAAGCGTGGGGGCGACTTATTGTTCGTCCAGCTCCAGCACGCTGACAGACGCGACGACGGCGTGCAGCTACGCGCTCGACCAGTTCCGCTACCTGCCGAACGTGGGGTCGGGTCTTTCGACATGCGGGACCGGCACAACGGTTACGACTTCGGCGCCGGTGGCGGTGACCGCTTCTTCGGTCACGGGACCGGACGGCAACACAGCGACCGCAGTGACGGTGGTGTATCTGACGCCGCAGCTGATTCCGATTCCGGGCATCCTGCCCGGAACACTCACGATTAACCGCACGGTGAAGATGCGGCAGCGGAGCTGACGGCATGCGACTGCGCAGAGCAAACGGGCGAAGAGGGAATGCGCTGATCGAATTTACGCTGCTGGGCATTCCGCTGACGTTCATGACGATTTCCATTGTGGCGATCTCGATCGATATGTGGGAGTTCCACAATCTTGCCTTTGCGACGGAGGCGACGGCGCGGTACGTGACGCTGCATGGCGCGACGTGTACCGCGAACAGCAACAGCTGCACGATCACGGTGGGTAACGTGGCTACGTTCTTCATTGGCGCCGGAATGGCGCTGAGCAGCGGCAGCGTGATTCTGAAGATGACAGACGGGAGCGGCACGACGACCTGCAACCCGGCGAGCAGTTGCACGGGCACGTCAACTCAGTTTCCGAACGCGTCCTACAATGCGGTGGGCAACGACGTCACCATCAGCGCGACTTACATTCTGAAGAACCCGGTGGCGATCTTCTGGCCGCCTAATTCGGATCCCCCGAATGACTTCACGGTGGGCGCAAAATCGCGGCAAAGGATTCTGTTCTGATGCAGAGCGCGAAACATTCCGGGCGTCGCGGCGGGCAGGCGCTGCTGGCGGTGAGCCTCAGTCTGATTTTTCTGTTCGCGGCCATGGGGCTTTCAGTAGATCTGGGGTGGGCCTACTTCCTGAAGACGCGCGTGCAGACGGCGGCGGATGCGGCGGCGTCGGCAGCGGCGGTATACGCCAAGGCCAACGGGGACAGCTGCAGCACAATCAGCTGCGGGACGACTTACACGTGCGCGGGAGTTTATCCTCCGACCACTTCACTGAGGCCGGTT
>Ga0214192_1000782_pt1 | contig 18768 bp, 39 predicted proteins | sample TroBogEpilimnion_44_FD_153030 | JGI IMG/M metagenome (GOLD analysis project Ga0214192, IMG submission 153030) | Freshwater microbial communities from Trout Bog Lake, WI - 29JUL2008 epilimnion | ecosystem: Environmental > Aquatic > Freshwater > Lake > Epilimnion/Euphotic zone | place: Trout Bog... | reverse complement strand
GGATCACAGCCCGATAGGCAGCGAGATCAGCATATTTGGATTTGAACGCCGGATTGATGCCGTCTTTGGTGGCGTCTTCAATTTGCCCCTGAGCCTTAGACAAAGCGATAGCGAGTTCAGCGATGGTTTCAGACATTTTCATTGGTTCGCTCCTTATTCCCACATGCCTTCACGGGCACAATCGTCAAATATGTCGTCCATGAGCTTCTTGTCGTTCTCTAGCATCTTGCGAAGGCTCTCGTCATCTGGAGAATTGTCCTTGCGCGATTTGTCATAGTAGTGATGGACGACACGGCCTCCACTCTCACTGACGATAGCCAGATCGAAGGCGTAGATGTATGGCGCGTCGTCTATCAGGTCGATCTCAACTTCTATGATGCCTGACGCTATCAGGTGATCGGGCAGCTCGTAGTCTTCCAAGTGATATTGAATCGGCACAAGGTTCATTTGGTCTCTCCCGTCTTTGGGTTCACCATACATACTCCCATTGCTGGACAAGTCAAGCACCCTATTGACTTTTGTTCTGGGTTGTTCCAATGTGCGGGTATGAGATTAGATCGCGACCCCAGTCTTCTTGCGGTAATCCGCTGCTATGGCACAGCCAAGCGGCTTGCGGATTCGCTCGGGATCACGAACAGAGCCGTCTCCCTATGGAAGATGGTTCCCTTGAAGCATGTCAAGGCGGTCTCTGAGTGGACTGGCATACATCCCTTTCACATTCGTCCAGACCTCTACATTCAGGGGTTTTGGAACATGCAAATGAACACGGCAGAGATGGCGCAGGAGATGAATATCCCTGAAGCTGAGGTATGCCGGTATCTGCAAATGTCTCTCGCCAATCGGACTTCGGGAAATGCTTTCACTCATCCTACCCTTCCCGCCGTCAGTAAACAGCCTGTGGAGAGCGACGAAGGGGGGTAAGGTCTACCGATCTGCCAAATATATGGAGTGGCGTAAGCTGTCTATGTGGCAGCTTGCTGCACAGACAAAAGGGAAGAAAGTCGTTGGCGCGTATAAACTGACGATTTTGGCAGTCCGCCCTGACAAGCGTAAGCGTGACCTTGGGAACCTTGAGAAGGCAATCAGCGACATTCTCGTAAGCCAGAACATCATAGAGGATGATAGCTTGTGTGAATGGTTGGAAGCCAAATGGGTTGAAAGCGGTCCACAATGCAGGATCATCATTGAACTTTTGGAGGAGCTGAATGGCACAGAGGATACAGGATCGATTGAGACTGACTGAGAAACATTCGTTCCCAGACTTTCCGGGAACATGGGAGGAGCCGATTAACCCAGACGGGCCAAAGGCAGCGGACTACATAGATAATGCCCTTGAAAGTCTGGGGCACATCCTGAAGATAGCATATGACAATATCGACGACGCAAAGGTGAGGGACGAGCTTCGCCTTCATGCTTACTCAGCAATAAGGGGCCATTATGAAAACAAAGTCGTACTTCGAATTGCAGAATGAACGGTGGTACGAACAGTACCTTGAGAGTGAGAAAATGATTGTTGAGCTAGAGTCAACGCTCATCAATGTCGAAGCGGTCGCACTCAAGCACATCACTGACGAAGAAGTTCGCAAGGTGATCAAGGGCCTTGTCGATGCTGTCTGGCATGGAGCGCGGCCATGAATGACGCTCAAACCATTCGAGAGCTACGCGAAGAGATCGAAACCCTTCGAGAGCAAATCCGCCAATATCAAGCCGATATGGTTCAGCCCAATGCTGCGCTGAAAGGCATTCTGTCACATCAGCAAAGCGCATTGATCATGGGTATCTACACTCGGGACATTGCCAGCTATGCGTGTTTGGATCACATCACGTCACTGACTGGGACGTTCTCTCGGTATAGCGGACCTGAGTATGAGAAGCTTCGCACGAAGGTTGCTGTGCTGAAGTTACGTGCCAAACTGAATCCGCATGGGATCGAGATCGCTACATGGCGCGGCATTGGGTACTATATGACAGATGCCAATAAGGAAAAACTTCTGAAACTGATGGAGAAGAATGATGACTGAATGGCAACCAATCGACACCGCGCCAAAGGATGAATGGATTCTTGCATATCAGCCAAATGGCCAGCATGGCGGCATGACGTTCACTGGTGGACATTGTTATGTGTGTAGGTGGGCTTACAAAAATGAGTTTTGGTATGACAAAACCTCCAATGTTCTTCAAGAACCCCCGCCAGAAGAAAAAATTGTGAATTATTTTACTTGCGTTCCCACCCATTGGATGCCGTTGCCTGCGCCGCCTAAGAAGGGGGAGGGCAAGGTATTTCCGACTGTCTTAGAATTTTACGATGGTTTGCCGGAAACATGGGATGAAGCCGCAAAGCTTGGAACTGTCACAAAAGATGAGTTTGAAAAGATAGCAGCCAAATGCTTTGACTCCATTCTCAAAGCGCAAAAGGAAAAGAAATGACTAAATGGCAACCAATCGACACCGCGCCAAAGGACGGGACTGAAATTATGCTGTGCAGGTTACATGTGAAGAAAAAATGGATTTGCACAATCGGTAATCGAGTTGGGAGGCATTGGCTATCAAATGATGGGGGAGACCCTGAGTGGTCATCCCTCATTTCTTTCAAACCTACCCACTGGATGCCATTGCCCGCACCGCCTAAGAAGGAGTGTGAGTGATGACTCACGATTACAAAGAGGGCCCCTATTCAACCGGAACGCTTATTGAGCGTTTGGAGGAAATGTGCGGTCGTGGCGAAGATCGTGGCGTTCTATTGGGTCGAGATGTGTGGCCTGATGATGTTCTTGAGGCTATTGAACGCATCAAGCTACTTGAAAAACACATGCAGTTAATTATCACTAGAACTAAATACAGGGGCGGTTCTTTTGACGATGATATGCCTGATGTTGTTTGTGCCATAGCCCGCGACGCACTTGAGGGGAGAGAAAGATGACTAAATGGCAACCAATCGAAACCGCGCCAAAAGACGGGACTGCCATACTTGCTTGGCCCATCAATGGAAATGGGTTTTATAGCAAAGATGAAGAAGATAGAATTTCATACGTAGTACGATGGTACGCGCGAAATGCCGTTTGGCTTGAAGCATCTGGAGAAGAATATATGCAATGTTATCCCACCCATTGGATGCCGCTTCCCGCACCGCCAAAAATGGAGAATGAGAAATGACTGACCTCATTCTCCCGCGCCGTAAGTTTCTTACCGGCCTTACGGGCCTTTTTGCCGCGCCAGCAGTGGTGAGGGCAAGCAGTCTGATGCCAGTGAAGTCGTTTGTTGCGGTTGATCTTCCACCTTCCCCTCCCGGTTTCAGGAGGTTAACGCTTGTTGATTATCGCAGACTATTTGAACCCTGCCTGCAAAGGCTGTTCGACAACATGTACGAAGATCGCTCAGAGCAGTGGAATAACGTATTCAGGAGCGCGTCATGATTGACATCAATAAAACGTATCGGACCCGCGATGGTCGTGAAGTCCGCATCTATGCGACGGATGGTGGCCGCGTAAAGTGCGTTCATGGAGCATATTCAACAGGAGATGGATTTTGGGTTTCAACAACATGGACTGCGAAAGGAAAGCGTGATTCTTATTCTGCCTGCAACCCTCTTGACCTCATCGAAGTCCGTCCGCGCCATAGAAAGACAGTGTGGTTGAATGTAAGCGATGGGCATTGCTGGGTGTATCCTTCTCGAGAGAAAGCCGACGCGAGTCCATCAATGCTTCGCATCGCCTGCATCAAAGTTGATCTTGATTTTGCCGAAGGAGACGGTCTATGAAAATGATATCTCTTCCTGACAATGAGGTTCTTTATGAACTTCTTGACTACGATCCAAACACGGGCGTGTTTAAGTGGAAGAAGTTTCGGGGAGGCACTGCCAATGTTGGCTCAATCGTCAACAACATAACAAGCACTGGATATAATAAGATCTGCGTCAATGGTCGTCAATATCAAGCTCATCGTATCGCATACAAAATGGTGCATAAATGTGATCCAGACGGCATTTTGGACCACATTGACGGTGATACGACTAACAACAGGATCGCCAATTTGCGCGTTGCTTCGTCAAAACAAAATCAAGGCAATAGCAAAATTCCGCGCCATAATACTTCCGGATTAAAAGGCGTTTCTTGGAGTAAAAAATCCGGCAAATGGGCGGCTCAAATTAATCGGGGAGACAAAAAAATATGGTTAGGCGCCTATGATGACAAGAATGATGCTCATCAAGCTTATATGAAAGCTGCGATTGAGCATTTCGGCGAGTTTGCAAACAGTGGAGAAGGACTGTGAAAAAACATGTTCGATGACACCGATCTTGTCGGAGACACGATACTTGGGCTTGGCATTTTGATGTATTTTGTCACGTTTGTTTTGGCAATAGAGTTGCTGTTCAAGGATGCAGCTTCTGCGGTGCTTGCGTTTGTCATCCTCTTTGCTGGATGGGGGACAGGTAGGCTGTTCCGTTGGTGTGTGGAGAGGCATGAATGACTGGCAATCTCGCAAAGGAGAAGGTGAGTGAAGATAGGGATAGACGAACAAGTTGAGGCCTTAGAGGATGCTGTTAACAATCACCGGAGCTACGTTAATATCGTCAGGAGGTATGTGGAGAAAAAAGAAAGACCGGAGGAATTATTAAAGGACACAGAAACTCGTCTGCCAAAAATGGAAGCTGCATTAAATACCCTTAAATGGGTTCAGAAAAATCGGGAAATTATCATTGAGGCCAAAAAAGCCCTTGATAAGTGACTGATCGTCATATAGATATATGTCGTCTTGTCAGACAAAAAAGGGGAAATAACATGAATGAGCTTAATTTGATCGCCGTTTTGCGCGCTGCTGCAGATGAAATTGAGAAAATACGGGCGCGTAATTTAGAGCTAGACCGTGAGATTGCGCGTCTCAAACATCAGTATCGGGTTGATATTAATGTTTATGCTCAAACCCGTGCCAAACATGAAGCCGCAGTATCGAAGTCTCTTGAATCAGCTCCAACCACACGAGCGTTCAAGGTGATGATGCCGCCTCCAAACGCGCCAATCACTGATGTCGCTGGGGTGTCTAAACGGGCGTTGCGCGCTTTAGGCAAAGTTCGTGTTGTGTATGTCAAAGACCTTCAGAACGTGACATTGGCTAGGTTGGCGCGTATCGACAAGTGCGGGAGAACAACTATCAACGAAATCAAGGGCTTAGCTTCCCGCTGCGGAATCACCCTGAAGTAGGAGGTTGCATGGAAAAGACCAATGCCGACAAGCTTGTGATGATGATTGGCAAGCTAAACAAGAGCCGTCTTGAGGTCGCCGTGTATCTTGGGGTCTCAGAACGTACTGTCTACCGTTGGATGTCGGGCAAGGCCCGGTTCCCGCGAATGGTGTTTCTTGCCTTGGAGTTGATGGGCAAGGAGGAATAGGGTATAAACGAAATGAGCCCCAGTGATTGGCGTCACTGGGGCTCGAAACCAACCATGCGTAGCAGCGCACGTTGGACTTGATGGTTTTTTACGCCCATTTTGTCCTATTTGCAATGCTGCCGCAAAAAATGCGGAGCAATTTTATGCCAAATGCTGCAATGTGCTGGGCGCACGAACACGATCTACACCACTTAGAAAAATGGACACTCGTCTTGATCGCAAATTGGGCCGATCAAGACGGTTTTGGTTCAACTACAATTGCTCGCCTATCGAAAGAAGGTGGGATGACAGATGTGCAGTCCGAAGGTTCATTACTTAAGCTTGACAGGCGCGGCATTTTGAAAATTTTGCACATATCAGGTTTCGATAAGGCCAAAAAATACGAATACAAACTTGATTGGAGGATGGATTGATATGTCATTTCCTTCCATCAGATGGGCATTTGCTCAAGACCTTCCCGGTATGGAAAAGCTCGTGCTTCTTGCGCTGGCAAATCGCGCAGATGATCGCGGCGATTGCTGGCCTAGCATGTCCACCATAGCAAAGGATGCTGGTATTTGCAGAGCTACTGTTATCAGGATGGTTGGGAAAATAGAACGTCGCGGTCTAATCTCTTTGGTTAGAAGAACTACAGCTCATGGCAAAAGCAGCCACATTTACACCTTGAACAAAGCAATTAAAAAAGCACCAAGACCATGTAACTCTCAGCAACATCCAGATGTTGCTCACAGCAACATAGAACCTAACTCCCTAGATAATATACCTTACTGACAGAAGAGACGCGCCAACACAGGGGTAATATGATGGAATTGAGAGACTACCAGCAGACGGCTATTGATCGGCTCAAGGAGGCTCTGCTACAGGGTTCCAAGAGGCCGGTGGTTCAAGCCCCAACAGGAGCCGGGAAGTGCCTAGGCATAGGGACGCCTGTTCTGCTCTACGATGGGTCTATTGTGCCCGTTGAAAACATCTTGGCGGGGGATCTGCTCATGGGGCCTGACAGCCAGCCCGGGCGCGTTCTATCCACATGCCGGGGAAGTGGCGAATTGTTTCGGATCATTCCGACAAAAGGCGACCCGTGGGTTTGCAATGATGTCCATGTTCTAACGCTTGTTGAAACTGAATCGGGACGAGTGATCGACATCCCGTTAAATCAGTATCTCACAAAGACAAAAACGTTTAAGCATGTGCATAAAATGTTTGCGCCAGATTATGGGGTTCAGTTCCCATATCGTGAAGACCCCAGCGCTATCCCATACTTCCTTGGATATTGGATTGGAGATGGAACCAAATCTCTGGTTGGTATTGGGGTAAGCAGCATCGACCCCGAAGTGTTGGAAGAATGCAATCGTGTTGCATCTTTATACGGTGCGCATGTTCGCACAGATGGCATAACTTGCCCTACGCATCATATCGTGACCCCTAGAGGACAGCCAAATCCTCTTTTGAACGAAATGAGAAACTTGATGGGGGACGGAGATATCCCGCAAACCATGCTGACGGCATCAAGAGAATATAGATTCCAGTTGCTCGCTGGAATTTTGGATGCGGATGGGCATCTAGCAAATGGGATCTTTGAGATTGCTCAGAAATCTGTTGCCTATGCGACGGGCATTGCGTTTCTTGCCCGCAGCTTAGGTTTCAAGGTCACGCAATCTATCAAGACAGTTAATGGCACCGATTATGTCCGCATGTGCATCAGTGGGGATCTGTCACGCATCCCAAATCGTTTACCCAGAAAGCAAGCAGGACCTCGTCGTCAGATCAAGAATCCATTGCGAACTGGATTTAAAGTGGAACCAATTGGCGTTGGTGAATATGCTGGATTTGAATTGGATGGTGATGGCCGTTTCCTTCTTGGCGATTTTACTGTCACGCACAATACCGTCATCGCTGCCGCCATCGTCAACTTGGCGCGTCAGAAAGACAAGCGGGTTTTGTTCTGCGTACCCGCCTTGTCGCTGATCAACCAGACAGTCGAGCGGTTCAGGGCCAGCGCCATCTTCGACGTAGGGGTGGTTCAGGGCCAGCACGAAATGACGGACGGCACACAGCCGGTACAGGTTTGCTCCATCCAAACTCTGGCGCGTCGTGAGATACCAAAAGCCGATTTGGTGATCATTGACGAGTGCCATGTCATGTTTAAGCTCTACGACACATGGATGAATGATCCTGAATGGTCCAAGGTTCCATTCGTCGGGCTGACGGCAACACCTTGGGCCAAAGGCATGGGAGCGCCCGGTCGCTGGGATAGGCTGATCATCGGGACGACGACTGAGGAGCTGATCAACCTCAAGCACCTGTCAGACTTCAAGTGCTACGCGCCAGCTCATCCCGATTTGTCGGGCGTCAAGACGAAGCTGGGCGATTACGAGATGAAGGGCTTGGGCGAAGCGATGGACAAGAACGCTCTTGTCGCTGACATTGTGTCAACTTGGCTTGAGCGCGGCGAAAATCGTTCCACCATCTGCTTTGCGGTCAACCGGGTTCACGCCAAACACATCGAGACGCAGTTCAAGGAGGCCGGTGTATCGGTGGAGTACATGGACGCCTTCACTGATTTGGAGGAGCGGGCTGCCATTGTGGATCGCTTTGCCAAGGGCGACACCAAGATCATCTGCAACGTCGGTGTGCTGACGACGGGATTTGATGCCGATGTCCGCTGCATCATCTTGGCGCGTCCCACCAAATCAGAAATCCTCTACACCCAGATGATTGGCAGAGGTCTGAGAACTGCCAATGGCAAGGATAATTGCTTAGTTCTAGATCACTCTGACACAACGCTGCGTTTGGGGTTCGTGACAGATATTCACAAGTCAGAGCTTCATGATGGGGTAGCCAACAGGGCAACGACTGAGCGAAAGGCTCCCCTTCCAAAGGAATGCAGCGAGTGCCACTTCCTCAAACCGCCTAAGATGGTCAAGTGTCCTGCCTGTGGGTTCCAGCCAAAGCCGCAGAACAAGGTTGAAGCGCAGGATGGCGAACTGTACGAGATAGGCCGGAACAAGCAGATCAAGACCACCGCGCCAACACCGCAGATGCAGCAGAGATGGTTCAGCGAGTTGGTCAAATATGCGGAGGTGAGGGGTTACAAGAATGGATGGGCCGCATATGCCTTCAAGGACAAGTTTGGCACGTTCCCTCCCAACTGGTTAGAGCACAAGCCAGCCAGCCTATTGTCTCCAGAGGTCTCAAACTGGATAACCGCCCGAAACATCCGTAATGCTAAGTCTAAGTTCAAAGTAGGGATCAGATGATGAATAGCACTGTAAAGCCAGCTACATGCCACTGTGGTTCCATTAGCTGGGAGCGCAAGATCGCTGAGAATCGGTTTCTCTGCGCCACCTGCAAGCGCCCATTATGGCAACCGATAGAAACCGCGCCAAGGGACGGAACTCAGGTGATCCTGTGTGATCAGGACGGCGATATTCTTACCGGGAACTATGTTGCCCCTTATTGGTGGATAGATCAGTTTATGCCACCCATGATGGATGGCGACCCGCTTTACTGGATGCCACTGCCGGAGCCACCAAAGCTATGAGCCGGATAGGAGACGTAGCGAAAGGTAATTGGAGGTACTTGCTTATTACCCTTGGGGTTGATGCCAAGTTCCTGATCAACAAACACGGGCCATGCCCCATCTGCGGAGGAGATGATCGGTTTCGCTGGGACAACCAGAACGATGGTGGCGGCTATATCTGCTCCCAATGCGGTGGAGGTGACGGGTTCGATCTTGTGATCAAGGTCACGGGCCGGTCATTCCGTGAAGTAGCTGACGAAATAGCTAAGCTTATGGATGTTTCGAACACCTATCAGCGCAAAGAGCCAGACGAAGAGGCTCGCAAGCAAAGAGATGCCATGCGCCGGGGCTGGGAGCGTTCATGGCAGCCAAAAGATGGCAGTCCGGTGGGGATGTACTTGAATGACCGCGTTGGCTGTCTGTGGGCTTCTAATGCCATTAGAGAAGGCATGTCAATTCGACACAATCCGGTGATGGTATGCAAGGTTGTGGATCATACTGGGGAAAGGGCGGTCAATCTCCACCTGACGTTCCTGACTGAGGATGGGAAAAAGGCTGACATAACGCCAGCCAAAAAGGTGATGCAGGGTAAACTACCGCCCGGTTGCGCCATCCGATTGGGTCCGGTTGCGCCTATGATGGGTGTGGCTGAAGGGATCGAAACTGCTATCAGCGCCTCCATCATGCACGGGATGCCGGTGTGGGCTTGCGTGAATGGGATTTTGCTATCGCAATGGATTCCGCCGCAGGGGGTTGAGAGGGTTGTGGTCTTTGGTGACAATGATGCCAACTACACCGGCCAGTCCAAAGCCTATCAGTTGGCAAACCGCCTTGAGGTTCAGTTCAAGTTGTCAACGACGGTTGCCATCCCAACGATGATTGGGACAGATTGGAATGACCAACATCGGTTGCGAAATGTCCCGCTATAGGAAAAGGGGGCCGTAGCCCCCTTCAGGCCGATCACGGAATGTGAACGCCTCTTGCCTTGTTTATGAGAGTTTGAGCTTGCTCCAGCATGTATTCGCCCGCTGTTAGAGCTGTGGGGTCCGCATAGAACTTGGCGAAACCTAACAGCCGTTCGCATGTCTCAAGTAGGTCTGGCGCGTAAAGGAGAACAGGTAGGTTGTTGGCGTTCCTTTGGTTCATTACTCGACATATTGAAAGATCACGGTCTGGTAGTGAACTTCTGATATAGACTGAGTTCCTGTCCCATTTGACATGCCAAGGGCCGGGCGTATGTGGCTTGTTTTCCATTGTTTACCCCACCAGTTTGCAGATCAAGGCTATGGCGACCGAAAACGTCATACCCATCATGAACCCAAAGAAGGTAGCCTTGTTGCAAGACCAATTGTTGAACTCACGAGCGACCGATTCCCTGACATAGATTGTTCCAATCTTGCCGGAACGACGCAGCTTACAAGCTTCCATCCACTCTTTCGGGCTATCTACGATTACTGTGTCCATTGTTTAGCTCCTGTTATATGCACTCTTCCATTAAGAAGCTCTTCGCTTCATGAAAGCTCGAACACCGCTGGAACGATCCATAAATTGACACAGCGGCATATGGGTCAATTGACCCCTTACTTTTCCTTATTCGGGTGATGCGACCGATTTCTTCATTGTTGTAGGTGACGATCCATTGATCATCCTTTTCCTGCGTCATCCGCAACGGGCTTTGGGTTTCATACCGCCCCCATCCCAATGCGATCTCTTTCACATCTAGGATTCCGCATAAATCCGCTATGTGCTTTGGTAATTCGACCATTTCCGTGCCCCACACTGAGGATTCACCAAACATATCTGACACATCGTCATATATCAAGTGGATTTTTGAATTATTTTATGATTAAAATGCCCATCGACCGAGAAAGGGCGACCGATATGACTGAGGAAATGAAAATGTATGTCGCTTTGGCGATCTTCGTAGCGTTGCCGGTTGGCATTATGGGAATGGCTTGGCTGGCCGACCTATTCGACCGACCGACCGACCGACCGACCGACCGACCGACCGATCAAGCGACCGACCGATAGGCGACCGACCGACCGACCGACCGACCACCCATTGGCCGAATGGGCGAGTCATTATGCTATTTTTGGCATATTTTCTGTCATTGCAAAGTTTAAGCAAACATCGGTGCATAAGCTCTGCAATAGGCTACGGCTGGCATAGGGGCGCAATGTCCCGCCCACTGGAACGCGCCAGCGGGCGGGACTGAAGGGACGGGACTGGGGGGGGCGGTCTAGTATTCGCCCGGCGTCAAAATGGTTGTGGCCGAACGGTCGGCGTCTGTGATGATCCATAAATCTCCCATTTTGAATAGCTTGTAGACGCTCATGATCCGCGCGCGCCCTAATTTGATAGCCTCAATGTTGAGCCCGGCGTCATCGTCGCATATGTCGCCAAAGTCGCCGTGATTATGGCGCGTCACAAGCATAGACGCGAGCGTATGATCCCCTTGCAGGATAGCAAGAGCCCCGGGAGTCGCTCCGACGCGCCCAAGGGTAAAGAGAGGAACGGGGGAAATCGCCATGATCAATTCTCCCTATAGGCGGATTCAATCGCCTTGCCAGTATGGGCGCAAATAAGCGTTGTATCCTCCCAGTTGACTTCTAAGCCTATGACGCGCCAGCCGCCGCTATTGTCCCGCCCGGCTACAGCCTCTAGCACTAGGCGGCGCTCAGCGTGCACGGCCTCAAAAGACAAGGCTTCCCCATCTTCCGTGACGAAAAAACAGGGATAGCCGCCCGGCCAAGCGTATGGACCTTGCCGCATGGCCGCGCGAAACTCTGATACGGTTTGGATTATCATGATTGTCCACCCTATATTGCGTAGAAAGGCCTAGCACGTAGGCTAGGCCGGTTTTGAGCCATAAAAGGCCCACTGAGGCGCGCCCGTGACAGACGCGCCCTATGGGCCTTCTAGGTGGCGTGTGCGCTATCCTCAAAAAGCAACGGCGGGAAATTAGCGTATCTGTCACGCAGTAATTCCAAAATGGCAGGAAGCATTGCTTTCTGCGCCGCTTCAGGACTAGCTAAAGCTTTGCTATTGAAACCAAACATTAGCGGTCCGGGCAATAGGCAAACATCATCTTCTAGTTCTGAGCCGCGCTCAGGCTGAGCCGCGCGCCCGTATGTGCTCTGCCAATATGCTGCGTCGCATTTTGCCTCAACGACACCAAAATGTATCCGGCGATTGAATGAAGCGTTGCCTAAACAGAATGCCAGCCGCTCCCGGTCTAGTATTTCGCCCGCTTGTTTGAGCATAGTCTTAATTACTAGCCTTTGCTTGTCATCGCGCGTTGACACATTGCAGCGGATGCTTTGCAGTTCTACGCTGAATCCGGCGCTTTCTAGCGCGTCAATAACTGAAACCAGTCCTGCGCCATAGTTGAAAACTTCAAAAGTCTCAAAAGCGGCTGACAGCGCGGTTGACGTTGCAATGCGGATTATGGGGCGCGCGCGCTCTGACACGGGGGTCGGAGCCATCATACAGAAAGCGTCACCTGTAGCCGCGATGGCCGCATGGGGATAGGCGCCCGCGACGTCGAGCATGTAGGCCGGAGCGCGCCCTACAGCCGTCGTTGATGCTTGCAAGCCGTCCAAGATGATGCTCATTTTTTGCAGTCCTTCCGGCCATCCCCGAAGCGCAAATTGACAAGCTTCATCCATGCTAAGCGTATTACAGAAAGCGACGGTTCCGGTTTCGCTTTCACGCTCGCCCCATGTTGAGGGCTCGCGAGCCGCCTTGATTAGAGCCTCAATTGAGTCCAATTCGATGATTTGAGTTGCCATGTTGGTCGCTCCCCTATCAAGCCGCAAGCTTGGCGCGCGTATCGGAGTCGAGCCCCTTGAAGATGCAAGCCTCTTCTACTTCGTTCCATGGCCAGCCAGCCGCCAAGAGCTTGACGCCCATTGTGGTAGCGCGCGGCGATACAATGTGGCGCACTTTATGCTTTTCAACGCGAGCGCGGATTGCTTGAACGCGCGCCAACCAAGACTTGGCAGTAGCTTCAAGCTCTTGAGCCGTCTCAATTGGTTTCGCCGTCACATGCGCGGGCGCATTAGCAGGACGTGACAAGCCAAGCAGTCCGGCCTCTAGGGCAGGATCAATATCCCAAGTCAGAACGGCATACCTGTCTAGCACGGCTGCGTCTTGTTGGTTGCGCCCAACATATTGCCTGTCACTCCCGCGCCCAAAGGTGTTGCAAGCCATAATAAGGCGAAAGTTCTTGTGAGCTTGAACGATGGCGTCGGGGAAGTCACAAAGTCCGTTAGACGCTACGGCATTGATCGGAAGCATTGCGCCGGGCAAACAGCCGTCTGCTTCATCTATCAAGAAAACCGCGCCATGCTCCACAGCGTCACGGAATGGCGTTCTGACAATCCGGCCTTGTGCGTCAGTAAACCCTGTCAACTTGTAGGGGCTGTCAATTGCGCCGCTGAATTTAAAGTCTAGGCCAAGCAATTCAGCCGCGAGCTTGCAGGCATGGGTTTTGCCAGTGCCAGCGCCACCCACAAGCATCACATTTACTCCCGCATTTACAGCCGCGACTAGCAATCCCATTTTGTGGTGCATAAGAACATCGCCGCGCGGCTGAATGGACGCGCCAACATTTAGGTTGAGCGTGACAGTTGACGGCGTTCCTGAGTGCGCTTTGATAAGCTCAATTATGCGGCCTTCGTCCATTGCGGGTGCGGCTGGTTTATTTGAGCCAAGCAATGAGCGTAGTACGTCAAGCGCGGCTTGGTCATTCGATGTTGGGGCGGATTGGATGGGCGCGGGCGCGGAAACGGCTTGGCTCGTCACATTATTGGCAAATCCGCCATTGTCACGGGCTTGCTCGGCCCGCATTACGATAGCTAAAAGCGCAGCTTTCTGGCCCTCAGTTCCCCAGCCGCTCTGTCCCGCTATGGTAGCGCGAATAGAACTATATTTCACCTGATCTTCATTTATTGCATAGCTTATGCAAGTATCGCCGCGCGCCACAATGGTTGACATATCGTCGGGCGATACAGTCTTAGGCTTTGGCAAGCCATATGATGAAGCGTAGCCGGTGGAGCGCGGGCGGCCATAGGCTGAGCAATCAATAGGGGGAGAAAGCTGTGCTGCGATGGTTTCCATAAGCTCCACTGTCAAAGTAGCGGATGATATCCCGTGACGGGCTCGCATTTCATCCCATTGATAATGTGAGGTAATGGCAGAGCGGAGGGCGGATTTACCGGCTGCGTCGTAACGATACTGCGTCATCGTGTTTTCCTTTGCATAACCTAGACAATAGGCTTTATTTGCCTAAGCCGTGTATCGCATATGTCGTTCTATATGTCAATTCGTCATATTTGATTTGCCAGCTTGTGCTACAGAATGGGAAACCATGGGGATTAGCTATGACAGACGACACGATAATTGACGCAAGCGCGGCCTTTGCCAGCAAGGCGGGGAAGACTGAAAAGGCGCGGAAAGCCGGGAAAAGTCGTGGCGCGTCACAAGGGATAAACTTTAAACCATCTCAAGCCCAAAAGCGCGACACAGTAAGCGCCATATTACCGGGCTTGAAAGAAGAAAGAGCAAAGCGCGCCAAGCTCGGAAGGCCATATACCTATGCAAGGGATAAGGTGGAACGAATCTGTCAACTGATGGCAGAGGGAAAGACAACCGTTGAAGCAATGGCAATTGAACAATTGAGCCCGTCAACTTTCTACGATTGGTTGGAAAAGGCGAATGGGGATAGCACGGAAGCTTTGCTTTGTCGCACGATGTTCGCGCGCGCTCGCGTCGCCTTGGCGGACCATGCTTTCAGCGAGGCCTTAGACGTGCCAAGAGAACTATATGCCAAAGCAATGGCGCAAGAGCCCGGGAATCCGGGGATTGACAGTGCTACTGTCGGTGCGGCTAAGCTCTTGGCGGATTCCCTCAAATGGTACGCTGAGAAGCTGAATCCCGGGAGCTATGCCAGCAAGATTGACGCGCCAACTGTCAACGTCACTAACAATAGCTTGACAATTGACAGCCGATCGCTGGATGCCGGACAGCGGGACCAGCTCAGAACACTATTGTTAAGCACAAGCAAAGCGCCTGTCATAGACGGCTAAAAGGGATAGGCCCTAGAACGGCCAGAGAAGCCCGCTGAGTGGGGTCTAGGGTTGTCGGCTACCCTAGTAGCTGGCGCATCAATGTTCGACATTCAGACCCTGTTTGTTCCAATCCTATGATTGGCATTCAATCCTAGAACGCAATGTGATCATAACGAGAACATCTATTGTTATGATCATGCAAAACCGTAGGGTTGTGGTCCTAAATAGGATTGATTGCCAATATGTCATAACATAAACAGAGCTTTAAGCGTGACAGGTTGACACGCGTTTGCTTGAGGTGAGCAATGGAGTCCTTAGAACATCATGACAGTATGCCATAGCGCCACCGCTCCAGTATAAAGCTATGATCATGTTGGACGTGCCAATCATTAGGCTTCTAAGTATAATTGACAGTAGCATAGCAATGCCATGCCAATCCTTCGATCCCTAACCATTTGAGCATGACCAGAGCAATTGACAGCAATCCTTCGATCCCTAAGTATTAAACTTAATCAGGGCAATTGACAGAAAAGCTTAGGTGGCTAAGGATTAGGGTCCCCTTGGCGTGACCGACCGTCACCCCTTTATAGGAATAGGCCCCTCCCCTTTTAACATCCACCCCCTCCCTTCTAATTTTCCCCACATACAAAAAACTGATACCCCCCAAATTTTCCCAAAAAAAATCCACCAAACCTTATTGCTAAGGTCAAGTGGACTCTATATACAGTGCGAGATTGCGCGCTACCCCTGCGTAGCCTTTCTCGCTTTGCGGGCTTTCATTCTGGGTGTTGAGAGTTTGTCTTTGAAGAGCTGCTCTTCAATCAGTTGCTCATCCATTTTCTTGATATGCTGGAGGATATGAGGGGGTAACGCGCCAGCAGCCGTAGCCTGTTTGTTGGTCGCTGCATTGTAGGCCTCCAAGACGATTGGCGGCATAGACGACCAAGGATTTTTGATCAGAGGTATGTAGGTTGGGTCTGGCGCTATGCGGGTAGCTGGCTGGTCTATGGTTGGCGCGTTGCCTTGCTTCGTTAGCTGTTCATGATAGTGCGTACAAAGGTTGTAGAGTTCTAAGTTTTTGTATTCAGCCTCATCAATGTACTTTTTCTGTTGTTTGATCACCATCTTGAGCCCTTTGATGTACCGGCTCAACTCTCCAGCATCCTCACCGGGTATCTCAAAGTACACGTCCTCCTCTTCACAGAGGTCCAGATTGTCTGTCAACTTGTCCCACACCTTATTGTCCATTTTTCCCCTCCACCAATACTTTTCTGGCAATTTCTACAATGTCATGCGGATGGAGACATTCACTTCTGTCTATCTTTTGCAGCGCCGCCTCCAGCTTCTCGATGCGGGACAGGCACCAAGTACCAAGGTCAGCGTGGTCAGGCCACGTCCTTGGCTGATCAGGGTGGGCGCTTTGCCACAGCCTTATGGCTCGCATATCAGCAGCCCAACGCAAATCAAAAAGATGTTCCAGCTTATCGATGCGATCTGCGGCTTCGTTCATTCCAGCAACATTCCCAGAGCGAAGCCACTTCACAAGGTCATCGCTCACAAGATCGTCAGTCATCGACACCCTCCATTGCTTGAATTTTATCCCGATATTTTACATAAGGTGGATAGGTTCCGCCCAAACCTAGATGTTTTAATTCTGCTTTAGCAATGTCAAGGCACCTAAAATATCGTCCTTTATAGGCACCTCTAGACGGCCCGTAACCAAATGTGGCGACAATGTTAAGCAGCGCCGCCTCCAGCTTCTCGATGCGGTCGGCGGCTTTTTGACGTTCGTATTCATATTCAGTAAGGCAAGTTTGCGGGTACTCATGTTTTATATCAAGGGAGAAGTCTTTCCTCAGCATTGTTACAAGATCACCTTTCATCTTCCCACTCCAATGCTTTGCAAGCCAAATCCAACGCGCCAAGAAGATATGGCTCAATGCCTTCAGGCTTCCGTTCCCATTCTGATATAGCCCTGATGCAATGTTTGAGAGCCAGCTCCAGCTTTTCCATGCGGATGTAAAGCTCAAGGCGCTCTGACCGACATATCTTCAGGTCATCTACCTCAAGCTCAAGCTGCGCTTTGATCTTCTCACTGTCGCTGGCGCGTCTCTCCAGTTCATCGGCAGCTTCACCGTACACGGACGGGATAAACTCATTGTTAAGTTCAAGATAGCGAAGTCGTTTTACCAGCTCTGTCATCGAAGCCTCCTTCTGATGTCATTCGTAACGCTTGGCGGGGAGGAAGGGATTCGAACCCTTGGAACCTTTCGGTTCTCCAGTTTTCAAGACTGGCGCAATAAACCGCTCTACCACCTCCCCAGAGAGGCGTTACGAGTAGAGGGATGATCGCGACCAGAGGAACATGTAAGTCCTGCTTACAAGTTGGTGAGACAGGGGTTGTTGAACAACCCCTGTCCAGTTTTGGTGTTAAAGTAGCCTTCACGCTCCCTAACAAAACCAGTTTCCCATACTCACTTGATGAAATCAAGCCCCTACTTGATGATTTTGGCTCGGGCTCCTTGACTCGAACAAGGATTTTCAGGGCCAAAACCTGACGTTCTACCATTGAACTAAGCCCGAAAACTAGAACCGCTATGGAGCCATCCCCAATACCCACTGACATGCTGGCACGGTTGGACCAACTGGGCGTTCCTAAATTCTAGAAATGCGCTCAAGCCTTATCTGTTCATCCATCCACTTTTCACTAGACGGATGACCAAGGTCGGGTCGTTGTTGAGCACACCAGTCTTTCATTTCCCTATAACCCATAATCCTTGTCGTTCCATTGGCTTTCTCAATTGGTCCGTTGCTTTTCAATTGAGCAGCAACGTACTCTCCATATTTGTAAGTTGCTATCGTATTTTCAGGAACAACAGGCCGCTTTCGTTCAACCCAATGGGAAGTAACGCTTGCGACTGGCGGTTGAGGCTTCTCATATACCCAATCGGTCACTTCTCGAAACTTTTCTATATGCCCACCTTGATGAGATGATCCACCAAACTGAGATACCGACATTGGCTTCCATAAGGGAACCTCAACAACCTCCAAATCCCACCCAACACCCCAAACGGTGGCCCACCGCTCAGGAATCTGATGGAGCTTCATCAGGCTATCCGCTCTGACAATCGCAGGGGCAGCTATCATCCCTACCAAACCAGTCAAAAATCCGCGCTTTGATGCGATCATAACAATCCCCTTCATCCATCTCGGCCTTCACGGTTAGACCAACTGGGCGTCTCAGTGTTTCACGTGAAACAATTAGTCGTCTTTTGCCATCGCTTCATAGAAAGCGTTGTCCAATTCCTCATCCTCAGTCAGTTCATCCGGCCCCAAAGGCATTGGCAGCCAATCTGTAGCCGGTGCGCTGACATAAGGAAACTCTTCACGGCACCAAAACTGCCGTCCAACATTGAAATTGCCAATGTGGATACGGTCGTTGATCCAGAGAAGGAGATTGCGCCCGTCTCTTGGCGCGTATTCTATAGGACGCCATTCCATTTTCATGCTTCGTCTCCGTCTTCTGCATCATAGAGCAAGTCCCAAGGGTCAATAGCATCCTTGTGGACCTTGTATTTGTTGCTGCCCTTGCGGGCAAGGGACACTTCTATGCACCTGAAGCCATTTGCCTTGGCTTCTTCCCATACAGACTCAAGGGTTTCGCCCGGACGAACCCATATGCGGGCAAATTCATCCTTGCAGTGGCTGGCACTGAAGGAAATCACATGGATGGAGACGCCATCTGGGTCCAAAACACCATAGATACGGCGGTTCTCCATAGGTCAGACCT
>Ga0214192_1000780_pt1 | contig 18795 bp, 25 predicted proteins | sample TroBogEpilimnion_44_FD_153030 | JGI IMG/M metagenome (GOLD analysis project Ga0214192, IMG submission 153030) | Freshwater microbial communities from Trout Bog Lake, WI - 29JUL2008 epilimnion | ecosystem: Environmental > Aquatic > Freshwater > Lake > Epilimnion/Euphotic zone | place: Trout Bog... | reverse complement strand
GATCTGGCACACTTGAGTCATCCGGCGTCTGGCTGCTACACGCTCTTCTAACAACCGGCTTCTAACAACCGGTCCCGGTGACTACCCACGGCTGAGGACCGACCCCACCCGGCGTGTCCAGCGAGCACTGCCACGAACCGGGCTCGGCCACGACGGCGATGAAGTCCCGCTCCGAACCGGTCTGGTACCACGAGGGGCTGCGCTGTTCTCCAGACAGACCTGCCACCAGCGGAGTTCCTCGACTATGCACTGGCGTAGCCGGTACGGTCAAGACCGGCCAGGCCGGGTTGATATCCAGCTCCATGCCGACCTGTGCGCCGACCGCCACCAGCGCCTTCGCCAGGTCAAAGGGCAAGGTGTGACCCATGGTCGCGACGTAGATCAAGTTGCCCGCTCCGTCTTGACCCAGTGCGCTGCGCGGTTCGGGTCCTACACTGTTGACGACTCCACCCCAGTAGCCCCAGTCCCCGGATGCCGCCGCCGTGGGCCGGCCGTTATCGACCAGTAGTCCCAGGTTCTGGCGATAGCTCACCGCCCTGACCGCGATGCTGGGCAGTGTCTGGTCCCACACCCCAATCCACGGACGCCCTTTCGTGTCGATGGCCAGAGTCGCCAGCCCGGGTCGCAAGGGGTTGAGTACCCTGCCGTCGACCATCATGCCCCCGGCTTTATCCTTCGCCTGGAAGCCACCATTGAACGCGCCCACCACTCCGGCGCGCAGTTCACTGACTCCGAGGCGCGTCGTCGCATCCACACTCACCGTCGCACTGCCGGGGTCGTAGCTGCCTACGTGTAGGTGTACTGCGGTGGTGCGCCAGTGGAACTTGACTGCCGTGAAGTGCATCCCGTCGACCAAGACGACCCGACGCTCGACCATGACCCCTCGACTAGACGAGCTCACCACTCCCCAGCCGGGAGTTGCTGCTTCAACCGGCATCGTCGTAGTTGTCGTTACTGGCATCGTCGTAGTCGTGGTCGCTGGGGTATCGGCCCACACCCCACCCGCACCAAGCACGGCGAGGCCCCAGAAGGGTGCGAAGGGGGCGCTACGTCGAAGCATGGGCTCTACTGTGAGGAGTCCCCTGTATCCAGCACTGGCGCCGTTTTTGGTCGCTGCCGTAGAGCGGAGATGACCCTGCCGCCTCGTCGCAGATTGACTCTCGAGGCGCACGGTACACAACCGTGGAGCGCTGCGAACTACGAACCGACATCTTGACTGGCGTGGTGAGTGCTCACCCCGATCTGTCCGCCAAGCCATTCCCCCACCCCGTGCGCACGCTTCCCACGCCCCTAGGACCCTGCGCGCTGTGTGCGGCGAGCAACGACCCCGTCATCGATGGTTTCGTTCGAGAGCCCGACGGCAGCCTGCGCGAGGTCTTCGTCGCTGGGAACTTGACGCGGGTGTTGGCTAATCGCTGGAGTCCCCTCGGACACTCCGCCACCGCCGAGTTGCTCATGCCCCGCCGCCACGTCACCAGCTTCGAAGATCTAAGCGACGACGAGCTCGTGGATCTCTTCGCCACCTGGTGCGCACGCCGCCAGAGTCACGTGGGACACGCCATCCACAATCTCGCCTTCGCCAACGTGGGCTACGACGCCGGTGCCACTCAGCCACACCTGCACGCCCAGGTCGTCAGCACCGACCTCTTCGGACACCCCACGCTGCGCATGAACACCTCTCCCGAAGCCGTACTCGCCGACGTCGCAAGGGCCGAGGTCCACAACCTCGTCATCGCTAGCAACGACGCCGCGATCACCTACGCCCCCTATGCCCCGGCCAATGACGGAGAGTTGCGCATCGCCGCCGACACCCCCGAGGCCCTGGCCTTCGCGTTGCGAGACCTGATCGTTGTAGTCAATGACCGCATCGGTCCGAGCTCCTACAACCTCGTGCTCCACGGGCACAACCGCCTGGTCGCTCAGGTAGTGCCGCGCGTGAACCACGGCATCTTGTACACGACCTATCTCGGGCTAGTCCTCGTCGTCATGCCCCCAGCGACGCTGGCGACCCGCCTCCGCGACTAACTTCCCGTTCCTTGTCGACCCCTACGACCTACTCGTCCGACTCCTCGTCGAGTAGACGCAGCAGCCACGCCGAGATGTCGTCGGAGTAGCCCAGTGTTCCTGTCGCTTGGGTAGCGTCATCGTCGCTAGGGTCAGAGGTGCTCACCAAGTGAGCCAACACCATCGTGTTCACCCACCTCGCGTCATCGGGATCGACGCCGTCGACTCGCCAGCTGTAGACCTGGTTCAGCGCCGGGATACGCAGGTCTCCGCTGAACTCGTCGAAGATGTTGTGATCGTAGATTCGAATCACCCGCCCGTCGCTTCGCCGAAGTATCCACTCGGTGGTCGACTCGGCCCCGCGGTCCGGCCCTTGCCCAAAGTCGAGCAGCGGCAGACCGAAGATCTCCTCGAGCACGCCCCGAGAGGCCATAAAGGATCCCTGGTACTCCGCGCCGCCTAGCTCAGTCCAGTCCGTGCGCTCCCACGTGATGTCCACAACACTCCTCTTACACCTCCGCCCCGACTTGGCGCTCGGCATCGTAGCCATCTTGTGCGACACGTTGCCGTGGTGCACTCGCGCCCTCAATGGAAAAGCCCCGCTCAACTATCCCCATGGGGAGTCGAGCGGGGCCCTGGGAAGTAGCCTCAGGTGTCGCTAGGTACGCCCAGGTGGTTGCGCAACACAACCAGCCCCTCGGACACTTCGCCGTCGAAGACGACACGTCCGCCATCGAGGACGATGGCCCGGCTACAGACCTCTTCGACCTGGCTCGCGCCGTGACTGACCAAGAGGATCGAACCGCCTGACGCCTGGAAGTCCGCGATGCGCGCCATGCACTTGGCCTGGAAGGCCTCGTCGCCGACGGCCAGCACCTCGTCGACCACCAGCAGGTCCGGGTCGATGTTGATAGCCACCGCGAAGGCCAGGCGGACGTACATGCCGCTCGAGTAGAACTTGACGGGAGTGTCGATGAACTGCTCGAGTTCGGCGAAGGCCACGATCTCGTCAAAGAGGCTCGCGATGGTGCCCTTGGCGATGCCGAGCATGGTGGCGTACAAGTAGATGTTCTCTCGGCCCGTCAATTCCGGCTGGAAGCCTGCCCCCAGTTCGAGCAGACCCGAGACCTGGCCGCGCACGCGCACTTGGCCAGAGCTGGGACGAAGCACCCCGCAGATCGCCTTGAGCAGTGTGGACTTGCCCGACCCGTTGCGACCCAAAATCGCCACCGACTCTCCACTTCGCACCGTGAAGCTGACCTCGTCGAGGGCGACGAAGTCCTCCGCACTCGCCGTCGATCGCACGACCAGTCTCTCCTTGAGCGACTGGTGGCGCTGGTGATGGATCTTGAAGTGCCTCGAGACCTTGTCGACTTCTACGATGTTGGCCATCTACAGCTCCGACTCGAAGTTCCCCTCGAGCCGACCAAAGATGGCCAAGCACACGAGGAAGAAGAGGGCACTGAGACCGACCAAGCCCGCGTTCACGTAGGCGTAGGTCGACATCGGCCAGGTGGGCAAGACGTGCAAGGTGACACCGGGCGCCACGGTCGACGGCGCCGACAGAGTCGCGTAGAAGACCCGCTGGAAGGTCAAGACGATCATGGTCACCGGGTTCAAGAAGTAGAGGGTCGCCAGGCCGTGCGAGTGGAGAGCCGTCGCGATCGAGTTCTTGTACGAGTAGACCACCGGCGTCATCCAGAACCAGACCTGCAGGGCGATCTCCACGAGGTGGCGGATGTCGCGCAGGTAGACGGTCAGCGCCGAGAGGATCAACGACAAGCCTCCCACCAAGAAGAGCATCGAGAGCAGACTGAGGGGCACCAGCCACAAAAATCCCCACGCCGGCGCGTGCGAGAAGGCCGCCAAGCACCCCGCCAACACCACCAGTTGCACGGCGAAGTAGACGCTCGCGCTGCCGACGTTCGCTAAGGCCAGGACCTCTCTGGGGAAGGCCACCTTCTTGACCAACCCGGCGCGGTCCACTATCGACCCGGTCGCGGTGGTGATCGACGTCGAGAAGAAGTTCCAGACGACGAGCCCGCTGAACAAGTAGATGACGAAGTTGGGAAAGCCGTTCTTCAAGAAGACCGAGAAGACGAGGAAGTAGATGCCTAGGGTCATTGCCGGTGAGAGCATCGACCAAAAGAAGCCCAGTACCGAGCCCTTGTACTTGACGCGGATGTCAGAGATGGCCAGCGCCCCGATCAGGTCGCGCCGATCCCACAGGTTGACTAGCCGCTCTTTGAGCCCCACCCGGACCCCGACGACGCGTAGCGGGGTGCTCTCACTAACGCGCCCGAGAGTCGTGTGGTTGTCCATAGCCCGGTACTGTGCCAAGAAGCCGTGATTCACCACTTAGCCACCAGAACGACCATTCGGGGTGTCTTGGCGGTATCTCCTGGGGAAAACCCAAAATGACCGATCACACAGATCACGTCGGCAAAATCGCCTGCTCGTCTGCACCGAACCGACGTCGCCTAAAAAGGTGCAACAACAAGGGAAGAAAGAAAGACAAACCACCACCATCTAGCCAGCCAACTCCCCACAAGACCGGACTGTCTCTCCCATGGCCAACCACCAACCGCTCAATGAACACGGCGAAGAGACCATCCTCGACGTCCACCCCCACTGGTCCACGCTGACCGTCCCGGCCGTGGTCGTAGCCGCCTTGCTCGCCCTCACCGGAGTGCTCTCTTCTCACCACTGGCTGCACGGGATCGCGGCCAGCCTCTCGCTGATCGTCTGGTTGATCGCCCTGGCATGGGCCGGCGTTCACGTCATTGCCTATCTGACCACCCGCCTGACCGTGACCAACCTGCGCATCATCTTCGTCACCGGGGTGCTGACCCGCAAGACCTCGGAGATCCAGCTCGACCGCGTCACCAACACCTCGACGCGCCGCACCCTGTTCGAGCGCCTGGTGGGCAGTGGCGACTTAGTCGTCGAATCGGCCGGCAAGGACGGCCAGGACTACTTCCACCACGTGCCGCGTCCCGACCACATCCGCCAGACCATCTCCTCCCTGCTCGTCAGGACCCAGGCCCCCTCGACCAGCGCCGCCTCGGTCGCCGACCAACTCGAGCGCCTCAGCCAGCTGCACCGCGCCGGCTCCCTCAGCGACGCCGAGTTCGCCGCCGCCAAGGCCCGCTTGCTCAACTAGTCACCCCAATAGAAAAGACCCCCAGCCAATAAAGGCTGGGGGTCTCTTTGTTGAAGTAGGTGTTAGCCCCACGTAACGGGTACGTTGCGGGCCTTGGCGGCATTCGCCACTTCGCGCAGCTGCTCGAGCTTGGCGTCTACGTAGCCAGGTTCAACCTCGCTGTAGATGACCGTTGCTCCGCGTTCTCCGCGAACGACCTCGCTGGGTCGTCCGACGTCTCCGGCGTAGAGCGCTAAACCAGCTAACACTCGGCCCAAGAACTCGTCGGCGTCCATCGAACCACTCCAGGCGTCACCGTCGAGTCCGAGGACCTCGAAGAGTCGCTGGGCGTTCGAGTTCGCCATCTGGACTTCGACGTCGTCTCTAAAGACGCGAGACAGGCCGAGCCCGTTGTCATGCCAGTTCAAGCAGCCCTGAACGTCCGCGTTGCGTTCGTTCGCAGGTTCGCCGAAGAGTTCGTGAGCCTTGGCCCAGCCGTCGGTTTTCGCGACAGCTAAGAACTCACGAGCCGCGTCACAGCCACCGGAAAGCGGGTGACTGGGAGCCTGACTCGGGTCCGCAAAGACCGTGGCGTCAAAGCCACACACGAGGCGATATCCCACTACTTCAAGTTGGGGTGAAAAAGTCACGCTCATCGCGCACCTCTACTTTCTTGATCGGTCCCACGAGGGGGTAACAGATGATCCCTACCGTCTGCGCCCTTGCCTCTCGCCCTAGGCACACCGTCTACCCACACCTAGGGCGCCATTGCACCACTAGCCCTGGCCGCGACAGTACAGAGCACGTATTTCAACAACCCATAGATTGGAGTTTCATGTCTACGTGGACCAAAGAGGACTACCTGTCCGCCAAGTCCCAGCTGCGCGAAGCCAGTGAGAACTACTACCTCGGTACTGATCTCACCATGGACGACGCAACGTACGACCAGTTGCTCCGAGCGATCGAAGCAGCAGAGTTAGCCCACCCTGATTGGGTTGATGGCGACTCGGTCGTTGCCGTGGCCAGTGGCGCCGCCGTCTCTGGCGACGTCGTACACACCCACCCACTCCTCAGCCTCGACAACGCCATGGGCGATGACGAGCTGAAGACCTGGTTCGAGCGTGCGATGGCCGACTACGGCACCGCCTTCGAAGTCGCCGTTGAGCCCAAGCTCGACGGCTTGGCCATCGTGGCTCGCTACGAGAACGGACACCTCGTCCAAGTCGTCACCCGTGGTGACGGCCTGGCCGGAGAAGACGTCACGTTGCGTGGGCGCACCGCCAAGGGACTGCCTCAGACACTCACCGAACCGCTCAGCATCGAGCTGCGTGGTGAGGTCTACATGTCTGACGCCGACTTTGCCGCCGCCAACGTACTGCGTACCGCCAACGCCAAGCCCGCCTTCGTCAACCCCCGCAACGGCGCTGCCGGAGCTCTGCGTAACCAAAGCGACAGCTACGCGCTGCCACTCTCGTTCGCTTGCTACGACGCCAACGGGCTCGAAGGCTCGCACGTCGAGGCCATGGCTCACGCCGCTCGACTCGGTGCCACGCTCGCTCGCGACGTGGCCTCGCTGACGGGGACCTACACCTCCTACGACGACGTCGTCAAGGTCATTGCCGACCTTGGAGCTCGCCGCCCCTCTTTGGGGTTCGCGATCGACGGCGCCGTGGTCAAGGCCAACGCCCCCGAAGTCCGAGCCAAGCTCGGTGTCACCAGCCGCGCCCCGAAGTGGGCGATCGCGTACAAGTACCCACCCGAAGAACGCCTGACCACTCTCGTAGAGGTCATCGCCCAAGTCGGTCGTACTGGCGTCATCACGCCCCGTGCCCGTGTCGTGCCCGTCGAGGTCGGCGGTGTCACCGTCGAGTTCGCCACGATGCACAACTGGGAACTGGTCCAAGAACGCGATTGGCGAATCGGTGACACCGTCACCATCCGCCGCGCCGGTGAGGTCATCCCCGAACTGGTAGCCCCCCTGGTCTCTGCTCGTAAGGGCACCGAAGCACCGGTGGTCGCCCCGACGACCTGCCCTCGCTGTGGATCGGCTATCGACAAGAGCGAAAAGCGTTGGCGCTGCGTCAAGGGTCGGGCCTGTGGCCTGGTCGAGACGCTGTGCTACGCGGTCAGCCGTGACGCCCTCGATATCGAAGGCCTCGGCGAAAAGCTCGTCACCCAACTCGTCGACGCCGGACTGATCTCCGACATCGCCGACGTGTTCTCGCTTCAAGCCAGCCAGCTGGCCGAGCTTGACCGCATGGGTGATCAGAGCGCCGCCAACGTCATCGAACAGATCGACAAGGCCCGCTCGGCCTCGAGGGCTCGTCTCTTCACCGCCCTGGGCATCCGCTCAACTGGTCGAAGCCTGTGTCGGCGCCTCGCGCGTCGCTACATGGACCTAGGCGAACTCTTCGGTGCCACCGTCGCTGACCTCCAAGAGGTCGACGGCATCGGTACCGAAAAGGCCGTCGTCATCCGCGCCGAACTCGATGAACTCAGTGACCTCGTCACCAAGCTCACCTCGCTAGGCATCACCGGAAAGTCTGACGACGAAGAGCAGGCCGAAGTGCTGGCTCTCGCCGGCAAGAAGGTCGTCGTGACCGGTTCGATGGTCGGCGTCTTCGCCGACAAGAGCCGCAACGAGATGAACGAGCTCATCGAATCATTCGGTGGCAAGGCATCAAGTTCGGTATCTGCCGCCACTGACCTCGTGGTCGCTGGCGAAAAGGCCGGCTCCAAAGCCACCAAGGCTGCCGAACTCGGCGTCAAGGTGGTCACCGAAGCCGAGTTCGCCGAGCTCCTCGGGCTCTAGCCTCAAAACCTCAAAGAACCCCCACTCGCTGGTCTGTACAGATCGGCAAGTGGGGGTTCTTGTTTTGTCTTCGCTCTAACGGTGACAGGGCATGACAGCACAAACCACCACCGATCCGCAGCTCGAGCGATTCCTCGCCCGCGCCGCGGATCCCATGACCGGCCGGCTCACCGCAGCCGTGCCTACAGATCGCGACTACCTCGCGACCTACGTGAACACCTTCGGCGAAGAGCTCCTCTTCATCCAGCGACAAGGCTGTGCGACCGCTGAGCTCTTCCACTCCGACATCAGCCAAGAACCTCTCGAGGTCGTCCACGGCGTCGTCATGGACATCATCGTGAACTCCGACGAGATCGAGTTCCTCGACGAGTGCTGGGCCAAGAGCGAGGCAGTACGCCGCGGCTAGTCCGGCTCACCACATCCCCTAAACCGACAGAACCCCTACTCACCAGACACGGTGGGTAGGGGTTCTTCTTATTTACGGGCTACCTAGCTTACCCTGGCCAGATCGCCGGTACTCGGCACAGATACCCTTCATGGAGTTCGTGTTGCTCATCTGCCTGCTCATCACCGCCGCCGTCGTGGCCTGGGCCCTGGCTGCCTACAAGACCGGTCTTCGCAAACTGGCCTCGCTGGTGTTCGTCATCGTGGCACTCTTCTTCGTTTGGAACACGAGCGGCCTCTACGACGTGGCCGCCGGGGTCGTCTTCGTAGCCGCTAGCGCCCTCCTCAGCCTGTCGGCCCCACGCGCATCTCGCCCCAGTTATCTGGACTCTCGCGACCAAGAGCACCGCGGCGCCTAGAACACGCTCGGAACACAAAAAAGAACCGGTGGCGCGTGAGCACCACCGGTTCCGTTGTTTTCGCGCAGCTCTCTAGTAAAGAGAACCACGAACGTTGTCACTGACCAAAAAGGACAGCAGTTGAGGTCGACCAAGACCACCACCTTGCGAGCAGAGCTCCCGGTACTCATACCTGAGCACCATCGGATATCCCAATTGCACTCCTCGGTGACTTCGGTAGCCAACAAGCTAACGAGGTAGACCATGAAGGCGGGGATGATCTCCACGCGGTCGAAGCTCACGTATTCACCCCAGAGGAAGAACACGGTACTGGCCAGGACCAAGCAGAGCACGCGACGTCGCGCAGTGAGCCGTAGTTGGTCCTGGAACTGTTCGAGCAGTGAACCTACGACCACTGAGCCAGCGGCGAAGGCCAGGCTCAGCGCCAGGGTGTGCCAGAAGGAGTCGTAGTATATCACGTGCTCACAGGCCGAGAGCACCAGCGGAACGAGGACGTTGAACAGGCCAAAGACCAGTCGGCGGTTCACGGTCTGCTGAGTGGGTGACTCGGTCAAGGGTGTGACAACGATGAGCCCACCCAGGAGCTCCGTAGAAGGGGCAGTGGGGGTCATAGCTATCGTCTCCGACGTTGAGGGGATACCTCACCAAGGAGACCTGCCCGGCCCCCAAAGTAGAGGGCCGACCGAGTTTTGGTCGAATAGCTATTTTGTGTAGACCAAGAGCGGAGTCGAGGTACCTATGACGGTCGTAGCGACGAGGTCAGTGGCAACGCACTTATCGAGCTACGACGAAGTACCCGGGGTAGGTCGAACCAAAGAACTCTGCGCCCCTGCTGACCCCTCTAGACCTAGTAGGTGTTGACCTCGTCTTGGGGGCGCTCATTGCGCACGTCGGCGATCCGGTACACGCCTCGTAGCAAGCCGCTGCGCAGCGAGTCGTAGATGTCACTGTCGGCCTCGAAGCAGGCCTCGTTGATCTCGAGCTGGATGGCGGGTATTCCCCGACGCTGCAACTGGGCGATGCCGGTGGTGACGCGAGCCCGCAGGGGCCAGTTGACCGACACGCGAAGTCCCGCGTCGACCAGTTCACCGAGCATGGGCAGCCACAGCACCTGGGCGAGCTGCGGGTTGGGGCCGAACATCATGCACACCTCGGGACCCTTGCCACGCATGATGTGCAAGCTGATGAGACCACCACCTGAGGCCAGTTGCGCGGCACGAACGATGTAGGGGTGATCGTGATCGTCATCAGGGTCACCGAGCTGCTTGCTCTCGGCCACGATCGACGACGCGCCGACCGCCCCGGCGAGCCACTCGGCCAGGTCACCCGTTCCCCTATCCGCCATCTTGCGCTCGCCGTTTCGCACGTGAGTGACCTCGTGCGGTGCTGAGATCACCAACGAGGAGTCGACCGTCACGCGGAACGGACCAGCCTCGGGCACCTCTTGTCGACCGGGTGGTGAATACAGCACTGCGGCAACCTCGCCGCGGCGAGCTTCGATGTCGAGTGGGGGAGTGTACGGCACGCAAAGAACTGTCCAAATCTGTGTGAACTCTGCTTGTAAGGCCCACTCCGACCAGGCCCCGCCGGCCCCTCTTCCTAGTGGTGGACGCGAAATACCAGGGCGATGGTGAACAAGCCCAGACCCAGCAACAAGATACAGATGGCGTAGATCAGGTGTGTGTCGCGGTCCTGGCGCGCCTTGCGACCACTCGACAAGGTCACCACCAGCAAGGGGTAGAGCACCCAAAAGAGCACCTTCAAGACCACGCCGTACCACGAGCGCTTGGGCGCCAGCGCGTAGATCATGTCCAACACACCCAGCAGCGTGCACGTCAACGCCACGGCGACGTAGGGGATGTCCCAGAAGTGGCGGATCGATTCGAACAGCGAGTGCATCACCCCTACGGTGCTCACCCCCTACCGCCCTTCCACCATGTAGCGGCCACCCCGGTCCCGGTGCATTCGCCACGTCCCGGCTTTTACTCGCCCCTGCCGTGCGCGGCGACGTATGTCGGCGACGGTCTCGTGGGTCGACTGAAAGGAATGTCTCGTGGCCCTACTTCTACCAATCGTGCTCTCGGGGGTCGCCTTCTTGGTCGGCGTCAGCGCGGGCAAGCTCTGGCTCTACGAGAAGATGGCCAAGGAGGCTGCTCGCGAACAAGCCCAGCTCGCCGTAGTCAACGCCGAGCGCCTCACCTGGAAGTGTCCGGAGTGCGGCACCTCCGCGTCGGGTCACACCGTCAACGACCTGGCGTTCGTGTGGAACTTCCACGACCGCGAGATTGCGTGCTCGACTAAGTGGGACCTCTAGGTCGAGATTGCTTAGCTCTTGCTAGGGCGCCCCTCGTAGGTCAATCCTTGGGCCCACGCCGCCAGCACGGGCGAGGTGTGTACGTCAGTCACGGCTTCGTTGATCGCCACCGCACTAGCCAGCGCCGGACCCCACATGCGGATATGCCTAAACTCCGGGCCCACCGGCAATTCAACGCTGTTACCGAGTCGGTCGATCAGGCGCACTCGCTGTTCGACTAGTCCACCCGGAAGGTCGCGAAAGACCGAGATCGCACTGACCACCTGATCGACCAAGATGTGACCTAGCTTCTCAGCACTCGACGAGGCACCGCTCACCAAGAGAGCCTGCTTGGACCAGCGAGCGAGCCACGGGTGCCATCCTCGCAAGACCCCCAGGTCTCCCACGCGGCGCTCTCTCATCGTCAGGCCGCTGCGCTGCGCGTTGTCTCGGACGATGAGGATCCGGCTGTTGAACAACATCGCCTCGTTCCAGCGGGTGTACTGCGACAACACTCCCGCTACCGCCCCAACGACCACGCCCCAAGTTGCACTCGACAGAAACCCGACCAGCCAGCCGGTGATGACGCCGACTTCGAGGACGTAGACGCTTCGCCGCGCCAGCGAGCGTGCGGGTGCCAACTTGACGACGTTCACGTACTCCTCTTTGAGCAAGTTGCTGGGTGTCTGGGTGGTTGGTGCGGGCATGGACCTGTTCTCCTTTGATCCTCTTGTTGAAAGCAACAGTCACCCGACTCGTCCAACCGTCAGCTAGCCCCTGGTCAACCCTTGTAAACAGCCCGGTGCCCCAACGGTGCTACCCGCGAAGTGCTCTCCGTTGCGAGAGGCACCTGCGCCCCAAACGAATCGACTCCTCCCATCCCCTTTCTGGGAGAAACGGCTCTGTGTAGCCAGATACCCGTGGAGCTTCGTCTCCTCGATTCGATGGACCCCCGAGACCTTTCGCCGTGCTACAACGTCGAAGGTGCTCGGGGGTCTCTTTGGTTTCTAGCGCCCTATCGAACTACTACAAAGACCCTGGCAAACAAAAAACCGCACCACCTCAAAAAAGAGGTGGTGCGGTTCATGGTTTATCGGCTCGGGGCCGACGAGGGCTTGGCGGCGCTGATGCGCTGCTTGGCTGCTTTACGGATCATGCGTCCCGCCACGCGGCTCGTGTCGAACACGGCAACCACGGCGAGGGGACCTACCCATACGGACGTACCGTGGATAGCCGAACTCACGACCGCCGACAGGTGCGTCAGCGCAAAGATCGTGTAGCTGAACAAGACGGCGTGCAGGTACCACTTCAGGAATGACTTCACGTCGATCCTCACTTTCGTTGAATGTTGAGAACCGCAACTGCGGATCTGACCCCTACCGTCTCGGCCACCCCACGTCGCGCAACGACAAAGCCGTCGCTCTCACCCCGAGTGCACTCCCGGGGACCTTTCGCACGGTAGATATCTCACCCCAACTCGAAGGACTCTTTAATGAAAGTAACCATGCTCCTCGCTGACTCGGCCCAGGTGGCTGACGGCAAGCTCTACATCCTTGGTGGCGGCTGGACCGTGATGGGGCCCTTACCCACCCCGGCGGCCGTCGCCCTACTGCTCTCGGTCGACGCCCACGAAGTCAACAAGACCCACCACTGGGAGCTCTTTCTAGAAGACGCCGACGGTCACCAGGTGACCTTCGAGACCCCCGAGGGCCGCCAGCCCATCGAGGTCCGCGGCGACTTCACGGTCACCGACGTCGAGGGTGCCCCGGTCGGTACCCCCATCGACGCCCCGTTGGCCGTCAACTTCGGGCCAATCCCCCTGACCCCCGGCCAGCGCTACGCCTGGCGTCTCGTAGTCGACGGTGACACCCCGGCCGGCGGCATGGTCTCATTCAGTACCCGACTCGCTCCCAGCAATGAGTAGTCCCACCGATGAAACCGGCCTAGACCTCCAGGCTCGTATCGATAGTTCACTAGAGATGATTAGGGACTTCAACATGTCTGATGACAGTTGTTGTGTGGGCTGTCTGCTCGACGACATCACCAAGACGCTCGAAGGCACCGAGACCTAGAACTAGTGCACCTCGCGTGCTACCCGTTCGTGTTCCGACCCTAACTACATGTCCATCGTAGCCCTCTTCGGATTCCTCGCGGTCACCGTGACCGTGGTCCAGTTCGCCCCTCAGGCGTTCCGGGTCCACCGAGTCGGCGTCGCGGGCGTCGCTCTGGGTACGTGGGCCTTGTTCACCTCGACCACTGCGGCCTGGCTGAGCTACGGGATCGTCGCGCACCAGACCTCACTGACGATCGTCAACTTGATCGTCGGGCCGCTCGCTTGGTCGATCCTGGCCCGCCTGTCCCTCGTACCAGAGAATCGCATGAAGGGCATCGCCGCCTTCGCTCTCGCCGCCCTTGGTGCCGTCGTCACCGCCTTCTTCCCTGCCGTCTCGGTCTACGTGCTGGCCCTTGTCGAAGTCGTCGCCATCGTGCCCCAGCTCGTCGAGACCTTCCGTAGTCACGACCTCTCGGGCGTCTCGCCCGCCACCTGGCTCGCCACCACCGTGGCCCAGAGTCTCTGGGGGATATATGGCATCGTGGCCTCCCAGACCGCGGTCAGTCTCGGTGGCTTTTGCGGAGGCGCGCTAGCTCTTTCCATCGCGCTTCGCCTCGCCGTGCTGCGTCGTCACTCGGCGAACTAGGGACCATCGACCCCCATACGGGGTGGGTCAAGAACGCCCCTTTCGGGGATGGCCAACGCGAACCCTTCTTACCTAGGTTGTCCAGTGCTCGCAGAACGCGCTGCGAAAGAAGAGACCAAAGGACGACCAATGACGACGAACTTCCCCCAAGGCTATCTCTTGAAGGTGCAGCCCCGCAACACGCAGGGTCCCGCCACGTGGTGGCGCATCGGTATCCCGACCGCGTTCACCCTCCACGACCTCGACACCACGCTGCGCTTCGTGCTGGGACTGGCCGACAGGCAACACGAGTTCTTCGTGAGTGGTCGGTGCTACGGTTCACACCCCACCCGTTCGTACGACTGGGGCAAAGACGATCGCCGTACCCAGCTGCGAGAGGTACTCACCGTCGGTCATCGCTTCTCGTACGTCTACGACCTCGCCGCCTGGCAGGAGTTCACCATCCACGTCGAAGAGAACACCCTGACCCACCCCGACTCACCCGTCGACGTGCGCTCGCGCTCGAGGTCCCTCAACTCGCTTACCGCGCTTCGAGCCGACCAGTGGGGCGTCGAGCGCTTCCACCGCATCGACCCGCTCATCTTGAACGTGGCCCTCATCGAGATGTTCGCTCCGAAGCCCCAGCACGCCCACCCCGCCGGTAGCAACCTGGCGCATCCGATCGCTGCTTCGCTCGCGCCCACGAAGGTATGAAACATTGCGAGTTGCACCGGCATTTCGGTCATTGCCGCGGACAAATTGTTCTCCCTAGACATTCGTCGCTCGAAAGGAGAACCGTGAACCCCACCATTGACACCTCTTCACCCGACCTGCGCGCTCGTGCCGCCTTTGAGCAGTGGCGCGTCGTCAACCCGACGGGACCAGCCTCTCGCAGAGATCTCGGTGACTGGGACGTGGACTTCTACCGTGACGCGGTCTGCTTCTCTCGCCCGAGCAAGCCGAACGACGTCTTCATGGTTCGCGACTCGAATCTCATCCACTTCGGCCTCGACTTGGACACTTACGAATCCGCCTACCAGATGATCGCCAGCGCACCCGTCGCTCCTACGACCAACGACCTGGCCGTTCGCCACTTCCACCAGATGCTGCGTCCAGCCTACGCCTAGAAGAAGGCGAACACCAGAAGACTCCTAGCGGACAAAGACCTCGGCCGGCCGCTCTCCCGAACGCACCTGGCCCAACAAGAGCTCTTTCACAGTCGTGAGGTCCTGGGCATGGGTCACGCCCAGACAGGTGCTGTTGGCCGGCACGACACAGAAAGTCTCGAGTCCACTGCCCAGCAGTGACCCGACAAAGGTCGATAGCTGCAACTCGCCGTTTCGTTCGAAGTCGTGGGCTAGGAAGCTTTCTTCCATGGCATCCAGCAATGATGTCCGAAATCCCCACAGGTTCATCGACACCGGGGTGTCTTCGGTGAGCCGGTCTGGAATAAGACCATCTTGGGCGATGAACGAGCCGTCCTCTTGGCGCTGCACCTGGTGACGTTCGACGATCTCGACGAGCTCACCGTCGTTGATCACGCACACCCCACGAGACACCGGCAACTCGCCATATACCGCCGACCCCAGTTCGAAGCCAGCCACACAGTGCTCGGGGCCCGATGTACCGAGGGAGGCCCGCAGCCGAGCAAAGGCCTCGGCCCCGTATAGATCATCGGCGTTCGACACCGCAAAGGACTCCACACCACGCAAGTGGTCCCTGGCCGAGAGTACCGCCGACACTGTGCCCAGAGCCTGCTCTTGTACGGCAAAGGAGACCTCGAGGCCACGGGGCCACCACTGCGCGATGTGTTCTTGAATCGTTGGGCCAGTGTCGGGGTTCACCACGACCACGAAGCGCGTGAACCCGGCGACCATCGCGTCGCTGGCAATCATATCTATCACCGCCTCGCCGTTCACGCCCACGGGCGCCAGAGGCTTCAAGCTGCCAAAGCGCCGAGCGCGCCCGGCGGCCAAGATGACGAGTGTTCGAGTTGACAAGGACTACCTACCTCATGGGATTCGACGGGTCTATCGACCCAGGGTTGCAAGAGACCGTCCGCCCGGTCGCCGACTAGGCGACCCACATCTCCTCACCAGGCACGACACCTAGATTTTCGCGCCCCAACTCTCGAGCAGTTCGGTGTCGTACAAGCTGAGCTGGCGAGCCTCGACGCTGTAGACGCCGGCCACCACGAGTTCGCGCACGTCTACGTGGGACTTGGCCACCGTCGGGTAGTTCGACACCAGTCGCTCCCCGGCACAGCGCACCTTCTGTTCGAAGGTCTCGAGATTGACCGCCCCGTAGCGGTTCGACTCGAAGTAGATAGTTGACAGGCCGTCGTTCTCGACGAGTGACCCGTCGTCATTCAAAGCACAGACCACCGCCGATCCGGGGTCGATAGATCGGGCATTGGTAGGTACGACAACGGCGAGGTAACGAGATGACATCAAAGCTCCTTTGGTAGCTACCCCTGATCGTGTCGCACGACCCCCTGGTCGCACACACCAATGGCCCCCGCTGAGCTCGAGTGGTATGAAGAGCCAACCTCGACACGGTGTCGTCACAAGAGATGTACCGCGATCCAACAAGGAGACCCCTGTGGCCAACCCCGTTTTGACCGAAGTCCGCACCAAAAAGCTCATCAAGGACGGCCCCTTCCAAGACGGCGCCTCTACCTACGCCGTGACCCTCACTAGGGGTGCGGTGGTCTCGAGCCTGCTCGTCTACGCCCTCGTCGCCCTGCCCGGGACCTTCTACGGCTGGCGCCTGCTCACCCCGGCTACCCCCACCACCCACGTCAACACCGCGGCTTTGTGGTTGTCGCTCATCGTGGCCTTCATAACGGCCATGGTCATCTCCTTCAAACCGCACCTGGCCAAGGGGCTGGGTTGGTTCTACGCCGCGCTCGAGGGCTTCGTCATCGGTGCAGTTTCGGGAGCGTACAACGCGGTCTATCCCGGCATCGTCCTAGAAGCCGCCGGCGCAACGACCACCACCGCCCTCGTCGTGTGGTTCCTCTACGGATCAGGCGTTGTAAAGGTCACCAACAAGGTCACCCGGATCATCTTCCTCTCGACCATCGGGGCCATGGGCTTCTACTTCGTGGCCATTCTCACGAGGCTCTTCGGCGGTCCCGACATGCTCAACTCGGCTTCTCCGCTGGGCATCCTCATCTCGCTCGTGCTCTGCACCATCGCGACCGCCAACCTACTCGTCGACTTCGACCGCGTAGACGAGGCCATAGCCGCCAAGATGCCCAAGGACTCGAGCTGGTACTTCGCCTTCGGCCTATTCGTCACCCTGGTCTGGATGTACCTAGAGATCCTGCGACTCCTCGGCAAGGCTCGTCGCTAGGGTCACTCGTCGATGCGAGTGCGCCGCCGTGTCACGTGCCCCGACCGAGCGGCGTCAATAAGCAACTGACGTAGCTCCAAGGAGCCGTCGTACCCCTCTTGCGCGCTCTGTACTTCGAGCGAGTCATCTGGGGGAGTGGGGTCAGACACTGTCGCCTACCGTAGTGGTGCGGTACAGCACCCGTCGCACTCGTGGCCCAGTGCGGCCCGCGTAGCCGCCTTCGGGTCATTGGGATCGAAGTGCAGCTGCCCGTGGGGGCACTCGCGCATCATCACGCGCTGGGCGCTGTCCCAGTGCTGGGGCCAGGTCACCATGTGGTGGTCTGACGGATTGTGAACGCAGCAGTATTCACCCGCGCACGTGCCAGCCAGGTGCACGTTGCGCAGCGTCCCGTTGGCCACTTCGTAGGTGGTAACAACCTTCTCTTTCGCGTCGGGGTCGTGGGCCGCGCACGTGGTCTTCCACCATCCGCCGTGAACCTTGAGCTCACCGGGCCCACCGCATTCTTCGCAGGTGAGGGCGCTGATCTGCTCGTAACGCGAGATGACCTTCTCCATCAAGTCACGCTTGGATAGCCAACGCTTCGCCGCCTCCGCAAAGCGATCGTGGTGCGCGAGGTGGTCGGCCGTCTCTTCGTGCGCTGCCCACTCCTCGTCACTCAAATCTGCGTCCAAGAGCAACTCACAACAAGCCGGGTGCAACGCCCGGTCGGCGCCGAGGTACCAGCGCAGCGTCCCGTACTTCTCCTTGATCTGACAGCTCTTGTAGTCGCTGTCGATGTGGCTGAGCACCTCGTCGAGTTCGATCAAGAGCGGGAACCAGCCCCTGCCGGTGTAGATAAAGGCTCCCCAGCCCGGCGCGAAGCGCGCGCGGATACGTTCGAGCCCCTCTTCTATTTCGGCCTTATCCATGAAGCGAGCGTCGTAGTTCATAGACCTAGACCGTGCCAGAGCCCGCCCACCAGGCACTCGAGCATATCTACTTCCCAAGAACTGGCCACTGGACTCGCGCCTGGGCGGATCTCTTCGACTGTGCAGTGACCCACGCGATGGCGAGGTCTTCAATGGCCTCCTCGCTCGTACTCTCTAGCCACAACAGGGGTGCTCCTCTACGGACCTCTCGCTCGGGAGCGAACTCCTCGGGCTCACCCGGAACAAAAGAGACGATAGAAAGCGACCCCAGCTGTTCGCTATCGCCCGTACGAGGGAGATTGACACCCCCCGAATGAGGGTCCGCCTCGCTATCACACGAGAGCAAAGTGACAGCGCGAATCCCACCAACACGGTCCTAGTCATGACAACTCCCGTGCTCTACCTCGACGTCGACGGCGTACTCTGCCCTCTCCGTGTCCCTGACGAGTACATCGATGAGTTCAAGGACTGGGAGACGGTTACGAACCTCTACGACCTACCCTGGTCACCCGCCCTCGTCCAGGCGATTGCCGAGCTGCCGGTCGAACGCCGCTGGCTGACCAGTTGGGAACACGAGGCCAACCTCCGACTCTCACCGCTCTTTGGCTGGGAGCAGCTGCCGGTGTTAGAGCACCGACCCGGCTCGCTGTGGTGGAAGTTCGACGCTCTGGTCCAGCACCACGAAAAGGGTCGCCCCTTCATCTGGATCGATGACGAGATGGACGATCGGCGCGAAGAGCTCGATAACATCTTCGAGGCTGGCCTGACCACCCTGGATGCGCCCTACCTGTGTAT
>Ga0214192_1000779_pt1 | contig 18806 bp, 17 predicted proteins | sample TroBogEpilimnion_44_FD_153030 | JGI IMG/M metagenome (GOLD analysis project Ga0214192, IMG submission 153030) | Freshwater microbial communities from Trout Bog Lake, WI - 29JUL2008 epilimnion | ecosystem: Environmental > Aquatic > Freshwater > Lake > Epilimnion/Euphotic zone | place: Trout Bog... | reverse complement strand
CGAAACGAGGTGACGCGGACGAATCGGGGCAGCCGAAGGCATAAGCGGTCGCGTGATTTTTGCTGCTTATTGGAGCTGGGATGCTCCTGATAAGCTTTCGCAAAAATAGCGACTCACTTGAAAGAAAATCAAATCGTACGTTAATTCGTACTTTTTGGCAAATATACTAGCTTTTCAGATTATATCTAGCAACAGGCGCGAGCAAAAGTAAACAGCGGCTAACTATTTATCTATTATCAATTGCTAAAGTACGCCACAGTATTTTGTGAATGTAAACAGATGAGGTTAGTTCAATTTTTTCTGGTATTAAGTCCTGTGTTCTATCATGAACCCATCTAACAGAACTCGCTCTGTCAACTTTAATACCTACAATTCCTATTTTATACAAGACATATAATATGTTTTGTATAAATTTAATTAAATAAGTATTTGTATTTATTTGATTACAATAAAAGTATAAATTTGCCATTTTGACAACTATATCATTATTTTCAACAGGAAAACCGGCAAGCTCTGTTATCAATGGTTCTAATTCATTCTCAGTTATGGTATTTACTTTAAATGATTTTTTCCTATTAACAAAAATATTAATATATTTATCTAGGTAAGGGTGTTCAACAAACCATTCGTCTTTTAATGAATTTATTCTATCTGAAGAATATTTTTTTTCTGCCAATTGAATAGATGAATTGGTTATTTGAGTTTTTTCTTGAGATTCCAATAGACATGTATTTACGAACATTATTGCATCTCGTGGGCGCAAAAGAGTTCTATCTAAGATATATTCTGAAGACGAAATGGTATTAATTTTTGGTGGGAATACATCATCAAAAAAAACTTGACTATTAGTATATTGATACTTTAATAAATGGTTAATTCTTTTGTCGAGAAGTTTTTTAAGTTGATCTTTGTTCCAAGATACATATAAAAATAGACTTTCATATTTTTCACGTTGGAATCCAGAGTCTTTTGTTTTATCTAAAACCCTATTTAATAAATCTGTTCTTAACGTAACTATAATTTTAACAGGATTAATTTTTCTGAGTTTCTTTATAGTCTCTATAAGGGCGCGTATAAGCTTGTAGCGCAATTCATCATCAACCCAATTTTCGTCTAGTCGATCTATCAAAATATATGTTTTTTGCTGATGATCAACAAAAATATCTTCCGATAAAACTTTAATTATTTTTGCAAGTTTTTCAATTTGAACATCGCTGACTACTTTTTTTCCATAATATTTAACTTCGGATTTTAGTTCTTCCGAAAGAAGCGCGCTACCTTCTGAAGTAAATTTCACATCTAATATTTTTGAATCAATAGAACATTTTAACTTTTCTTCCAATTTATCTGTAAATTCTTTTATTCTTGTTTCTGTGTCTACCCAGAACTTGTCTTGCCATTCCTCAATATATTTTAAAGCCTGCTGTTTTTTTTTGTCGCCGTTTAATTTTGAGTGAAGAAGGGAAAAAAAACTTTCTTGTTTTTTTTCAGAATCAATGTCGTATTTATTCTTTATTAGCTCGACAACTAATGTGTGTTGCCATAGAAGATTGTAAAAAATATCTAAACTTACGCCTAGCCCCTCAAAAAAATTTAATATTGTTGAGTTAGATATATATCTAAGTGCCAACGCTTCTGGTTCAATTCTAATAACTCTCTCACAATCCATTTCAATTTGCTCAAGTAATGCACTTTTTCCTACTCCTGTCCGTCCAATGACAATAGATTTTGGGTTTTCGATATCTTGTAAAATTTCATAATCACCTATGTCTAGAAAACATTCTTTAAGAAATTTATGATCATTTTCGGCATCAGCTTCACCAATGGACATATTTTTTTTAAAGACAAAATTGCTGTTAGGTATTCTAGCCATAATTATTTTATATTAATGCTATTAAATTAAGAGAAAGAACTTATTTAGGCTCCCATTCTTGTTTTGAAACGACCTTAGAAAAGACGTTAACCTATCAATGGGTTACGAACTATACAAGCGTTTACTAAGCTGATTTATTTGCAATTGACCAGAGGGGAGCTGAGTAAGTACTTATTATTCTCTAATCTAGTCAGTTTTTAATATTATTGATTGTATTTCAATAACAGAAAAGCCATTGAATAACGTTTCTTTTCAAGCCACTATACTTTAAAAATAGCCAAATTTACAACTTCCCAGCCACTTGCCCGCCCGCAGGGGCTGCGTAGAGGCAGACCCATAGATCGGATGTGCCTCGTGGGCTGGTGGTCACCAAAAATTTTAGCTTGATTTGGCCAAAGTTTTGGATGTAGTCTTCTACCCGTCACCTGACAGATCTTTAACAGCCTATTCGTATAATCTGGTTTTAAATTTACCAATGAATCAGTTTAAGAGAAAATTCAATTGAGCAATATTTAAATTATCAGGCTAACCAATTAAATATAGGAAAGCGAAACCACATAAAATCAATCATACTCAAATCATCAAGCCGCAAAAAGATGCCAGAGCACCTTATCCCTTATCCAGAGATGAGCAAACCAAGTTGTTTAATGAATTACCACCCCACTTGCTAAAAATGGCGTTGTTTAAAGTTAATACCGGTTGTAGAGAGCAGGAGGTTTGCTCCTTGAGTTGGGCATGGGAAAAGCATGTACCCGAACTTAACACCAGTATTTTTGTAATACCTGCAGATATAGTAAAAAATGGAATGCAGCGTGTCGTTATATTAAACAGCGTGGCTAAATCGGTTATTGATGAATTGCGCGGACAACACCCTGAATTTGTATTTACTTATAAAGGCAACCGCGTGTTAACAATGAACAATTCAGCTTGGCAGAGTGCTAGAAAGCGAGTGGGGCTGAAACAAGTGAGGATTCATGATCTAAAACACACCTTCGGGCGGCGTTTGAGGGCAGAGAATGTATCGTTTGAAGATAGGCAAGACTTGCTAGGTCATAAATCGAGCAGGATCACAACGCATTATTCAGCAGCCGAATTAGGTAATTTAATAAAAGCCGCAGAAAGAGTATGTGAAAACGACTCACGCAAAAGTCACGCAATGACTTTTTAGGACATAAAAAAAGCCCTTAGAAATACATCTAAGGGCTTGATTTGTTTGGAGCTGGAGATGGGACTCGAACCCGCGACCGGCTGATTACAAATCACAGAGTAGGCATTACTGACTACTACTGACAACCCCTAATATTTCTAATAAATCAACAAGTTAATAATTCACTTCTTACTGTCAAATACTGTTGTAAACTATGCCTCGTGGTAACTTATAGGTAACTTGAAATCCTAAGTTACCAGATGGCATTTTATACGACCCGCTAATTTTAATTAGCCGGTCAACTGGCTTTATTGGCATTAGGGAATTATATGGCACTGACTAAAAAAATTATAGACGCATTGGAATACAACGGTACTGCACAACATATTGTTTGGTGCGATGACCCCGCTTGTTTTGGAGTCAGGTTATATCCGAGTGGAAAAAAATCTTATGTAGTAACGTTCCGACACAACAATGTTAAAGCCATTATGGTGATCGGCAGTTGTCAAACGACGACATTAACGCAGGCTAGAAAGGACGCCAAAAACGCACTTAATGACGTGGCGCATGGTATCAACCCAATGGCTAAGAAGCGACTTGAAAAACAGGGGAACTTGATTAAAGACTTGTGCAAGGCATATATCGAACGCCACGCAGTTAAGAAAAAATCAGGAGCGGACGACATATCAAGAATTAACCGGTTTATTATTCCTGAGTGGGGTAATTTATTGGTTACCAATATTAAACGGGCTGATGTTGCCGCTTTGCATAGCAAATTAGGTAAGCATGGACATTACCAAGCCAATAGAGTTTACGCCTTACTATCTAAAATGTTTAATGAAGCGCGGGTTTGGGGTTTTGTACCTGATGACCACATTAACCCCTGTTTTGGCATTGCAAAATTTAAGGAAGAAAAAAGAGATCGTTTTGTTTCTCATGAGGAGTTTCCTAAATTAGTCGAGGCAATTAATGCAGAACTTAATCAAGCGGTTGTTTCTGCTATCTGGTTGTATTTATTAACCGGCGTTCGTAAGGACGAATTATTAACGCTGAAATGGTCTGATATTGATTTTATCCGTAATGAGTTGAAATTATCCGATACTAAAAATGGCAAATCGCATTATTTACCCTTGAGTGTTGCCGCTATCGACGTTTTACACAATACCGCGCGTATTGATGGCAATCCTTATGTGATCGTTGGTAAAAATGAAGGTTGTCATTTAATTAACATTGATAAACCGTGGCAGCGAATCAGAAAAGCCGCCGGTCTGGATGATGTTAGATTACATGACTTACGGCGTACTGTAGGCAGTTGGTTGGCACAATCAGGTAATAGCTTACATCTTATAGGCAGTGTTTTAAATCATTCAAATCAAAGCACTACAGCCATTTACGCACGTTTTGGCAAGGATAGCGTTAGAGAGGCTCTTGAACAGCACGGGCAGCAATTAACCCAGATGATTAAAGGGGGCGCGGTATGAAAAAACTAACCTTAGAGGATATAAACCGATTAAACAAAGAATTTTGGGAGAAAGAAAATAAAATACTGGATGAGCTTACAGCGCGTTATTCAGTTGAAGTGGAAGAAGCCGGAATACATGCAGCCCAATGTATAGAAGATGGTCAAGTAAAAAACCCTAAGCGTTTAGAGATTACCGCTATGATACCTAGCGTCATAATGGGCAAAATCGAAAAGAGACTATCAGATCAACAAGAACAAAGAGGAAAAAAGCTTAAACCCAAGAGCGACAAAGCTAAAGAAAAAACCCATAAATGGGTAACTATTCACATAATGAAGAGATGGATTAATGGAAGGCTGGAGCCACAACTAATGGGTTTTATTGAAACTGACCATGGCGAAGAATTAATAATTAAAATGGTGGGTTTTGAGAAATATTCTGTTGAAACTGTTGGACTGGATGAAAAGATATTTTCATTCAAAACTTTGTGTAATTGGTTTAATGAGGCTAAAAATTTCAACTGAAGGTGAGCCGGATTAACTTCAGTAGGGTGGTTATGCTGATTCCTGTTATTTACCGAAACAGGATAATCAACTCATGTCAATCATTAGAAAATCATTAACAGAAAATCAATTAGCTGAACGCTGGAATATTTCAGTTAAGACTCTCCAAGACTGGAGGAGAAAGGGAACGGGCATTAAATATTTAAAACTGGGTAAGGCAGTTCGCTATCCCGTTGAAATCGTTGAAAAATACGAAGCCGACAACATGCAGGTGGCACAATGAAGGTGAACCGCGCGGGCAACGCGGCTACAACCAAAAGCTACAGTGATTTTATCATTAAAATCAAAATCGCCACAGTAAAGGTGTTAGGTTTTATTAGGTCAATCTCATGGTGGACACTATGAGCCTAAAAAACCTGAACACAAATAAATCAAAAAAAGCTGTCACAACTGTAACCGACTGGGCTGGAAGTGTTTCAGAGCTGTCACCTGTGAGTCAGAACGTTGTAGCAAAAATCACTGAATCGAAGCTAGCCGAAGATATTGCAATCCAATTACAGGACAGTTTGGCGTTTGATTCTGTTTCTAATAATTGGCATTTTCAATCAGGCGGGTTATGGTCGGCAATCACTGAAAAAAAAGCAATTTCAATAATCATGAAAGTATTGGCGGTGCGTTTTCACGAGGGCTTCAGCTTCAGAAAGCTAAATAATGTAAAAAATTTTTTATCGACATTACTTATGGTTGAAGCTTGGGAAAGTTCGAAAAATCTACTGCCAGTTAAAAATGGCGTGCTAAATGTTGAAGCGATGGAACTCGAGTCTTATTGCGAGAAAAACCGATTTAACTGGCAGCTACCTTATGAATATCACGCTGACGCCAAAATGGGAACGATCAAGCAATGGCTGTGGGATGCAAGCGGGCATGATTTGGAGGCTATTAACATTATAAGGGCGTTTTCAAAGGTTGCGTTACTAGGCGGCGACGTCCAGAAATTCCTCGAAGTGATCGGTTATGGCGGCACTGGTAAAGGCACGCTTATTCGGCTATTGACGGCATTGATTGGTGATAAAAACCACGCAGTTACAGACCTGAAAGAATTAGAAAACAACCGATTTGAAACAGCAAAGTTTTACGGTAAGCGATTGATTTTTATAAGTGATTCAAGCAGGTACGGCGGTGAATTAGCGACCCTGAAAGCTCTGACCGGCGGCGACGTGATTAGACTAGAACGAAAAAACCAGCAACAAACTGATGGCTTTATTTTTAACGGTGCTGTGATTATTGCCGCTAATGAATCAATACAATCAAGCGATTACACGAGCGGTCTGGCACGTCGGCGGGTATCTGTGGCGTTCAATCGTCGCGTGACTGACGAGGAGAAGAAAAAATGGCAAGCTGTTGGCGGAATTGAAAAAAGAATGGAAGAGGAGCTTCCAGGACTTTTAAACTGGGTGCTGGCGATGTCTGACGACGAATTAATGCAAGCTATTGGCGGTATTAACCGTCATTTATCTAGATCGCAACTTGAACACGTCATCGAAACCAACAAATTGGCGAAATGGCTCGACGAAAATCTTATTTTGCAAGCTGATTCGATTTTGTATATCGGCAAAAGCAGAAAAACAATCAGCCAGTATGACAGCACGGAAAGCAAAAAATGGATATATCCGAATTACGAAAACTGGTGCGAAGGTGAAGCGATTCACGCACTTTCATTGAGTCGATTCGGTTCTAACTTGATTGATTTATGCGGGTTTTTAAAACTACCCGTACAAGATATGGGACGAACCAGAAAAGGTCGTGCGATTCGAGGGCTACGTTTTAGGAGCTTCGATTTGTACAACGGCTTTGATTATAAAATCCCATCACCTGTCACAAGGTCTATCATTTGTGACACTGAAACAGCCACAGGTGACACTCTCGCGACACTTCCAGCCCAGCCTGTGATAGGTGTGACACACTTTTTAAACTCAGATACAGAAATTTTTTAATGACTGCATTAACTGGAATTCGAAGAGCAGGATTTAGCATCAGCCTTACTACTGGCGGCTTTTCAGTGACCCCATCAAGCCAACTTTCGCAACAACAGCGCGAATTTTTAAAGAGCCACAGGGGAGAAATTATCGCAGAACTAGAAAGTTTAACAGTCGTTTGTTATACCCCGAATGGTGCAGCTTTAAAGGTGGTGGCTGATAGTCCTGAACATGTTGAACAATTATTAAGATGGAATCCCAAGCGGCTTGAGGTCGATAATGGCTAGTTTCGAAGTAATAAAAAAGCGTAAAGTTTAGTTAAGCATTCTATTCAACTATTTTTTGAATTTTTCGCAGTAATAAAAAAGCGTGTTGCTAGCAGTACGCGCGCGCGAAGATTTTTTTATTTTATTAATGTGATTGGTTTTTATCCATTATTTCCATTGCTTGTTTACGAAAATACATTGGTGAATCAATATTTGTAAAGAATAAATGAAGGGAAGTAATCTTTAAATGATTTTTTATTCAAATGATAAGAAGGTATCAGGGAATATAAATATCATTGGGCAGCTGTTGCGGTTAAATTTTAAATTTAGGCGGCAGTCATTGCCAACCATCAAACCAAAATAGTCGAGTTACTTAATCCTACTGGTAACTTATTGGTAACTCAAAAAAAAAGACCTAGATTGAAAAACAACCTAAGTCTTTGATTTGTTTGGAGCTGGAGATGGGACTCGAACCCGCGACCGGCTGATTACAAATCAGCTGCTCTACCAACTGAGCTACACCAGCGAATAAGTGTATTATACAGAGCTAAAAAATTTTGCCTAGTATTTTTTTATTTTTTTGTAATTATTAAGAAGCCGCGATGCCGGCTATGTTATAGCCACAGTCTACGTAAGTGATTTCTCCGGTGATACCACTGGCTAAGTCAGAGCATAGAAAAGCAGCGGCATTGCCGACTTCTTCAATAGTGACATTGCGTTTTAGTGGAGCTGTATCGGCAGCTTTACTTAACATGGCTTTAAAGTTGTTGATACCGGATGCTGCCAATGTTCTAATGGGACCAGCTGAAATGGCGTTAACGCGGGTGCCTTCTGCACCCAGTGCGACAGCCATATAACGTACATTGGCTTCTAAACTGGCTTTAGCAACGCCCATAACATTGTAGTTGGTAATGGCTCGTTCAGCTCCAAGATAGCTGAGTGTTAACAAGGCACCATTACGACCCGCCATCATGGCGCGTCCGGCTTTTGCCAGTGCAGTAAAACTATAAGAGCTGATATCATGAGCGATGCGGAAATTATCTCGGGTTGTGACATCAACATAGTCACCATCCAAGGCTTCGCGTGGCGCAAACGCTACTGAGTGTACGATACCATCCAAGCCATCCCAGTGTTCGCCTAATACTTTGAAGACGTTATCGATATGGTCGTCATAACTGACATCGCATTCAACTGTTATATTAGATCCACATTCCAAAGCCATTTCTGCTACGCGGCTTTGTAATTTATCATTTTGATAGGTAAAAGCTAATTCAGCGCCTTCACGGTGCATAGCTTGAGCGATTCCCCAAGCGATAGAGCGATTACTTATTAAGCCCACAATCAGGAACCGTTTACCTTTCATGAATCCCATTATTATCTCCCGATGTTATTATAGTTAGTATTAAACTTTAAAGTATCTATGAGCTGTTTATTGATGTCCAGTAATTTGTCTATGAAGCGTCTATCCTTAACCTTTTTGCTGATATTTTGTCTGCTAGTGAGTAGTTGTGACAAGACTGTGTTAAATAATCCGTATCCTAAAGAGGATAACCAGCAGGCGGTGTTGTATCAGTCTTTTACAGAGAGACCTAAACATTTAGATCCGGCAGCGGCTTATAGTGTCAATGAATATGAATTTATAGCGCAAATTTATGAGCCGGTATTGCAATATCATTATTTGCAAAGACCGTATCAACTCATTCCACTGACTGCTAATAAAATGCCCTCAGTTCGTTATTTAAATTCTCAAGGGCAGGAAATAACCGGCAATGTGAAGGACAGTGATATCGCTTTTACAGATTATATAGTCGATATTAAACCGAATATACAGTATCAACCCCATCCAGCGCTGGCTAAAAATGCACAGGGAGATTATCTCTATCACCAGCTTGCCAAAGCAGACATTGATGCGTTAAAAACTTTAACAGATTTTAAAGAGACGGGTTCCAGAGAATTAACGGCTGATGATTATGTGTATCAGATTAAACGTTTGGCGCACCCTAAAAATCAGTCGCCAATCGCTGAAATTATGAAAAATTATATTGTTGGTTTTGCCGATTTTGCTGAGCAAGTGAAGGAACTGCCTAAAACAGCGATTAAAACCATGCCCATAAGCGGCGTTGAAGTGGTCAGTCGCTATCAGTATCGTATTCGTATCCAAGGTAAATATCCGCAATTTTTATTTTGGATGGCAATGCCATTTTTTGCACCTATGCCTTGGGAGGCTGATGCTTTTTATGAGCAGGCCGGATTAGTAGATAAAAATATTACTCTTGATTGGTTTCCGATAGGCACGGGGGCTTATTATCTTGCCGAAAATAATCCTAATCGGCGCATGATTTTGGCAAAGAATCCATTTTTCCATAATGAAATATATCCGACTGAAGGCGAAGCCGATGATGCGAGCAAAGGATTATTAAAAGATGCTGGTAAAACCTTACCATTTATAGACAAAGTAGTTTTCACTTTGGAAAAAGAGACTATTCCTTACTGGACTAAATTTTTGCAAGGTTATTATGATGCTTCTGGGATTGCCTCAGATAATTTTGATCAGGCAATTCAGTTTAATAGTAGTGGGAGTATGGATTTAACTGACAGTATGCGTGAAAAGGGGATACAACTGGAAACAGCAGTAACTTTATCAACCTCGTATCTCGGTTTTAATATGCTTGATTCCACTGTAGGTGGCTTGAGTGAGCGAGCTAGAAAGTTACGTCAAGCCATCTCGATAGCTATTGATTATGAAGAGTTCATCGCTATTTTTATGAATGGTCGAGGTGTGGTTGCTCAGGGGTTAATACCTCCCGGTATTTATGGTTATGCTGATCAGCAGGCAGGTATGAATCTTTATGTCTATGATTGGCAAAATGGTCAGGTAAAACGTAAATCCATTGACGAAGCCAAACGTTTGTTAGTTGAAGCGGGTTATGCTAATGGGATTGACCCGCATACTCAGCAAGCATTAATTATCTATTTTGATACCGCTGCCAGCAGCATTGATGATCGTTCCCGCATGAACTGGTATCGTAAGCAGTTAGAAAAATTGGGAATCCAATTAGTGATTCGTGCCACAGACTATAATCGTTTTCAGGAAAAAATGCGTACCGGTAATGCCCAGTTATTCACTTGGGGGTGGAATGCCGATTACCCAGACCCGGAGAATTTCTTTTTTTTACTGTATAGCAAGAACTCTAAAGTCAAGAATGGCGGTGAAAATTCAGTTAATTATGACAATCCGGAGTTTGATAGATTATTTGAACAAATGCGTAATATGGATAATGGTGAGCAACGTTATCAAATTATTCAGCAAATGCAGGCAATCATTCAGCGCGATGCACCGTGGATTTTTGGTTATCATCCTAAGAGTTTTTCATTGTTTCATCGTTGGTATCAAAATATTAAACCTAATTTGATGGCAAATAATACGATTAAGTACACTCGAATTGCTAGCGTGCAGCGTGAGCAGAGCAGGCAATTATGGAATCATCCGGTATTTTTGCCGTTGTGGATACTGGGTGGATTTTGTTTGTTATTACTGTTTTTTGCTATCAAAAAAAGCGGTTTAGTTAAGAATCGCTAATGCGAAATGCTTCTGATCTTAATCAGGCTGATAAATTTTGAAGTTACTATTGGTCTGTACAATTTTAAACGCTGATTACCCAGTTAAGATAAAATAACTCACTTTTTTAGAAATGATTGGTTTTTTTTCGATGTTAAAAAAAGCATATTTTGTTTTATTGGTAGCTATTTTTATGGTTGGCTGCACCACTAACCCCATTACGGGTAGAAGTCAGCTTATTTTTATGCCGGAAACCCAGATTGACCAAATGGGCTTACAAGCGTTTACTGCTTTAAAAGAACAAAAGCCGATTAGTAATATTCCACAAAGTAATCAATTTGCGCGATGTGTTGCTGAAATATTGACCAAGGAAACAGGTGGTCAATGGGAGATAGTTGTTTTTAATGATAGTTCTTTAAATGCTTTTGCCTTGCCGAGTAACAAAATTGGTATTTATACGGGGTTAATTAATCTGGTTGATAATCAGGATCAGCTTGCTGCAGTTATTGGTCATGAAATAGGTCATGTATTATCCAAGCATAGTAACGAGCGAGCTTCGCAACAAATGCTGGCTAAAGAAGGATTAGGTATTCTTTCGCAAAGTTCATTAGGGCAAAATCCTGCTATGTTAGGGTTATTAGGTTTGGGTGCCCAGTATGGTATTTTAATGCCCTTTAGTCGTGAGCAAGAAAGTGAAGCCGATATTATTGGTCAAGAGTTGATGGCTAAAGCAGGATTTGATCCTGAACAAAGCGTTACCTTATGGCAAAAAATGGAACAGGCTTCGCAAGGTAAAGAACCTGCAGAATTTTTGTCCACGCATCCAGCCCATGAAAACCGTATCATTCAATTGCAACAACACATGCCTGACGCAATGAATTTATTTCAGCAAGCACGTGCTGCTGGTCAACATCCGCAATGCCATAAATAATGACACCTTATTTAAAGTATTTACAACCTTATCCATTTGAGAAACTTGCTCAGCTTAAGCAGGGTATCGTTCCTCCTATTGATAAGACAGCGATTACCCTGTCAATTGGCGAACCCGCACATCCGACACCGCATTTTATAGAAGATACTCTGTATAAGCATCGGCAAGGCTTAGGGATTTATCCAACCACTAAAGGCTTGATAGAATTAAGGCTGGCGATTACTGGTTGGTTAGCGCAACGTTTTAAATTACCGAAGGAAGCAATTAATCCGGAAACCCAAGTATTGCCAGTCAGTGGCACTCGTGAAGCTTTATTTTCATTTGCTCAATCGGTAATAGATGCGACTGCTGATAAACGACCGATTGTTATTATGCCCAACCCTTTTTATCAGATTTATGAAGGCGCGGCTTTATTGGCAGGTGCAGAACCTTATTTTCTTAATACACTAGAAGAGTCAGGGTACTTGCCTGATTTTGCCAGTGTTCCTGAAGCAATTTGGGAACGTTGTCAGCTTATTTATATTTGTTCACCGGCAAATCCTACCGGAGCAGTTATACCGATTGAGCAGTTACAGCAACTACTGGCACTGGCTGAGCGTTATGATTTTATTATTGCATCGGATGAATGTTACAGCGAACTATATGATGATGAAAATCAACCACCGACGGGCTTACTTGAAGCTGCATACCGTATGGGGCTGACTGATTTTAAACGGTGCGTTGTTTTTCATAGTTTGTCTAAACGATCTAATGCGCCGGGTTTGCGTTCAGGTTTTGTAGCAGGGGATGCTGAAGTTTTACAGGATTATTTTAAATACCGTACCTATCAAGGTTGTGCATTGCCTATTCCTACTCAGCATGCCAGTATTAGCGCTTGGCAAGACGAGCATCATGTGTTTGAAAATCGTCAGCTTTACCGTGCTAAGTTTGCTGCTTTTATTACCATACTCAGTGAGGTGTGTGAGGTGAGAAAGCCTGCCGCTGGTTTTTATGTGTGGTTAAAAACACCCATTAGTGATGTTGAATTTGCTAGAGGATTATTTGCTCACGAACATTTAACGGTTTTACCCGGTAGTTTTTTATCAAGAGAGTATAACGGTATTAATCCAGGGGTTAACCATGTGCGGATTGCATTGGTTGCCCCACTAGATGAATGCATTAAAGCAGCACACAGAATTAAAAATTTTATTAACACTTTATAAAAAGAAAAATCATGACACAGTTAGAAAATATTATTAACAGCGCTTTTGAACACCGTACAGACATTAATCCTGGCAATGTAACTTCTGAAGTGCGCGAAGCAGTTGTTGACGTACTTAATTTATTGGATAGCGGAAAATTAAGAGTTGCTGAGAAAATAGACGGTAATTGGGTAACGCATCAATGGCTTAAAAAAGCAGTCTTGTTATCTTTTAGAATTAATGAAAACCGTTTGATGGACGGTGGTAATACTCGTTATTACGATAAAGTGGAAAGCAAATTCTCAACGTATAGTGAAGAAGACTTTGCCGCCGCAGGAGTACGTGTAGTGCCTAATGCGGTTGCTCGTCATGGTTCTTATATTGCTTCAGGTGCTATTCTGATGCCTTCTTATGTGAACATCGGCGCTTATGTTGACAGCGGAACGATGGTTGATACCTGGGTAACGGTGGGTTCTTGTGCTCAAATTGGTAAAAATGTGCATCTTTCTGGTGGTGTGGGTATTGGTGGCGTGTTAGAGCCTTTACAAGCCAATCCGACTATTATTGGTGATAACTGTTTTATTGGTGCTCGTTCTGAAATTGTTGAAGGGGTTATTGTTGAAGATGGTTGCGTCATTTCAATGGGTGTTTATATTGGTCAAAGTACTAAAATATATAACCGTATGACGGGCGAAATCAGTTATGGTCGTATTCCTGCCGGTTCAGTAGTCGTTTCAGGTAACTTGCCTTCTGCTGATGGCAGTTATAGTTTGTATTGTGCGGTAATTATTAAACAAGTTGATGAAAAAACCCGCAGTAAGACTGGTATCAATGAACTATTGCGTGATTAATTTAGCCATTCTGTGTTTATGATTTTTGATTGATTCACTTTATATTTAAGAGACCGTTATGGCGATTAACCCCGATAAGCCGTTAACTTTTTCTCGTTTGCATCGCCTGCAATGGGAAGAAGCGCAACAAAAATATGTGATTCTTTATCCGGAAGGCATGGTAGAGCTTAACCAGAGTTCGGCCGCTATTTTGCAATTATGCAATGGTAGCCGACAATTGGCTGATATTATCAGCGAACTGGAAACACAGTTTGCTACTGCGGGTTTAGGTCCTGATGTGACTGCTTTTTTGGAGGTTGCTTTAAATAATGGCTGGATTCAACAAATCTAATATCACGCCACCGCGGTGGTTACTTGCCGAGCTGACTTACGCTTGTCCGTTACAATGTCCTTATTGTTCTAATCCACTGGATTACGCTAACTATAAAACGGAATTAAGCACGGAAGATTGGAAGCGAGTATTGACCCAAGCGCGTAAACTGGGTGCAGTACAGCTTGGGTTTTCTGGTGGAGAACCATTAACAAGGACGGATTTACCTGAACTGGTCAAGCATGCTCGGGAATTGGGTTATTACTCTAACTTGATTACTTCCGGTTATGGCATGACGGAAGCAAAGATTATTGAGTTGAAAGAAGCCGGACTTGATCATATACAGGTGAGTATTCAGGCTAGTAGCCAAGAACTTAATGACCACATTGCCGGTACTGCCTCGTTTGAACATAAAAAGCAGGTAGCGCATTTAGTCAAGAAGCATGGTTATCCAATGGTATTATGCGTGGTGATACATCGCGAAAATATTCATCAAATGCCAGAAATATTGGCGATGGCTGAGGAATTGGGAGCCGATTATCTGGAACTTGCCAATACCCAGTATTATGGTTGGGCGCATCTTAATCGTGATCTTCTATTACCAACCCGTGAACAATTTGTTACTGCAGAAGCGATTGCCCAGGCATTTAAAGAAAAAGTAGCCGGTAAGATGAAAATCTATTATGTGGTCCCGGATTTTTATGAAGATCGTCCCAAAGCCTGTATGAATGGTTGGGGAACTACTTTCTTGACTATTGCACCGGATGGGGTGGCGTTGCCTTGTCATTCTGCTCGCGAATTGCCAGGATTGGATTGTCCTAATGTCAACGATTACAGTGTCGAAGAAATCTGGTATGAGTCGAAAGCTTTTAATTTCTTTCGTGGATTCGAGTGGATGCAGGAACCCTGTCGTAGCTGTGATGAAAAACAGAAAGATTTTGGCGGTTGTCGTTGTCAGGCTTATTTGTTAACAGGTGATATGTATCATACCGATCCAGTTTGTAGTAAATCACCTGAGCATGAAGTAATTACACAGCTTATTGATACTGCCAGAGCCCATTCTTTAGGTAATGAAGAGCGACCACTGATATTTAGAAACAGTAAAAATTCAAAATTAGTTCAATAATAGTTATCCCATTTTTTTGCAGAGAAACTAATTAGTATTATATTAACAATAGGTTAATACAAAGTTTTTAGTACTTTTATGGATTGCATTTCGGACAATTAAATGGATCGGCAAAGTCTTCATCAACATTAAACTCTTGTTGGTGTTGGCAATTTCGGCAAAGTGATATGCGTTGCATTAAGGCATTGGTTGGGCTGCCACACCATTCACAGGGTAAGCCAAATTGAAATTTATCCGGCCAAAAACCGGGTACTTTACAATTAGGGCAGCAACTTAATAGTCTTTCGACTAAGTTCATAGTCGCCTTGGCAATGTGTTCACGGCGTTCTGGGCAATGTTGGGCGCGTAGATCATAGCTAATCGTAAGTGGCCATTGTGTAGTATTTCCAAACCATTGATGAAGCTGTTCATCAATGGCCATGTTCCCGTACAAACCCTTACCAATTTTACCTTGTGCATTTAGTATAAGCCCTTGTCTTAATGGCGTTTGACTGATAAATGTGGCAAGTTCGTCAATGTTTTGGCATTCCTGTTCACGGACTGAACAAATTTGGTAAGATCTTCCAACTACCATCCAGTTGTGTTCGATATTAATGCATACCACTAGTTCTTCGTTGTAAGTTACAAGACCAAAAGGCCCCGGGTTAAAACTGCCTTCGCTACCTAACCCAATTGAATGACCTGTTATCGAACACGCTAATTCTGCTTTTTTTCTGGCACATTCTTCTGGCGGTAAAATACGCTCGGTTTCGCCACTGAAAGTACCTAAGGAATCGGTGTCATACGCTTGGGTATGATGGATATTGACACCTAATTGTTCCCATAGTACCGGAGCTATAACTTGCTCTTTACCGTGTAAGGTCAGAAGAGCAAAGGTTGCATCTTGAAATTGATTAACCACTAAAAATACCCTTCACGTTTCTTTTTTTCCATGGACCCGGCTTGGTCTTTGTCAATCGTTCTGCCTTCACGCTCGCTGGTTTTAGCTAAGAGAAGCTCCTGTACGATATCGGCAACAGAGTTAGCTTCGCTCAGTACACCGCCCGTCTGAGGGTAGCAACCCAAGGTACGGAAACGGATTGAACGATGAGCAATGGTTTTTTCCTCCTCTGGTGTTAAAAAAGGCAGCATTCGTTCATCGTCCAACGCAAAGACTTGTCCATTGGTGCTATCAATCCAGCTTAGTCGAGATGCTGAAAAGTACAGCGAAACCAGCTCGATATTTTCTCGCATGATGTATTGCCAGATGTCTAATTCCGTCCAATTGGAAAGTGGAAAAACTCGGACAGACTCTCCTCGTTTTATTTCGGAATTGAAAACTTGCCATAATTCAGGGCGTTGGTTTTTGGGGTCCCATCCGTGATGAGCATCGCGCACCGAAAATATTCTTTCCTTGGCGCGCGATTTTTCTTCGTCACGTCTTGCGCCTCCAAGTGCGGCATCGAATTGGTATAAATTCAATGCTTGTTTTAGCGCCTGTGTTTTCATGTGGTCGTTGTATTTAACCGAGCCAGAAGTTATCGGATGGATGCCTTCTGCAAGCGCTTTCTCGTTAACGTGTACAATTAGCCTTAATTTATGTTTTTCTGCCAGTTGGTCGCGGAATTTCGCCATTTCGGAAAACTCCCATGTCGTATCAACGTGTAGTAAAGTAAACGGTACGGGAGCAGGCCAGAAAGCTTTTCTGGCTAAATGCAGCATCACCGTCGAATCTTTGCCAATCGAGTAAAACATGCAAGGCTTGTCAAAACAAGCGGCTACTTCCCTGATAATGTAAATGGATTCTGCTTCAAGTTGCTGGAGCGAGGTTAAATTATGCATGTAACTCCCTAATTCTCATCGTTTTCTCCCGTTACGTTTGTTGAAATTGCCAAATGTTGTAAGTAGCGTTGTTTACAATAGCTAATAAATAAGCAAATTTAAGAGCCTGAATGGAGGTTAAGTCAGCGGTAGGTGCCAAACTGAAACCAGTCAATACCCTTCAAATATTTAAAGTCTCAGCTAATGATTGATGGGGATATTTTCCATTCCTGCTGTTGTTAAGTAAAATACATAATACTCAACTAAATATTCTATTTTAGAGAACAATGAGTCGGCTTAATTACCATCATCTATACTACTTTTGGCGGGTCGCTAAGCAGGGTAATCTCACCCAAGCGGCTAATAATCTACATGTTTCTCAATCCGCTTTGTCTCTGCAAATCAAACAGCTAGAGGAAGTCATGAATGTCCGTTTGTTCACACGCAAAGGACGTAAGTTGGTGTTAACTGAAGTTGGAATACAGGCTTTTTCTTATGCCGAGGAAATATTCAAAAAAGGGGAAGAACTTGAATCGTTGCTCACGCTGGGTATTCAGTCTGAACAACCGGTAATAAGAATAGGCATGCTGTCTACGATGTCACGCAACTTTATAGAAAGCTTCATTGAACCTATACTGCGCAAACCCAACATCAAATACATTTTGCATGCACGAGGGCAGACTAACTTGCTTAATGCCTTGGCTGACCATCAACTGGATTTAGCGCTAACTAATATCGAGGTCAGAGGAACCAGCAAACAAATATGGCAATGTAGATTGTTGGCACGACAACCAATTGCCATAATTGGACCACCAGGACTTGATTTAAAACCAGAATTTTCCGACCAATACCAATATCAACGCTGGGTATTACCAGTTAACGATAGCCCAATCCGCTCTGCATTCGATGGCTTTTGTGCTCAATACCAGTTTAAACCAAATGTTGTTGCAGAAGCTGATGATATGGCGATGTTGCGTTTATTGGCGAGGGATGCCGGCGCACTTGCTGTAATGCCTGGGGTAGTTGTAAAGGATGAGCTTAAAAGCGGAGAGCTTTTGGAATACATGGTGTTGCCAAATATTTTTGAAAATTTTTTTGCGGTATCAGTTAACCGGCATTTACCTAACCCGATTGTTACTGAGTTATTAAATACGAAAGTTCTCAATGGTTAATTGAACATACTGAATGAGATCATCCCTGACTTTTCGTAGGTGAAGGTTCGAAACCTAGATGAGTAACGCTACTTAATTGTTGGATTATGATATCTAGGGACTCCATTCAAATTTATGACCAGCCCGTTTTTAAAGGTTTTCTGACTGGTGAGTCAAATAACACACCTTATCGGCAAAATACTGATTAGCTTTTACAAATTAACCGTTGAAAGCGTTAATTAATTAGATCCTATATTATTAGAACACAAAATATTTCATATTAAGCAAATACTATACCAATTTCAGCGACATTTTGCCGCGCGACACTATGCCACATTTTCAGCTTCAGGGTATTTAATTACACTTTACCCCGCAGCCTGAATGATGTAGCACATGAAAGGTTGCATATCCTTCCTCTCGAAAATGCGGGCTATTTTTTGGTCCGCATCCTTTTTTTAACCGAGGTTATCATGAATCGCAGCCCATTTATTCCAACATTTTCCAATTTTCTTGAATTAAAAGCATTCCAGAATAAAACCGCTATTCATGAAGCGGGTCATGCTGCAGCTATTTATTTAGGTAATCGCTATAAACAATTACCACCGGTTTTTTTCCAGATTTGGATGACCGGATTAGCTAATCATCAGAAATACTCGGCTTCTAAAAATTATT
>Ga0214192_1000776_pt1 | contig 18863 bp, 3 predicted proteins | sample TroBogEpilimnion_44_FD_153030 | JGI IMG/M metagenome (GOLD analysis project Ga0214192, IMG submission 153030) | Freshwater microbial communities from Trout Bog Lake, WI - 29JUL2008 epilimnion | ecosystem: Environmental > Aquatic > Freshwater > Lake > Epilimnion/Euphotic zone | place: Trout Bog... | reverse complement strand
CAACTTTCCGATTGGAATAAAGCTGACCCTATATTAATGAACCGTTCTGAAGGCGCTGATAGTTACGAAGTTTATTTGAACCTTACCAAAACTGCAGTTCCTTTTGCCTACAAATACGGCATTTACAATGTAAATGATAAGAAGTTTGTACGCTTTGAAAATGGCAACAACAGAATGCTGTTTGATGGTGCATCGGAAAATAAACTTACTGTAATTAACGATGGTTTTTTACAGGTGCCTTTACACCAATGGAAAGGGGCTGGTGTAGCAATTCCAGTATTTAGTCTTCGCAGTAAAAACAGTTGGGGCATAGGAGAGTTTAATGATATAAAATTACTGGCAGACTGGGGCAATCAAATAGGATTGAAACTAATTCAGATATTACCTATCAACGATACTACTGCCAATCATTCCTGGACAGATTCTTATCCTTATTCCGCTATTTCTGCGTTTGCATTACATCCTATATATCTTCATCTACCTTCCCTTATTACCAATGAAAATATATTGGCAGAGTATGAAGAAGAAAGAGTGCAACTAAATAATCTGCCTCAAATAGATTACGAAGCAGTACTGAAGTTAAAATGGAAAGTTATTACTAAGTTGTATCCTTTAATGAAGGATACAGTTTTTGCTTCTAAAGAGTATAAAGAATTTTGTGACAATAATAAGCATTGGCTGCAACCATATACCCTTTTCTGTTATTTAAGAGATCTTTATGGTACTTCTAATTATTATAACTGGCCCGAAAATAATAGCTATGCTGTAACGGATACCGATAAACTAACCAATACAAAAGCAGACCATTTTGACGCTATTGCCATTCACAGTTTTGTACAGTACTTATTACATGTACAACTGAAGGAAGCTACAGACTATGCACATTCTAAGAAAATGGTATTTAAGGGCGATATTCCTATTGGAATTTATCGTTATGGTGCCGATGCTTGGCAGTCTCCTGAACTCTATTTCATGAATGCACAAGCAGGTGCTCCACCAGATGATTTTGCAGTAAAAGGTCAAAACTGGGGTTTCCCTACTTACAATTGGGCCAGAATGAAAGAAGATGGCTTTACCTGGTGGAAACAACGTTTCGAACAAATGAACTACTACTTCGATGCTTTTAGAATAGATCATATATTAGGTTTCTTTCGTATATGGAGTATTCCTTTGAATGCTGTAGAAGGTATTATGGGTCATTTTGTACCTGCAATTCCTGTAAGAGTAAATGAATTAAATCAACAAGGTATTCACTTTGATTATCTACGGTATACTCGTCCTTTTATAACCGACGCCGTTTTATACGATCAGTTTGGAAACGATGATACTTATATTAAAAACAACTTCCTGAACAATGCAGGATATGGAAACTATACTTTAAGAGAAGAGTTTGATTCACAGGTTAAAGTAGAGGCTTATTTTGCTACTAAAGAAGGAAATGATTTCAATGATAAAATTAAAATTGGACTATACGATTTAATCAGCAATGTAATTTTCTTTGAAGAAGAGGGTAGCAATGCAACTGCATTCCATTTTCGTTTTAATATGGAAAGTACTTTATCCTTCAAGTATCTTGATCATTCCGTAAAAGAAAAATTAAAGGCACTATATGTAAACTATTTCTTCCGTCGTCAAGATGATTTCTGGATGAAGGAAGCAATGAATAAATTACCAGCATTGCGCAGGGTAACCAATATGCTTATCTGTGGTGAAGATCTTGGACTTGTACCTGCATGTGTTCCTGATTTAATGAAACAATTGGGCTTATTAAGCCTGGAGATTCAAAGAATGCCTAAGGATAACACTAAAGAGTTTTTCCATCCAAACGATGCGCCTTATTTAAGCGTAGTTACTCCATCTACTCACGATATGAGTACTATTCGTGGATGGTGGGAAGAAGATAAAGCCAAGATGCAGCATTTCTACAATCATGATTTAGGTAAAGAAGGTGGTGCTCCATATTTCTGCGAAGCATGGATAAACAGACTGATTGTAGTACAACATTTGTATTCTCCAGCCATGTGGTCGATATTTCAATTACAGGATTTAATGGGTATTGACGATCAGATTAGAATAGAAAACCCTAATGACGAGAGAATAAATGTGCCTGCAAATCCTAAACATTACTGGCGATATAGAATGCATTTAAGTCTGGAACAATTGATGCATGAAACAAACTTCAATGAGGATTTAAAAGGATTAATTCAAAGAAGTGGAAGAGATTAGTGGTTTTACAATACTACCAAAAAGAGCAGGATACAATTGTACCCTGCTCTTTTTTTGTGGTAATATACCAAAGCTGTTTATGTTCTAAATAAGATATTAGTTTGTATTTATTACTCTACATAAGTTGCTATAGATACAAGTAGTTTTATAAAATATACTTACCAAATAGAGGATGAAAAAGGCTATTTAAACAGTAATTATCTGCATTTTTCCTGTTTGGTAATTGCATTTAACATTTTGGTAAAAGGTTTTTCCTATTTTGTAATTGTTAAAAACATTTTGGTAATTCAAAAAAACATTTTGGTAAAAGGTTTTTCCTTTTTGGTAAATGCAAAAAACATTTTGGTAATTCAAAAAACAAAATGGAAAAAGCAATTACCAAATAGGTTTATTCAAAAACATTTCTGGTAAAATGAGTTACTTATATTGATTACGCTCCTTCTATAGTTTATTTACCAAGAAAAAACTACTCTATTTTTATTACAAATAAATCAAAAAATAGTTGGCTAAATAAAAAGCACCGCTTATTAGGCAGTGCTTTTTTATGTATACTATCTTAAAAGCTATTATTGTTTAAGGAATTCAAATACTCTTCTTGTTCTGTCAGAATAAGTAATTACACATACATACATTCCATTTGCAATATATGGTATTCCATTAAACCCTGGATGAATGCTATAAATAGGATTGGTCAAACTACTTCCTGGATCGTAATTATAGTTCTTGATAAACATTAATCTACCAGTCATATCATAAATAGACAGCGATTTAATGTTTCTGAAATCATAATCATGTAAAGTTAATAAGGTATCGAAAGGTATTGTGCTGGTGTAGAAACCCTGCCCTTTATCTACATTTACATAGATGCTAGTATTATCTATATAAAAATTGTTTTCATTATTGTTATGATTACGGAATTTCAATCTGATACTATCTCCATTGATAACCATTTTAGAAAAACTAATTCCTAATGTATCATGCAAGGCTGAGATATTTACAGAATCTGTTCTCCAGTACTTCTTATTATTTACTTTAAATTCACCTGCAGTAGTTTCTGTACCATCGTGAACTGTTTGAAGAGCAGACCCCCATTTCTTATATATTGAAACCCAGGTATCGCTACATTTAGAACTTAATAGTACTTCTAGCGTATCGCTTATTCCTCCACCAGAACTGAAGTTGGTTTTTGCAGCAACATCAAATTTCAGGTATAAAGAATCATTTTTACTTGGATATTTAGGAATACCAAATACAGGCGTATTCAAATCGTCTGTTTGTTTGGTAGTAGATCCAAAATTATGTGCCCACGCACTTGCATTTGCTTCGGAAGGTACAATATTATTTATACTGTCTCTTGTCCAAGTAGACGTATAAGTTGCACTATTTGCTGGGAATAAATGCCACCTTTGACCTCCAACTGCTACTGGAGGGAAGAAATTAGGGTTATGATTAAGTGATGATTGCTCAAAACCTTCATGGTAAATAGAATCTACCCCTAGTGGTATTAAGGTATACAATACATCCATCACCTTCGATTTACTAGTACTACAGGTAAGATTATTTGCATACGTATTATAGGCAGTTAAAGTAACATTGTAAGCACCATTACCAGTATAAAAATGATTGGAAGAAGCTGCATCATTCGTTAATACACTACTATCCAGTCTTGTTGCATCGCCAAAGTCCCAAATATATTTTAATGGATTACCATAAGCAATAGCAGAAGCATTGGTAAAGGTAGATACCCCATTTAAACAAACATCTAATGGAGTAGTGAAGTCTGGAACGGGATTGGCTGATACATAAACATTTTTGAAAGTAATGGTAGAATCGCAACCAACTCCATTGGTAACATGTAAGGAAACTGGGTATGTACCATAATTACTATACGTGTTCGATTTTCTACTGCTATCAGTATAAGTAGGTTTATTACCATTGCCATAATCCCAAGCCCAGGTAGAAATTCCATCCAATATACCCTTACCTATACTTCCGGAATGATCTATAAAAGTTACAGAAGAACCTGCACATATTGTATCTGTACTTACGCTAAAGCTGGCAATAGGTTTAATTTTAATACTTTGATTTACGGTAGTATCGAATATACAACCAACTCTATCAATAGCTACTAATCTTACAGGGTACACACCACTTGTATTATAAGTAGTAGATATTATTTTATTATTAGAAGTATCTGTTTTATTATTTCCAAAACTCCAGATTCTACCTATAATAAAGGAAGTATCAGCAGATTGTTCATCCCATGTATTATCAAAGAATTTGTATGAAGTATCAGTAGTACAACTTACATATTGTGGTGTAAACCCTGGATGAACACCTTTAGTAACATTTACATAAAATTGATAGGTACTAATTGCATTTTTACCACTGGTATCTACTGTACAAGGATCAAAATTAGTAATAGCAGTACTTAAAGTATATGCTGTAACCGTTACAGGGTATACACTTAAATTATCGAAAGTGTATTTAATAGGGCTTCCACTAGCATCGGTTAAAGTATAGAAATAATACAACGTTGTATCATTGGGATACCTATGAGTAGAATCGTAAACAGGAGCAATCTGATGTTGGGGTTTATTAGGGAAAATATGATTATTTGCAACCCCGTTTACATCAAAGTTCCAGGTTAAACTATCTGGCTTATATGATAATGCCAAAGTGAAATGGAAAGGAATTGATAAACAACTATGAATAGTTGAAGTGGAATAATTAGGATCTGTATGATAATTTGTTAAAGAGTCAATAGGACCTCCAAGAACAGGTATTCCCTTAGGAGTATTAATAACTTTTAAGTTTGTGCCTGCATTAAAACCATAACTTTCTCCATTATCCATACCATATGCTATAGCATTAAATCCAACGTTGGAAGTTAAAGTATAGGATGCGGGTTGTGAATTATAAAGATCAATTTGTGGCACCCTGAACTTAGCAAAATAAAAGCTTGTATCATATGGATAAGGTTGGAATGCGCTATCTAAATACACTAAATTGTTTGATCCTGCATAAGCAACTCCAGTAAAACTACTAGATCCTGTGTCTACCAGCATAGCTGAAGTATCACTAAATATTCTGTAAGAATAATATATGTTACTGGTATCGTTAAACGTTTTATTATTAACCGGATCAGCCAGATATGCACTATCTACTGTATGTCGCCATGGTTTCCATAATGTGGTGGTAGTATCAGCATAGATTCTGAAACTTTTAACCCCATCTTTTGGTATTACTACGTTAATATAATGACCAGTAGTTGGACCTTTATTTCCATTATTTTTAAAGCTAGGTGTGGCAACAGTCACAGAATTAATAGATTGTTGAATTGGGCTTAAAATAATCATTTCTGGATCACCAAGACCGTTATTACCAATGTTAGCAGAAGTGATAATACCAGATACAATAAACTGGCTTACACTAATGGCATTATCAGCAATAATTTCCAAAAAGTGATTACCTGAAGTATCATACTTTTTAATATCACCTGATAAAATGTTTGAACCAGATAACTGATAATAGAGTTTATTAATTAAGGTATTGGTATCTAATATTACACCGTTAACAGTAACTTTAGTAGAAGGTTTCTGAACAAATATTCTATAATAGTTATCTTCCATTGTTTTGGTAGGTACTGTAAGGTACTTTGTACCCCAAGCAGAAGTTGGGAACATCTGTTGCATTAAATTATCGGAACCAGAACTTGCTACTACTGTTTGGAAGTTAGGTGGATTAGGTATTGTAGATGTATCAATCAAGCATCTTGCATTACCACCAAAAACGGCGATTTTATTTTTACAATCTGTAACAACAGTTGTACCAGATAAATCTGCGGCAAAAGCATTGTTACTACCAATACCCGCTTTAGTACCGGATAAAGTACTAATGCCTGTATATACCTGACCTTTGTTTAGTTTAACTTTAAATGGAACACCTGATGGATATTTAACATATGCTGCAGTATTATCTTTAAAGATAGTATTTGCGTTAGAATCAACAATATCGGCAGTAGGGGTAATAGTAACCACTGTACTATCTTCTTTTGCAATAACAAAGAAATAAGAGTTGGGGTAAGGTTGATTTGAAAATCCTCCAAATGCTTGTACAGTATATTGAGAGTTCCAAACATTGGTTGGGAAGTTCATACAACCAGCTGCGGTATTATCAGAGGCAGAAGTATAAGTCCATACCGAAACAGGAACACCACTGACACTTTGTATGTGAACAGCTCTTCCACTAACCCCAGTAAAATATAACCTTGAATCCTGTACTTTATTAGTAGGAAAACCAGTTACTTCAAAAACAGTATGTGCAGCAACAGTTACAGGATTACCAGCATAAGACCAACCTAAGCCAGGAATGTCAACATTTACAACTGCATCCTGATCGCCAGCAGCAATGTAAACAGACATATTTGCTTTATTGCTCGACATCTCTTCTACATAACCAAACCCTGTCCAGAAATCAATACCAACATTTGAATATACTCCGTTAGGTTGAGAACCTAAACCAGAAACACTTACCTGTTGTATATTAGGAGGAACTGCACCACCACCAGCATGACGAACAGAATCGTTTACATAACCATATTTTGTTGGGCTAAAATAAACATTAATACTAGTAGGTGAAAGCGTGCCACCGGTATAAGGAATGGTAAGAGTATTGCTTTTAGCACCACCTGTAAGGGAGATTAAACAGCCTACCGGAGCAGTAACGGTAACGGTACCAACAGCTGGTGTTAATAATGCCCCAGTTAAAGTGTAAGATAAAGTAGCAGAGGATCCTATAGGAACCAATCCAAAGTTCAAAGCTGCAGGAGCAGCTAATAAAGAAGGTACACAAGCAGTAGTGAAAGTTACTTGATTGCCATACGCAATACCATTTTTGTTAACAGCATAGGCTCTTACATAATATTTTGTACAAGGAAATAAACCAGTTATGGAACTAGTGAATAGCGAAGAGTTTCCATCTTTAGTATATGAATTAGCCAATGTTGGATTACCAGTGGTATTCCAACAAACACCACTTGAATCTATTTTTAATCCACCTGAATCGGAAATATTTCCACCGCTATTTGCAGCTACGGAGGAAAGAACATTTGCAGGGTTAGTAGTAATAGTAGGAGTAGTAGATGCTAGTGTTGTGAAACAAGTAGTAGTAGCACCATAAATAATACCTGCAGTAGTTAAAGCATATGCCCTAGCGCAATATTTTGTACCTGGTGTTAAGCCATTAATAGTACTATTGATAGTTCCTGAAGATACTCCATTAGGACCATCTGTTGTAAAGCTATTACTGGTATCTGGTAATGTAGCTGTGGATGAATAACAAACTCCACTGCTGATAACTACAGCATAGGGAGATGGATTATTGGCAGTAATTGTACCAGAGACATTAGTAGAAGTATAGGTAGGAGCTGTATTAGTACCTGTAGTAACCGAAGCTTGTGTACCAGGGTTTACATTGATCACTATATCATCTATTAGAATATTGCTGTTCCCTCTATTAAAGAAACCAATTTGAGCTTCATTTGATAGGAAAGTTGAGTAAGCATAAGACTGGATGGTAGAAGAAGCACCAGAAGCAAAGGTTTGTAGCCCATAGGTAAAACCATTAGAAGTAGAAGATGAATTATAATTAGGAATTGGCACATTTGCTGTTGCAGTATTTGCACCTATAAAGAAATTTTCTCCTGGAGCTATCCAACACGTAACCGTTGCAATACCAGCTGGTATTATAGGAGTAATTAAATAACCTCCACCACCAATTTCCCATGAGTGAGATGCAGAGTGTACTTTAACCATTTTAGTATCGCTGGAAGTGTTTCCTTTAGAATACCACCATGTACCTGAATTGGGTGAAGTATTCAAACCGGTTGAAGTAAGTGTGGTTGCAGAAGTTGAACTTTTTGTTGATTTAGTTCCTGTACCCGTACTTGTTACCGTGGTACTATAACTTGATGTAGAAGAATTGGTAATATAGTAGGTCATAGTACTATTTGCACTGGTATTGGCTATTACAACCGAACCACTGGTAGTACCACTATTATTTGGATTTGCAGTAGCAGAAATCCATGCTGCTTCTTCGAAACCCTCATTAATTATCTGAGCATGCAAACTTAAATTACTAAAAAGTAATGCGAAAAGAATAAAAGTTACTGATAAAGAAACTTTAAGTAATGTTTTTTTCATATTCAGTGCGGTTAATTAATTTTATAATGCTGGTGAAAAGTTATAATGAAATTTTTACAAATGTTATCCTTAATATCTATTAAAAAGCTGCAATGTATCATACAAACACATGATACATTGCAGCTTATCTTATTTTACCTGATAATAGTTACCGACCCAACTAAATCTTTTAAGCCATTCTTTGGACTAATGATATAGAAATAGGTTCCTATAGGTAAGTCTGCACCGTTTACTTTACCATCCCATTGAATAGCATATCCAATTACATTGTATATCAATTGTCCGTACCTGTTAAATACCTTCACAGTAGCACCAGGGTATTTATTTAAGAATCTTAAATCCCAGGTATCATGTATACCATCTCCATTTGGAGAGAATACATTTGGAATAATTGGAGGATTCAATACAATTATATTGATATCATCTGTTGCAGTACATCCTGCCTGAGATTTTACATGTAAAGTATAGGTAAAGTAACCCGTATCAATTGCATTGAATACCGGATTCAACAAAGAAGGATTATTTAAATATTGATTTGCACCATTAGAAGTCCACCAACTAGTAAAGTTGTTTGCATTTACAATCACTTCATTTAGTATTGTAGAATCTCCTACTACAACATATTTATCCGTTCCTGCGGTTACTGAAGGAATTGGATCAATCAGTACTGGAAAGCTAGGATTGTTTACACTTATACAATTGTTGTTATCAATTACAGCATGTATTGCAGTATAGGAAGAAGCTGAAGTATATAAATGATTTTCTGATAGAGTAGTATCTACAATACCATCACCATAATAGAAAATAGATTTTATTATTGTACCAGCACTATTATCCGTAAATAAAATACCTTGACCAAGACAAACCTGTGCAGGTGTTGGATTAGTTACAAAACTAGCTATTGGTGCAGGATGTATCTGAGTACCATACAACACTTTAGTTAAAACGCTATCGCAACCTGCAGAACTTATTACTTTTAATGAAATTGTATAATCAGCAATATGTGTAAAATTGTGAGTAGGATTTTCTAATACGGAGATATTAGGATTTGATGGTGTAGCCCATCCATCGCCAAAGTTCCATAACCAGTTCAACTGTGGTTGAATACTTCCTGGTAAGGTAGTGATATCGGTAAACTGAGTAGTTCCTTTTGGTAAACAGGTACTGGACTGAATATTAAAATCTACATGTGGTAATGGATTAATAATAATTGGCAATCTGCCAGTATCACTAGAACAACCAATACTAGTTTTTACAATCAGTTTTACTACATCATTTACCGCTCCAGGATAATTAACAATAACAGGAGATCCAGTATAAGTTACGCCATTGATAACCCAGGTTTGACTCGTAATTAATCCACCCATTGCATTGGAAGTATCACTGAAAGTAATAGCTCTTTTTTCGCATAAAGGATAACTTGCTACCGGATAAGCTTTTGGTAAACCTAAAACTCTGATTGAATTTGGTGAAGATGTGTCCACACAACCAGCAGTAGTAGTATACACTGCTTGAATGTAATATGTATTTGGAGCATATGGAACCAATTTAGAAGGATCGAAAATATTACCACTGATAGTTCCGGTAGGACCTAGATAAGTAAATGCTCCTGGCAATCCGTTCAATTCTGTTGCCTGCGTAATAGTATATGGTGAAGCATTTAAACAAATATCAGGCAATGAACTAAAGAAAATCTTAGGCGATCCATGAACTGTAATACTTATAGTGGTATCATGGAAACATGTTGCACCAGAATATGCTACCAACCTGATTGTATATACTTTATCAGATCCTAATACAGGATAAGAGTACGTATAACTCTTGCTGGTATTTTTTAATCCTGTTGATGGGTTATTATCCGTAATATCTGGCACGTTCATACCTGGTACATAATTCCAGTATATTTCTACTTTCTTTATTTGTCCAATATCAATTCTGGATGTATCTACCAATGTTACTGGAAAATTGCTACATAAACTATTTGGATTAACGTAAAAAGCAGGTTTTGGTTGAGAACCAGCAATATCAAACTGCTGAGTAATAGAATTGGTGCAACCATGTAATGAAGTAACCGTTTGAGTTACATTGTACAATCCAATATTACTATATTGGTAAGTACCATTTGGGGTAGTACCTGTAGCAGGTGGATTTGCTGTAGCATCGTATATCCAGCTATAAGTAAATGGTTTGTTGGTACCATCATCAGGATTAATATTGCTCTGATCGGTAAAAGTTACAGCACCTGGCGATAAACAACTTCCTGGAACAATAAATCCAGCAGTAGGCTGAGGATAAATAGTAATAGGCGTAATTAAAGTAACTGAATCTTCGCAACCAGCAGTAGTTCCAGCATATGCAATAAGTTTAATAAAGTGCGTACCTGTACCTACATAAGTATGAGTATAGTTTGTAGAAGTTCCAGGTTTACCATTTCCTGGATTGGTAACCGTAATAACTGGATCATTCACATCCCATTGTACATCTACTCTTCCTATCGTACCTATATCAATTCTGGACGTATCGGTGATAGTTACTGCAAAGCCATTACATAAACTATCCTTATGATTTACAAAGAAATAAGGTCTCGGTTTTGAACCTGCTATCACAAATGGTTGAGTAATAGTGTTGCTACAGCCATGTTTCGAAGTAACTGTCTCACTTACCTGATATGTACCAGTTTGAAAGTATTGATATACTCCATCTTTAGTAGTACCTGTAGCTGTTGGAGTAGCGTTTGGATCATATACCCAACTATAAGTAAAAGGTTGATTGGTACCATCATCTGGAGTGATAGTACTTTGGTCTGTAAAGGTTACTGCACCTGAAGATAAACAACTACCTGGAACTACAAATGTTGCAGTTGGTTGAGGATAGATAGTAATTGGTGTGATTAAAGTAACTGAATCTTCGCAACCAGCAGTAGTGCCTGCATATACAATTTCTTTAATAGTATAAGTACCTATTCCAGGATAAGTATGAGAATAATTTGTACTGGTACCTGGTTTTCCATTTCCAGGGTTTGGAACAGTAACTATAGTATTTGGATTATTTGCTACATCCCATACAATATCTACTCTGCCAATAGTACCTACATCAATTCTGGACGTATCGCTGATAGTTACTGCTAAACCGCTACATAAACTATCCTTATGATTTACATAAAAATAAGGTCTTGGTTTTGAACCCGCTATTACAAATGGTTGAGTAACGGTATTACTACAACCATGTGCAGTTGTTACGGTTTCGCTAATCTGATAAGTACCAGTAGTAGTATAGGTATTGGTACCATCTTTAGTTGTTGCACCAAAACTCCAGTTATAAGTAAAAGGCTGATTGGTACCATCATCTGGGGTAACAGAACTCTGATCGGTAAAAGTTACCGAACCACCAGTTAAACAACTTCCAGGAACTATAAATGCTGCTGTTGGTAATGGATTAATTTTAATAGCATGTGCTATACTGGTATCGCTCACACATCCTTTATCGGTTTGGATAACCAACTTTACAGAATCTGTACCTAGTGTTCCATAAATATGTGGTGCAGTATTAGTGGTTGTTATAGTATCTTTTGTATCGCCAAAGAACCAATGCCATTGGTTGATAGTCTGGTTGGTAGCTGTACTGTTATTGTTATCGGTAAATACAGCTTTTGTTCCTAAGCAAATATCTGATTTTGCAATAGAGAAATCGGCTACTGGTTTAGTAAATACGTTTGATACATTTTTAATTGTAGTATCGCTTACACAACCATAACTTGAGGTAGCTACCAGCTTTACAGCGTAGCCTCCTGTTGGTGGAGCCTGATTAGGAAACTGGTGAATAGGATTGGTAGATGTATCTGAATTGCTGTTATCTCCAAAAGTCCAGACATAAGTACAGTTACCATATACAGGATTAGTTGCATTTGTAAAGGCAGTGTTGCCTGGTAAACAAACTCCTTGAGGAAGAACAAAGTCTGCTTTAGGTTTTGGTGATACATAAATAGTATCGTAGAAAATATTTCCCGGACAGCCTGCTGAAGAAAATACTTGTAAGGAAATAACATGTTTTCCTGAATCGGTATATAAATGGGTAGGATTTTGTAAATGAGAAGAATCATTTACACCACTGGAAGGTTCACCAAAATGCCAGTTCCAAACTGCAGCATTGGTAGAAGAACTATCTGTAAAAGTTACTGTTGTACCTGGACACATAGAATCTCTGTCTTTTACAAACTTAGAAGTTAATGAAAAAGCAAGATTAATTAATTGACTATCCACTGCTTCACAACCTGCACTATTATATACTGTAAGCTTAGCCCAGTATTGATTCAAACCCGGATAATTATGAGGATTGGTAGATGGATTTGGATTGGCAACATTTGTACTACTATCATTAGGAGAATTATCTCCAAAAACCCATTTCCATTTTAAAATGGATGTACCCGCTAGAGATGAAGAATTATCGGTAAAAGTTACAAATGTACTTCCACAGCCTTTAGGAATTGCTGTAAAAGAAACTACATCATTTCCTACCCGTACATAAACATTATTGATACTTAATCCTGGACAATCGCTGGCAAATGTACCATAGGCTGTGGCTGTAATGCCATAAATGCCATTGGCATCAAAAGTAAATTTAACTGGTGATGAATAAATATAATAGGTTTCGCCACCCACTAAAACAGTACCATCATAATGAGCCTGTGTTTTTAAAGGAGTAGTTGTTACGGTATCTATTTTGCCTATTGAATCGTAAGAGAACGGAGCAATTAAATTATTTACCCCATCACTCCATTTTATACTGTCTACTTCGTAAGGGGCATAAGGCAGTGCAATATGAAGTTGTACAGGATTTCCAATACAGGTAATTACATTACCACCCGAACTATCGATACTAGGGACTGATGAATGAGGATTTTCCCAGATAACCGGAGTGGAGAGATTTTTGATAGCTGTACCAGCATTATAACCCCAGCTTTCTCCTTGAGATTCTCCATAAGCAATGGAATTAAATACAGTATCGGAAGAAATAGTATGCGGTGCAGGATAACTTACATGGAATTTTGCATAACTATAATTAGGATCTCCAGGATGTTTTACAAAAGCTTTAATTACAGTAGAATTTGAAGTTGTACCATAAGCAGAAGCGTAACTACTAGACCCTGTATCTACAATTGTATTACCAGATTTTCCATCTATTTTAAAGCTATTTACGCCAGCATTAGGTATAATTACATTGATGTATGTACCACCATTTGTACCATCTTTAAAGCCTGGACAAAATACAGTAGCGCTGTTTATAGCTTGTTGAATAGGGCTTAATAAAATCATTTCAGGGTCACCAGTACCTACATTACCTACTCCAGCACCGCCACATGCAGTTCCAGGCATGATAAACTGGGTAACAGAAATTGGTTTATCTCCTTCAATATCCATTGGCACTCTGGACATAAATTCGTAAAAAGAACCGGTTGCATTCCAGGTAGTAGAAGCCGTAGTATATAAAACACCATTTACCGTTACTTTGGTTAATGGGTCTGTTACACTTATTCTAAACATATTATCTTCCATGTTTTTGGTAGGTACCGTTAAATATTTTTTACCCCAAGCAACTTTAGGAAACATCTGTTGAATTAGATTATCTGAACCAGAACCATTACCATTACACATTGCTGTATTAATCAATGTTCTGGCATTACCTCCAAATACGGCAATTTTCTTACTACAATCAGTGGAAACTTTTGTCCCCGTTAAATCGTAACTTATGTTGGTGGTACCATCCACCAAACCCATTGCATTATATATGTCCCCTTTATGAGGAAGTGTTACCGTAAAAGTTGTCCCCTTTGGATGCAATACAGTACCACCAGTATTTTTAGAAATTATATAAGAAGAAGCAGAATCTATAATATCTGCTGTAGGCGTAATGGTTAATGTGGTATTATCATCATTAGCAATTACAAAGAAATAAGAACTTGGTACGCCTGTATTAGAGGTGGTACCGCCATAAGCCTGCACTGCATAAGAAGAGTTCCAGGTATTGGTGGGGAAAAGCATAGCCCCTGCCGCAGAGTTGTTAGTAGCCCAGTCGTACAACCAACAAGCAACTGGCACTCCATTGGTAGAAGTTACATGTATTCCTCTACTGGTTACTCCAGTAAAATACAATCTAGTATCCGGTGCTCCAGAAGTATTTGGTACAGTTCCATCTCCTACAGGAAATCCTCCAACTTCTGTAACTGAATTTGCTGGAATAGTAATAGTTTTAGGGAAAGATATTGCTCCTGGTAATCCTGGTAGATCAACTACTACATTTGCTGCCTGATTTCCAGTAGCGATATAGAGTGAAAAATGTGCTCCTGTAGCAGCAGTTTTCCCGGGTGTATTAGCAGGAAAAGTATCAAACTGCGTAGTTTTATTACTCATGTGTTCTTCGCAACCAAAGCCTGTCCAGAATTCAGTACCCATATTACTCAACTTGGTAGGTGACTGAATAATAGTTCCGGAAATATTTTCTACATCTACATTAGGTGCTACTGCACCACCTCCACTATGGGTAATCTGACCATTAAAAGTACCAAAGTTTGTAGTTGATAATTGAACATAAACTGGTTTACTGAAACTATTGCCACTATAGGAATATGGAAGAGATGCCACAAAAGGACCATTAGCAGATAAAGACACACCGTAACCAGCAGGTGCTGTAATGGTGATAGTTCCATTTGGTGTAAGATCGTATCCCTTTAAAATGTAACTCAAAACAATTGGACTATTACCAATGTATTCACTTCCAAAATTTAATGTACTTGGAATAGTTGTTAAAGAAGGAACGGCAGCCTGTGTAGTAAAGGAAGAATCTCCCCCATAAATTACTGTATTAGGAAAACAACTGTTGATGGCATAAGCACGATAATAATAAAGTTGTCCTGGTAACAATGGTTTTAATATGCTGGTATAAGCACCACCATATTGTCCATCGTTTGTTTGATTAGCTGTACCTACAACTGGATTTGGAGTAGTACTCCAACATACCCCTTTTTTAACGATGGTACAACCACCGCTATCGGTAATTACTCCACCTGCTGTAGCCTGATAAGATAAAACAGAAGAAGGTGTACTGGTTACCACTAGTGGTGTAGAAAGTGCTTTTGTGGTAAATTGCAAAACTGTACCAAAGTAAATGCTACCATCCAACCCTATTACATAAGCTTCTGTATAATAGGTAGTGTTTGCATTTAGAGGTCCAGCCTGATCGGTGTAAGATCCCGTTGCTGCAGGAATATCTTTTGTTTTGGGTTGCAAGGTATCAGAAACGGTACCTGTTAGTGGCGATGTACTCCATATTATACCACTCGCCAATAAAGGCAAAGCAGGTGAAGCTCCTACTGTTACAGTTCCACTTACCTGGGCATTAGTGATAGCAGCAGTAGCAGAAACAGTAACCACTGATGGTGGATTACCCGTAGGGGCATATACTTCTATATCATCTACATAGATAGTACCTCCTGGATTAAAAATACCAAAACGGCATGGACCAGAGAAGGTACCTCCAAAACTATACGATTGCATAGTATTGATACCATTAGGGTAAGATGATGTAGCATAGGTGTAAGCACCAGGAGCTGCGGTAGTACTGGTATTGTAGCCAGGTGAAGCAGCGGCTGGATCAGTTGCTAAACCAGCAACCATTGCACCTGATGAGTTGGAAGCCCAGAAAGTAATGTTGACAACTGCAGCAGGCGTAACAGGGGTGATAATGTAGCCACCTCCACTTATTTTTATTGAATGAGAAATAGAATGTGCACCAGCACCATATTTGGAAGAAGATTGTGTAGTTGCTTTAGAAAAAAACCAGGTACCAGAATTGTTACAGGTATTTGTTGCTGTAGTATAACTAGTGCCTCCTGTAAGATACGACATGATGCTGTTTGCTGGCACATTTGCCATTACTACAGAACCATAAGTACTTGCACCCGGTCCTGTTCCAAAATTTGTCCAAATTGGTTCTTCAAAGCCTTCATTGATAATTTGTGCTTTCAAGGAAGTTACTGCCATTAAAATAGCAATAGTCACAAATAATAAGGTTTTAACCTGAGCTGAAAAAGAATGGTTTTCAGTCTTATTATTTCTTTTCATAAGTTGAGCATATTTGTGTTCTGATCTTACAGAAATTACTTCTACACTGGTGTGTATGTTTCGAGAGAATAAAGTTCCCTTTATCAGTTTGAAAGAATTAATAAAATCTTCCATTATAGAACGTATATAAATTTTCATACCAAGCCCATTTTTCAATCAACAACAGTAAATAACTGTATAAAACTAACTTAAATAATATGCAAATTATAACAAGACTCCAAAATGGGGTAATTATACTGCCTGATTTAAGACTTATTTTTGTGCAAACGTTGCCATTTTAAGCTTTTTTGAGCCTTATTTTTTAGGGAATGATAAAATATTAAAAATCAAGACAATTTATATACTCTTACTTTTTGTGTAAAACAATAGCAAAACATATAGGGTTAAATGTAAACAAACTAAACATAGCAACTATATTTTACGAATAATACCAACCAGATTATCTATTAATAATCAAGAAATTTTAACCCTTTTTAATGCCGTTTTAAAGCGATTTTTTTAAGCATTTTTTTCATATAATTTATCCCTTTTTATTCATAAAAAAAGCCGTCGACAATAACTGTCAACGGCCTTATATTTACACTATTCTTATCTTAAAAAGACAGGGATAATTTCAACTTCCAAAAAAGCTAATTCTTTACCTCTTAATTCCTATTGTATGCTCCTGTCTCTTTTATTCCCAACTACTTACACAGCATGAAGTTCGGCTAGTTTGGCTCTTATTTTAGCTTCTACTTCGTTCGCTAATTCTGGATTATCGTGCATCAGTTGTTTTACACCATCTCTTCCTTGTCCTAGTTTCTGTGTATCGTAACTAAACCAGCTACCACTTTTTTGCAAAATACCTAGTTCAACACCCATATCGATAATCTCTCCTACTTTACTTATTCCTTCACCAAAAATGATATCGAATTCTGCAAAACGGAATGGAGGTGCTACTTTGTTCTTTACTACTTTCACCTTCACCCTATTACCTACTGCTTCGTCGCCATCTTTAATCTGTGCAGAACGACGTATATCCAATCTTATAGAAGCATAGAATTTTAATGCATTACCACCAGTAGTGGTTTCTGGGTTACCAAACATTACTCCTATCTTCTCTCTCAATTGATTGATGAAAATACAGATCGTATTAGTCTTATTAATTGTGGCGGTTAGTTTACGTAAAGCCTGGCTCATTAAACGCGCCTGAAGACCCATCTTGCTGTCGCCCATTTCTCCTTCCAACTCACTTTTAGGTACCAATGCAGCTACTGAATCTATCACTACTACATCCAAAGCACCGGAAAGAATTAGTCTGTCGGCAATTTCCAATGCTTGTTCACCATAATCTGGCTGAGAGATTAATAAACTATCTACATCAACGCCTAGTTTTTTAGCATAGTTGCTATCAAAAGCATGCTCTGCATCGATAATGGCACAAAGACCACCTTTTTTCTGTGCTTCTGCAATTATATGGATAGCAATGGTGGTTTTACCACTACTTTCTGGTCCGTATACTTCTACAATTCTTCCTTTAGGAATACCGCCAACACCTAGTGCAGTATCTAAGCCAATAGAACCAGTAGAAATAACTTCCATAGGTTCTGTGGACTTTTCGTTCATCATCATCACACTACCCTTACCATAATCCTTGTCTATTTTATCGATAGTAAGTTTAAGCGCTTTTAGCTTTTCAGCATTGTTATTATTGCTCATATTTTTAGTATTATAGCGTTAATCAGGGTGTAAATATATAAGGAGAACTATTACGATGCTAATTTTTTTAGTTTTTGTGAATAAAAAATAATTTGATGATGTGATAATAATATAATAATATGTTTAAGCAGCTTCTAAGTAGACTACAATATCATTTTCGTGGCTGCGTTGGATATGAAATTTCAATTGAGCTGATTTGAAACCTGGAGCGGAAATATTTATTGTTTGAAGTCCACAACCAATTCGAGCGAATGTAATAATTCCATCAAAATTTGTTGTTTGTTTTTTAATGACTTTGCCGATTGATATTTCTGCTGTAGCATTGGTAACTAATAGTTCACCTACTTTAGTTTTAGCTGTAATGTTTAAGATAGTATGTTGGTGAATGATTGGCGGCAGTTTGGTAGCTTTAACTAACTCATCGTAAAAGTCGGGATTATCGGCCATGAAAGCTTTGCCCATTAATAAGGCACTATCGATAATATTATCGACTACTTTGAATGCATCGTGAAATGCTTTAGTATCGACAGGGCTAACTGCATGAAGCGATGTAGTATTGCCTTTTGCATCTACAAAACTGGTGATTAATGATTGTACTGCTGTAAGCTGTGCAGCGGTA
>Ga0214192_1000774_pt1 | contig 18975 bp, 14 predicted proteins | sample TroBogEpilimnion_44_FD_153030 | JGI IMG/M metagenome (GOLD analysis project Ga0214192, IMG submission 153030) | Freshwater microbial communities from Trout Bog Lake, WI - 29JUL2008 epilimnion | ecosystem: Environmental > Aquatic > Freshwater > Lake > Epilimnion/Euphotic zone | place: Trout Bog... | reverse complement strand
TTTGTCCTGACCTTGGCGGTGCTGCTGTACAGCGGGCAGCCCTTTTATCGCGATGCCTGGACGGCGCTGCGGCATCGTTCGGCCAACATGAATTCTCTGATCGCCCTCGGCACCGGCGCGGCATTCCTTGATTCCGTATGGGCCGTCTGGACCGGCGCGGAGGATGTCTATTTCGAAGCCGCCGCCGTCATTGTCGTTCTCGTGCTGCTGGGTCGTTTGCTGGAAGCGCGTGTGCGAGGCAAAGCGTCGGACGCCATTCGCCGGTTGATCCGCCTCGCCCCGGACACTGCCCGCGTGGTCCGCGGCCCGGCCGGCGGCGCCGAACAGATCATTCCCGTCGCCGATGTCGTTGTCGGCGATGTGATCGTCGTGAAGCCCGGCGAACGTGTTCCGGTGGATGGCACGGTGCTCGACGGCGCGAGTGACATCGATGAGTCGATGCTGACCGGCGAGAGTCTCCCGGTATCGAAAGCGGTATCGTCGGCCGTCTTCGGCGGCACGCTGAACGGCACCGGCGCGTTCCGTTTTCGTGCCACGCATGTGGGCCGCGAAACGGCTCTGGCGCGCATCGTGGAACTCGTGAAGCGGGCGCAGGGTTCGCGCGCTCCGGTCGCCCGCCTCGCCGATACGGTGAGCGGCCACCTCACGGTGGGAGTTCTCGCGGTCGCGGTCGTTACCTTTGCGGCCTGGCTGTTTTTCGGCTCGGTCGGTGACGCGTTGCTGCACGCGGTGGCCGTGCTCATCGTCGCCTGCCCGTGCGCCATGGGACTTGCGACGCCGGCCGCCATCATGGCCGGCACCGGCAGCGGTGCATTGCGCGGTCTGCTCATCAAGGGCGGCGACGTCCTCGAACTTGCCGCCGCCGTCGATACCGTGGTTCTGGATAAGACCGGGACCGTCACCTCGGGCGTGCCCGAACTGCGGGCGATACGTGCCCGAAAAGGTTTTTCTGTGGATGAAGTGCTGCGCCTCGCCGCCGCCGTGGAGCGGTGGAGCGAGCATCCCGTGGCGAAGGCCGTCCTCGCCCGCGCGGGCGGCTATGCCGGAGCATCCACGGACTTCCGCGCCCTTCCCGGGCGCGGAGCCGAAGCGATGGTCGATGGTCGGCGCGTCTTCGTGGGCCAGAGCGACGCAGGCCAGAGCGACGCCGGACAGACCGACGCAGGACAGCGCGACGCAGGACCGAGCAACGTGAGGCAGAGCGAGCTGAGAAACAACAACGCCGGACAGAGCGACGCAGGACAGAGCGACGCCGGACCGAGCAACGTGAGGCAGAGCGAACTGAGAAACAGCAACGCCGGACCGAGCAACGCAGGACCGAGCAACGTAGGACAGAGCGACGCCGGACAGACCGACCCCGGACAGACCGACGCCGGACAGAGCGACCCCGGACCGAGCAACGTGAGGCAGAGCGAACTGAGAAACAGCAACGCCGGCTCCGTTGCCGTCACAGTGGAAAGTGTGCCCGCCGGCGAGTTCGACATTGCCGATGCCGTGAGGCCCGGGGCCGCCGACGCGGTGCGCGCCTTGCGATCCATGGGCGTGACCGTCTGGTTGATCACCGGCGACCATCGCCGCGTTGCCCTCGATGTCGCCCGCGAAGTCGGCATCGGCGAAGCCAACGTGCTGGCCGGTGTGCTGCCGGAAGCCAAGCAGGCCGAAGTGGCCCGCCTGCGCGCCGAGGGCCATCGAGTCGCCATGGTCGGCGACGGCATCAACGACGCCCCGGCTCTCGCCCGCGCCGACGTCGGCATCGCTATCGGTGCCGGTACCGATGTCGCCATCGGGGCGGCCGGCATCATTCTGATGCGCAGCGACCTGAACGGCGTCCCCGATGCGCTCTTGCTGGCGAGGCGCACGATGCGCGTGATCCGGCAGAATCTGTTCTGGGCGTTTGCCTATAACGCCATCGGAATTCCCGTCGCCGCCGGAGTCTTGTATCGGTGGACCGGCTGGACGCTTTCCCCGATGCTGGCATCGGCCGCTATGGCGCTTTCCAGCGTCTCGGTGGTGGCCAACAGCCTGCGCCTGCGCGGCGGCGGCCGCCCGTGGTGACTCAGGTGGGTACCGCGGTGGGTACGGCGGCACTTCCCAAGCGGAGTCCGATCCACTACAATGAGCCTTTTATGCCACTTTTCCGCATTCACCGAATGAAGGACGCGCCGCGGCAGCAGTTCCGCCTCGCCCCGCACGTCTCCGGCGTCGCAGTGGTCAAGCCGAAGGACTACGAAATGGCCGGCGAAGTGGAAGCCGAAAATGAGTACGCCGCCTGGGCCGTGCTGCGCGGCTCGGAGGCTCCGCTGCAGGTGGGCGACCTTCTGGAAACGCCCCTCGGCATGATGCGCATCTGCAAGTTCGTCGGCTTCGACGAAGCGAAGTGGCTCGTCGTGGAGCAGCCCGCGGCGACAATGGTTACGGCGATGCCGCCGATGCAGGCCCCGCCGTTCCATAGTCCGGCATAGCGGGTATCGGGAAACTTCCCAGGAAAACTTTGGATGATGCGCGCAGCCAGGCTTGGCGACGATATTGACGACTTTTGCGTGAAGTGCAAGCGCATCATGAACCACGCCGTGGTCTCCATCCTGAACGATGGGCCCGCCAAGGTCCGCTGCCGCACCTGCTACAGCGACCACGATTACCGGCACGAGCAGGCTCCGCCGCCCAAGGTGGATTCCCGTAAGGCGGCGCTCTTTAATCAGGTGCTCGAAAATGTTACCGGCAGTCCCGCCCCGGCCCTTGCCGGCGGCGCCGCGGCAGCCGATGGCGATGCTCCGGCGGAAGCAGTCGCGGCGGAAAGTACTCCGGCGAAAGGCCGGAAAAAAACGAAATCCTGATGACTTTATTTGTGACGGGCGGAGCCGGATTTATCGGTTCTGAATTCATCCGCCAGGCGATCGCGCGCCATCGCGTGATCAATTTCGACAAGCTGACCTATGCCGGCAACCTCGAAAACCTCGATGCCGTGGCGGCGCATCCCAACTATTCGCTCGTTACCGGCGATGTGTGCGACGCCGCGGCGGTGGCGGAAGCGCTGCCGGAAAACTGCGATGCGGTGGTTCATTTTGCCGCCGAATCCCACGTGGACCGCAGTATCCTCAGCGCCGAAGAGTTCGTTCGCACCAATGTGGTGGGCACCCAGGTCATGCTCGACGTGGCCCGCCATCGCAAGGTCAAACGTTTTCTCCATATTTCGACCGACGAGGTCGGCGGTGACATGGACCCCGATGGCTGGCTGAACAACGCCTCGCCGCTGCGTCCCAGCAGCCCTTACGCGGCGAGTAAGACGGCCGCCGAGCACTTCGTGCGGGCCGCGGTCCACACGTTCGGCACCGATGCCGTCATCACGCGCACCAGCAACAACTACGGGCCGTACCAGTTTCCGGAGAAACTGCTGCCGCTGGCGATTTCCAATGCGGTGGAGAACCGGCCGATCCCTGTCTATGGCGACGGCATGCAGGTTCGCGACTGGATTCATGTGGCCGATAACTGCCGCGCTCTGCTGATGGTGCTCGAAAAGGGACGCGCCGGAGCCACCTATCACATGGGCGGCGGCAATCCGCTGCCGAATCTGGCGGTGCTGAAGCTGCTGCTGAACATTCTCGATCGTCCGGAGTCGCTCCTGACCAGTGTCACGGACCGGCTCGGCCACGATCGCCGCTATGCGGTGGATTTTTCCGATACGACCGCCGAACTGGGCTGGAAGCCGGAGATTTCGTTTGAAGAAGGGCTGCGCGCCACCGCCGAGTGGTATCGCGGGAATGCCGAGTGGGTCCGCCGCTGCCGCAGCGGCGAATATCGCAATTACTACGAGCGCATGTATGGAGAAAGGGAAGCTACGGCGAAGAAAATCTGATGGATCCCGCCCGCATCGCAACGCCACACGCCACCACTCCAACCTCCCGTCGTCGCGCATTTCTCGCGCTGTCTGCGTCCCTGGCCGCCGGGTTGCTGGCCGCCGGTTGCAGTTCGGCCCCCGAAGTGAAAAAGCAGGATGCTCCGCCGCCGCCCGCGCCGGTGAAAGACGATACGGGCCTGTTGCTCGCGCAGAACCGGGTGAGCGCCGGTCTGGTGAAAGATCATTTGTTCGGCAAGCCGGCCCTGCCCGGCGGCACTCTCGGCGAGTACGAGGACCAGGGGAAGAAGTATCAGCTGTTTATTATTGAGACGACGTCGAGCCAGAATGCGGCCATTCTGCTGCTCGATTTCAAGGCGACTCTGACGGACCCCGCCTACATTGCCTACATGGGCGGTTACTTTGGCACCGACGCCGGTAAACCGGTGTACGTTTTTGCCAAACTCCAGTACCTCGCCGGTGTGGTAGGCTTGCCGGAAGATCTGGCGGACCCGATTGCGCGGCAACTGGCCGCCCGGCTCCAATAGATTTCAGGCCGCTATTGGAGTTCAGGCCAGTATCAGATTGCAGACACGAGGAGCGCACGATTGATTAACGGAAAACGCATCGTAGTTGTGCTGCCCGCCTATAACGCGGCGCGGACGCTCGAAGCCACCGTGCGCGAACTTCCCGACCTGGTGGACGAACGCATTCTGGTGGACGATCATTCGCCGGACGCGACGGCCGAAGTGGCGCGTCGCCTGGGTCTGACCGTTCACGTTCACGAGCGGAATCGCGGCTACGGCGGCAACCAGAAGACCTGTTACGCGCTGGCCCTCGAGCACAAGGCCGACGTGGTGGTCATGATTCATCCCGACTACCAGTATTCGCCGCTCCTGACCACGGCGATGGCGAGCATGGTGTCGTCCGGTATTTACGATCTGGCGCTGGGCTCGCGCATCCTCGGCGGCGGCGCGCTGCGCGGCGGAATGCCGCTCTATAAGTACATTTCCAACCGCGCGCTCACGACATTTCAGAACTTCATGATGGGCGCGCATCTTTCCGAATATCACACCGGCTACCGGGCCTTTTCACGCGAACTTCTGGAGGCCCTGCCGCTTGAGAAGAATTCGGACGATTTTGTGTTCGACAACCAGATGCTGGCGCAGGCCATTATGGCGGGCGCGCGCATTGGAGAAGTCTCCTGTCCCACGAAGTATTTCCCGGAAGCTTCGTCGATCAACTTCCGGCGCAGTTCCATCTACGGACTCGGCGTGCTGAAGACCGCCGTTTCTTACAGGCTGGCGAAGTGGGGAATCCACACAGACCCGATCTTCATCGGCGGTCGCCCGCTGCCGCCGCGCGAGACCGAGGCGATGCCCTCCTTCTCCGACGCCAATGACGGCCGGTAGCGGCTGCCGGCAAGGCTCGTGAAGCCGCAACCCAAATTCGTCAGCGCCGCTCTTTGGTTGCTGCTGGGCGCCGCGATTCTGCGGCTGTGGGTGATGCCGCTGCCTTCCAGCCTCTGGGTGGACGAGACGGTCACGGCGTTCGTTGCCGGGCACCCGAACGATCCTTCGCTGATTCCCGTGCCGCAGGTGCCGGCCTCGGTCTACTACGCGGTCCCGCGCGCGCTGGCCGGCGTATTCGGCGGGTCGGAAATTGTCTATCGTTTACCTTCGCTGCTCTTCATGGCGCTTGCGCTGTGGCTCACGGGCCGGATTGCGGCGCGCCTGATTCATCCCGAGGCCCGGTGGTTCGCGGTGTTTCTCTGTCTCACACTGCGCTGGTTCAATTACTACGCGGACGATGCGCGGCCCTATGCGATGGGCATCGCGGTGGCGTCGGCGGGCGTGTGGTTCCTCATCCGCTGGCTGGATACGGCGGTGTGGCGCGAGGCGGCGCTGTTCGCTCTTTGCGCGGCATTGTTGTGGCGCGTGCATCTGCTCTACTGGCCGTTCTATCTGGTGTTCGCGCTCTACGCAGCCATGCGAATCCTGCAGCGCGATACCGGCGTCACATGGCGGTCCGCGTGCGGCGTCGGTGTGCTGGTGGCGCTCTCGCTTCTGCCCGTCGCGGCCGATGCGCTGCGGATCCTGCGCGATGCGGGCGAGCACGTGTTCATTGCTGTTCCCGGCATCCGGGAACTGGAGCATCTGGTGCGCTGGAGCGTGGTTGCGCTGGCCGGCGGCGGCGCATGGATGGCCGCGAAGTGGCTCAAATGGTCCGTGCCGGAAAGCTCTGCGGGAAGGTCGGCGCTGCTTCTCTGTTTCGCGTGGTGGCTGGGGCCGGCGCTGTGTCTGTTCATCTATTCGCGCATGACCGGCAACAGCGTCTTCGTGGATCGTTACATCTCGCTGCAGTTGCCGGGCATCGCGCTTGCGGCCACGGCGATTGCCGGGCGCCGCATACCCTCGGCATACTGGAGGCCGGCGGCGTTGCTTGTGGCGACGATCGCGCTCGCCCTGATGGGGAAGTGGAGCACGTTCTGGCCGCGGCATGACAATTCCGACTGGCGCGCCGCGGCGCAGGCGGTGAATGCCGAAGTTGCCGGCGCCGGCGAACAGACGCCGGTGCTCGTGGCCAGCCCATTTATTGAAGCCAATGCGCCGGTGTGGCGTCCCGATTATCCGCTGCCCGGCTTTCTCTACGCGCATCTGGCCTACTATCCGCTGCGCGGCGAGGTGTACCTGCTGCCGTTCGATCGCATCGAGGCAAACCTTGAGGCCGGCCGGCTCGTGAAGGAAAGTCTGCTGACCCGGAAGCGCTTTCTGATCTACGGCGGCCAGGGCAATGTCGACGATCTTCGCCGCTGGCTCGCGGCGCGGCCGGAATTAGCAGGGTGGCGCGCTTCGGATGCACGTTATGGCGACGTCGGGCTCACGATGTTCCGTTCTCCGGATGCGACGGAAGGCGTTACGGCCCGCGCCTTACAATAGAGTCTGGGGGACCTATGAAAGCTGGAAAAATCGGCATTCTCACAGGCGGCGGCGATGTTCCCGGTCTGAACGGCGTCATCAAAACAGTAACCTACCGAGCGGAGCAGTCGGGACGCAAGGTGATCGGTATTCGGCGTGGCTGGGAAGGACTTACCCATCTCAATTTTGACGACGCGGCCAGCGTCGCCAAATACGTGTTTCCCCTCGATCGCGAAAACACGCGCCGCATCGACCGCACCGGCGGCACTTTTCTGCACAGCTCACGAACCAATCCGGTGAAGATGAAGAAGGTTCCGGCATTTCTCGCCGGCACCAGCTTCCCTTCGAAGGAAGTCACCAAAGACGGCGAAACATCCACCGTGTATGACATGACGGCCCAGACGATCCGCAATCTGGAGAAGCTGGAAATCGAGTACCTGGTGGCCATCGGCGGCGACGATACCCTGAGCTACGCGGCGCATCTGGACCGTGCCGGCTTCAAGGTCATCGCGGTGCCGAAGACGATGGATAACGATGTGCGGAACACCGAATACTGCATCGGTTTTTCCACCGCCATCAATCGCTCCACCGACGCCATTGAACGGCAGCGCAGCACGGTGGGTTCGCACGAACGCATCGGCGTGTTCCGCATCTTCGGCCGCGACGCGGGCTACACGGCGTTGTACACCGCCTACGTCTGCTCGCTGCGCTGCTGCATTCCGGAGTACAAGGTGAATCCGGAAAAGCTGATTGCGCTGCTGCAGGAGGACAAGAAGAGCAATCCCAGCGCTTATTCCCTGGTTGTGCTTTCCGAGGGCGCGGAATGGGAAGGCTTCCAGCTGGAATCCTACGGCGAGGCCGACGCGTTCGGGCATAAGAAAAAGGCCAACGTGGCGGAAGCGCTGGCCGGGCTGATCAAGAAGCAGACGGGCGAGGAAACGATTGTCAGCGACCTCACGTACGATCTGCGCGGCGGGCCGCCGGATTTTGTCGACAAGATGGTGGCGGCGACCTTCGGCGGTATGGCGGTCGACATGATCGAGGAAGGCAAACACGGTCTGATGACGGCGATCAGCGGCGGCTGTTACGCGGCCGTTGAGATTCCCGATCCGAAGCTGGGGCCGCGCAAAGTGGATGTGGCGCGCATGTACGACACCGCGCGCTACCGGCCGACCTACACGGGCAAGGCAGGACTGCCTCTGTTCCTGACGCGAGCCTGAGTGGACCTGGCCGACCTGTTGAAACGATTCCGGAAACCGGCTCCGCCGCAGGAGCCGGCTTCGGGCAATTCCGCCGCGCCGCGGACGCTCGACGAACAACTGCGCGAGGAGATCCGGCGCAGCTTCGACGAAGCGTCGAAGGACGAGGAGCACTTTCCTTCGACCATCGATCCGCGTATTCAGCACGTGCAACTGCTGTTAAAATTTTTCGGCCCGCTTGCCGATAAGAGCGTGTTGGACGTCGGGTGCGGCAAGGGCAGGTTTGCCCGGGTTCTGAAGGAGCAGAATCCCGATGCGGACATTTGGGGGCTGGACATTTCGGAGGAAATGCTCCGGTTCGTGCCTGCCGGTATACAGACCAGAGCGGGCTCAATGACCGATCTGCCGTTTGCCGCCTCGACGTTCGACTGCGTTTACGCGACCGAATCGCTGGAGCACGCGGTCGAAATCGACAAAGCCGTTGCCGAGATGTGCCGGGTGCTGAAACCGGGCGGGCGGCTGGTGATTATCGATAAGAACGCCGAACACTGGGGCCGTTTCAAGACACCGGCGTGGGAGCGGTGGTTCCGCCGCGAGGAACTGGAAGGCCTGCTGGCTCGCCATTGTTCGGAGGTGAGGAGCGAATTCATCTCCTACTGGGAAGATGTGGCTCCGGACGGGCTGTTCCTTGCCTGGCTGGCAACGAAGCAGGCGACGAAGTGACTGGATCCGGTTGCCCCGGCACTGCCTCGGGTGCGGCTACACTGTTGGTGTATGGCTGACGGCGTCGCTGCTTCCGGCGAATCACGGATTTCACTTGAAAACAACTCGCGCGAAAACAAATCGAGCGAAAACGCGGCGCGCCGGCAAAGCGTGCTGAACGGGATTGCCGCCATCCTCATCTCCGCCGTTTTTCTCGTGGCCGGGCTTTGGAAGATTACCGATCCCATCGGCGCGGCGGCACGGCTGGCGCAGGCGCGTTTGCCTGAGTTTCTGAGTATTCCGGCGGCCGTGGGCCTCGGAACGCTGGAAACTTTCACAGGGGTGCTGTTTCTGATCCCGCGCTTCCGCCGCTGGGCTTCAGCCATCGGGACGCTGCTGCTGCTGGCGTTCATGATCTACATCGGGATTCACTACAACGAGCTGCGCGGGGCCGAATGTTCCTGCTTCCCCTGGGTGAAGCGCGCGGTGGGGCCGGGCTTTTTCGCAGGCGACGGCATCATGATGCTGCTGGCGCTGGCGGCTGGATGGAAAGCGCGCAAGGTGACGGCGTACCGGCCGGCCGCGGCCATCTTTGCGGCGGTGGGCGTCTGCGCGCTGCTGTCATACGGCTACGCCGCGACTCGCAACACGGGCACGCGCGCGCCGGCTTCCGTCACCGCGCAGGATGGCTCGGTGATTCCGCTGCAGCAGGGCAGAGTATTTCTCTACTTTTTCGATCCGCAGTGCCCGCACTGCCGGGATGCCGGCCGGAAGCTCGCCGTGCTGCACTGGCGCGATGTGAAGTTTGTCGGGGTGCCGACGCAAAATCCGCAGTTCGGCGAGTGGTTTTACAAGCAGGCCAATCTGGTGGGCAAAGGGCCCATTTCGAACGACGTGGAACTCCTGAAGAAAGTCTTTCCGTTCGATACGCCGCCGGTAGGGGTGGCGCTGGAGAATGGTTCTGAAAAAGCCATGCTGTTGCAGTTTGAAGATGCCGAACCGGCGGCGACGCTGGCGAGAATCGGCTTCATCGAATGAGCCTGCGCGATCTGGCTGTTGACGTGCTATAACACGCTGCGGCGGGAGAAGCCGCGACATGAATCTTCTGACGGGTGAGTGGCGGCAGGGAACGGCTGTTGCGGCGGGCGTCGACACGCGGTGTGTCGGGCAGACACAAGCCGATGCGGTGTGGTGTGAGTGCAAATAAAGGGGAGAATTCGTACATGCAATCCGTGAAACTGATGGCCGGCGCCCTGTTGCTGCTGGCCGGTACGTTGAGCGCCGCGCCGCGCCTGGTTTTGAGCACGGTGGCGGTGGGGCCGGTCTACGCGGGGGTGGGCGCGAACGGCGCGACCCAGACCGTGGAGGCGTATAACGCGGGCGACGGAAGTCTCAATCTTTCGGCGAGCGCCTCGGCATCGTGGCTCTCGGCCTCGATCGGCGCCTCGCGCGCCTGCACCACGCGCACGGGCACTTGCCTGCCGGTGAATATTGCGCTGAACACGTCGGCGCTGCCGCTGGGCACGTACACGGAATCGATCACGCTGAACGACCCCAATGCGGTGGATGCGCCGCAGCAGATTAACGCGACGGTGGTGATTGTGGGCGTGCCGTCGTCTCTCTCTTATTACGTCACGCCGGCCGTCCTGGGCCCGTTCGTTACCGCCGGTTCGCAGGCTTCGACGGCGATTTATACGCAGTCGAAGGTGGCGGCGAGCGCGACCACACAGTCGGGCGGCAACTGGCTGACGATTACCACGGGCGGCGCCGGCATTGTGCCGTTCGGCGTGCCCTATTACATCCAGGCCGCGGCCCAGGTGGGACAGGCGGCCGGAGCCTACAGCGGTTCGGTGTCGATCATCGGTTCGGCGAATCCGAACGACAACAAGACCATTGCGGTCACGATGAATATCACGACGGCGCCGATCATCCAGCTGGGCTTTTCGCCGCTGCGGCTCGCCGGCGACACCAGCGGACTTAAGGGCAGCGGGACGATGCAGTTTGTCAACAGCGGACAGGGCACGCTGAATATCACGGCGGCGTCGGTCACGTCCTCGCCCGCCGGCATCTTCAGCGCGTCGGTGGCGGCCTCGGACACGATTGCTGTGACTGCCAATCCGGCCGGGCTCGCTCCGGGGATTTACACGGGAACGGTGACGATCGCCTCCAACGCCGCGAATAATGCGCAGGTATCGCTGCCGGTGACGTTCCAGGTGACTGCCGCGGGTTCGCCGCAGATATCGGTCGGCGGCATTGTGAATGCGACGACGTATCTTTCCGAAGCCTTTGCGCCCGGTGAGATTCTTTCGATATTTGGCAATCAGCTGGCCGCGCCCGGCACCCTGGCGCAAAATACGGCCGCGCCGCCGCTGGCCACGACGCTCGGAGGCGTGCAGGTGCTGGTGAACGGGGTTCCCGCGCCGCTGTTCTTCGTCTCGCCGGGACAGGTGAATTTCCAGTTGCCGTACACGGTGCAGGCGGGCAGCGTGGCGACGGTGCAGGTTGTTGCGGGCGGCGTCGCGGGGAATCAGCGGTCGGTCAACGTGGTGTCGAGCGCGGCTCGCATGATGGTGTGGCCCGCCAGCGTGATTTCCGGCGGCTACGGCATCATCGTCAATCAGGATTATTCGCTGACGCTGCCGGCCACCACGAAGCTGCCGGGCTACGCGACGCATCCGGCGAAGGTGGGCGATTACATCACAATTTACGGGATCGGCTTCGGCCAGACCACGCCCGCTGCCGTAACCGGCGCGGCGGCCAGTTCCGCCCCGCTGCAGGCCGTCAACAGCGCGACGGTCACGTTTGGCGGCGCCTTCCAGGGAAATGCCACCACGGTGCCGGCTGCGTTCGCCGGACTGACGCCATCCGCGGTCGGACTGTATCAGGTGAACGTGCAGATCCCGCCGGGAGTGCCGGTCGGCCCCGGCGTGGCGATCACGCTGACGGTAAACGGCGTGGTGGGCAACTACGTCTACCTGGCGATTTCAAACCAGCTGCCGAATTAGAAACGCGCGTTCGCTGTAACGCCGGCGTCATCGCCGCCACATAGTCACAGGAACGGAGCATTTGACTTCGTTCCAACCTGAGGCCGTGCTGTTCCGATCCGGAGGTCAGGAATGGCTGCGGTTTGACGTGAGGCGTGCGGGCCGCCGTGCCTCCGCCTTTTTGCACGTCCCGGGGGACGCAATCGGAGGCGCCCCCGGTTTTTGCCTCGCGCGGGAGGGAGCCCTTGCCGGCCCCTCACCGCGCCTAATCGTTGAGCCAGTCTGAGTGTTGTTCGAGGGCAATCCGCACGAGCTGACTGCGCGTGCGGACGCCTGTTTTGTCGAACAGCTGCTGCAGGACGGCCTTGACGGAACTTTCGGAAATCTGCAGTTCGCCGGCGATTTCCTTGTTCGTCAGGCCTTCGAAAACCGATTTGAGGACGCTGCGCTCCCGGGCAGTCAGATTCTGGCCCGCGTCCTCGGCGGCGGATTTTTCCTGCGCGCCTGAGACCAGCGAACGAACGGCCCGTGAATCCAGCCAGATCTCGCCCGCCATGACCTTGTGGATCGCTTCGATCAGCTGAGCCGGCGGACTGTGTTTGAGGAAGATTCCCGATGCGCCGCTTTCGAAAGCCCGCAGCGTGCCGGCGTCGGACATGCCCGCCGTGACCATCAGGATGCGGCCGGTGAAAGCAGCGCTGGTCTGGCCCGCGGCGCGGGGACGGGCGCGTTTGGCCTCTTCGAGAAATGTCAGGCCCTGGTCGTCGCCGAGGTCGTAATCGAGCAGCACGATGTCGACCGGTTCGCGCGCGAGGACGGCGAGGCCTTCGGCGGCCGAGGCGGTGGTGGCGACGATCCGGAAGTCCGCCTCAGCTTCGAGCAGCCGGCTCAGGCTCTCCCGGAACAGGCTGTGATCGTCGACCAGGAGAATCCGCACTTGAGACATGGTTTTCTTTCGGCGTGAAAGCTTTTACGGGCGCGGCCGGAACCGCCGATAACTCCACAATAAAACTCGACCCGTCCGGCTCCGGTTCAAAGCGCAGTTCGCCGCGGAACGACCGCATGAAGGCACGCGACAGATAGAGCCCGAGGCCGGTTGCCTGCGCCTGCTGCTGGAAGGGGCGGAACAGCCGCTCGGGGTGGGCCACGCCGCAGCCGGTATCGCGGAAGCGGACGGAAACGCAGTTGGGTTCGCGCCGCGCGGTAATGGTGAGGGAGCGCGCGGGGCGGTCCAGAAGCGCGCGGGCACTGTTCTTGGTGAGATTGAGGAAGACCTGCATGAGGCTCTGCCGGTCGGCCCACACCTGAGGCAGGCCCGCTTCCACGTCAAGAGTCAGGACGACGTCCTGCTCGTCGAGCGAGGGTTCGACGACAATGCGCAGTTCTTCGAGCAGCGATGTCAGATCCACGCTGGATGCCTGATCGGCGGCCTGGCGCAGATCCATGGAGGCGATCTTTTCGAGAGCAAGGATGAGGTTGCCGAGGGCTTCGAAATCCTTATTGCCGTCGAGCCCGCCGCGGCGCGCCAGATTGGCGTGGGCCATGGCGATGGCGCCGCACACGTTGCGGATTTCGTGCGAAACCGCGCCCACCAGGATGCGCGAGCCGGCGAGCAACTGGTGCAGGCTGAGCTCTTCGCGGTTGCGCAGGTCTTCCGAGCCATCGGTGACCATGGCGGCGAGGCGCGAACCGGCGCGCGTGGTGTAGGTGGAAAACCAGACGTCGGCGAGGAAGACTTCGCCATTCACGCGGCGTCCGCGGCACTGCATGGCCGTCCGGATGGGCGAGCGCTTTTCGCCGGCGAGCACGCGGCCGAGCGAGGGGAGAAAGTTCTGGATTAAGCGACCGCCGAGTGCCTCCGTGCCGACTCCGAAAAGCCGGTGCGCCGCCTGATTGGCCAGCAGAATCGTCCCGGAAGAGTCGGCGGTGAAGACCGCCGCGGGGCTGCTTTCGATGAGCACCGCGAGTTGTTCTTCGGCTTCGCCGCGGGCCAGGGCCTCGCGTTCGAGGTCCACCGCGTGCTGCTGGGAGATCTGGCGGCTGCGCACAATTTCGTAAATGAACTGGCCGGTGCAGAAGTAGGCGGTGAACATCAGCAGGTCGCGGGGCAGGGAGGCCGCATTCAGCCAGTCGTAGCTGTCGAACGCTTCGGCGAGGATGGTGCAGAGCAGCGCCGAGAGGCCGATCTGGAAGCGGGTCAGCGCGCTTCCGGCGAGCAGCATGGGCAGAAGGTAGAGGAAGCCGAGCGGTATGTTGCTTTCAATGCGCCAGTCGGCCAGCGCAATGGCGACAACCATCAGAGCGGCGCGCAGCAGCGTGGCTTTGCGGCTTCCCTGCAGGAAGAACGAGAGCATGACTCCTTCCGAATGTTTCCCCGAACGTTTCCCCGAACGTTTCCGGGGCTGGCCGTCGCGGACCTGACTCGTTTTCATTTTAGCTGGCTGGCACAGAGCCGGTGTTTCCGTCCGCGCATTCGGTCCGCGCGTTCACTCTGTCTAAGATAGTAAAGGAACCGGACGCCGCTCGATAGAGTTAACCCGAAAGATTTCAACAGTTTGTCTGATAGGTATCCGGCGGCTGGCCAAAAGATAATGGCGGCGCTCCACTGGACACCGCTAACCTGAAATGCAGAGAACCCGCGACAGGTGTTCCGTAACACGTCCTGTGGCACGGCGCGATTTGAGCGACGGGAACTGCAACGGAAACAATTTCCATGAGGCTGAAAACGATTCGGACGATTTTCGTGTGCTCGCTTCTGTGCGCCGCGCCGCTGCTGCGCGCGCAGCAGCCGCAGTCCGCGCCCGCCGGAGGCGTCAAAGTTTACACGTGGGACCAGTTGCGGGAACGCTTTCATAACGCCAATCCCACGCTGCAGGCCGGCCAGTTGAATATTGACGAATCGCGGGCGGCGGAGATCACCGCCTTTCTGCGGCCGAATCCGGATGTTTCGCTTTCCACCGACGGCACCCAGCTGACTCCCTCGCAGGGCACCTGGCGGCCCTTCGCGGGGACGCAGTTTGTGCCTGCGATTACCTATCTGCATGAACGCGCCAACAAGCGGGAGCTTCGTCTGGACAGCGCGGTGAAGGCAACGTCGATTGCCCGCTCGCAGCAGGACGATCTGGAGCGCAATCTTTTGTTCACGCTGCGCGGCGCCTTCGTGCAGACGCTGCAGGCCAAGGCCGTGCTGGCGCTGGTGAAGGACAACCTGACGTATTACGACAAAGTGCTCTCGATCAGCCGCGACCGGTTCGGCGCCGGTGACATTGCGCAGATCGACCTCGACCGCCTCGAACTGCAGCGCATCCAGTATGAGTCCGATATTCAGATGGCGCTGGTGAATCTGCGCACCGCCAAGATCCAGCTGCAGCAGTTGCTGAGTGACAAGACGCCCGTGGATCAGTTCGACGTGACCGGGCCGTTCGAGTTCGCCGATCCGGGCCGCTCGCTCGAAGAGTTCCGCCGCATCGCGCTCGACGCGCGCCCCGATCTCAGGGCCGCGCTGCAGGCTGTCGACAAGGCGAAGACCGATCATCAGCTGGCGGTGGCCAACGGGTCGACCGACCCGACGTTCAGCGGATGGATCTCGCACAACCCCTCCTTCAACAATCCGTTCGACAACAACACGATCGGCGCGAGCGTGAGTATTCCGCTGCGCATTTTCGATCGCAATCAGGGCGAAAAGGAGCGAACGGAGATCGATATTCGCCGCAATCAGCGGTTGCAGGAGGCTGCCACGCTGCAGGTCTTTAACGACGTGGATTCCGCTTTCGCCACGCTGACTTCCAATCTCGTGCTGTTGCGCGCCTATAAGGATCGTTACCTCGACCGTGCCGCCAGGGTGCGGGAGACGGTAGCTTTCGCTTATCAGCGCGGCGGGGCGACGCTGCTCGATTTTCTGAGCGCGCAGAATGACTATCGCAGCGTGCAGCTCAACTACGTGAATCTGATCGGTTCGTGGCTCGGCGCCGCGAGCCAGCTCAATCTGGCCGTTGGCCGGGAAGTGATCCAATGACTCCCAAAATGCCCCGCAAAATGCTGGCAGTAACTTGCCTCGGCGCCGCCCTGAGTTTCGGGCTGGCTGGCTGCGGCGGTAGTAAAGAAGCCGAAAAGGCCGACCCGAAGGACGAGGCGCCGCCGCCCGCTCAGGTGGTGCAGGCCGGCAATTCGAACCTGGTGTCGGTGGATAAGCCGGAGATGTATCCGGCCGTGGCCGCCGGTCGATTCGACGCTGCCGACGAGCTGAATGTCACCGGTTCGGTGACGCCGGATGTTTCGCGCAATATTCCGGTGATCTCGATCGCGACCGGCCGCGTGATCGAAATCCACGCGCGGCTCGGCGATACGGTCAAAGAAGGCCAGCTGCTGATGAAGGTGCAGAGCGCCGACATCTCCGCCGCTTTCTCCGATTACCGCCAGGCGGTGGTGGATGAAGTTCTGGCGCGTGCCCAGCTGGACCGAGCCAGGATCCTGCTGGAAAAGGGCGCCATCGCACAGAAAGATCTGGAAGTTGCGGTCGATACGGAGGACAAGGCGAAGGTCACGGTCGAGACCGCGGAGCAGCGTCTGAAGATTCTGGGCGCCGATAAAGACCATCCGACGCCCATCGTGAATATCCTCGCGCCGGTTTCGGGTGTCATTACGGATCAGCAGGTGACGAATGCCGCGGCTATTCAGGGCATTTCGGCGTCGGCCAATCCGTTCACCATCTCGGATCTTTCCCGCGTCTGGATACTCTGCGACGTGTTTGAGAACGATCTGCACAGTATCAAACTCGGTCAGGCGGCCGATGTCCGTCTGAATGCCTATCCCGACAAGGTTTTGCGCGCGACGGTCAGCAATATTTCGCCCATCATGGATCCCAACATCCGCACCGGAAAGGTCCGGCTGGAGGTGGAAAACAAGGACGAGACGATGCGGTTCGGCATGTTCGTCACGGCCACTTTCCACGGCACGCAGAAACAGGTGCGGGCGCTGGTGCCTGCGAGCGCGATACTGCATCTGCACGATCGCGACTGGGTGTACGAGCCGGCCGGCGGCAAGCAGTTCAGGCGCGTCGAAGTGGTGGGCGGCAATATGCAGCCGGGCAACATGCAGGAGGTCACCGGCATCAATCCCGGCGATCAGGTGGTCAGGAACGCGCTGATCCTGCAGAACTCTTCCGAACAATAGGGATGAAATGATTCAGGCGATTATCGCATTTTCGCTGAACAACCGTTTCCTGGTGCTGCTGGCGACGCTGCTGCTGCTGATCTGGGGCGGGGTATCGTTTCACAATCTGCCGGTGGAAGCCTATCCGGATGTCGCCAATAATTATGTGCAGGTGATCACGCAATGGCCCGGCCGGGCCGCCGAGGAAGTGGAACAGCAGGTGACCGTTCCGCTGGAAATTTCCATGAACGGGATTCCGCATCTGGATAGTCTCCGTTCGGTATCCACCTTCGGGCTGTCGAGCGTCATGATGATCTTCGACGATGAGTCGGCCAACGACACGAACAGGCAAAAAGTGCTGGAGCGCCTGTCGCAGGTCAGTCTGCCGAACGGCCTGCAGCCGGTGATCGGGTCCGACTGGAGCCCGGTGGGGCAGATTTATTTCTACACGCTGAAGAGCACGAACCCCGCGGTGGATCTGATGGAGCTGAAGTCGCTGGAGGACTGGGTGCTGGAGAAGCAGTTCCGGTCGGTGCCGAACGTGGTGGACGTCAGCAGTTTTGGCGGGACGACGCGCGAGTATCAGGTGCGGGTCGATCCGGATAAGCTGGTCGCTTACGGCCTGACCATCGGGCAGGTGGAGCAGCAACTGGCCAGCAATAATACGAACGCCGGGGGGAGCTTCCTCGAGGCGGGGATGCAGCAGATCAATGTGCGGGCTGTCGGACTGATGAACAGTGTCGACGACATCGCGGACACGCTGATCAGGACGCAGCACGGCACTGCCATTCGCGTGCGCGATATTGCGACAGTCACGCAGGGACCGAAGATCCGTCTTGGACAGCTTGGCAAGGCGATTCACCGGCAGGACGGAAAGGTGCTGGACGACAGTGATGTCGTATCCGGCATCGTGCTGCTGCGCAAGGGGGCCGACTCCGACTCGACGCTGGAAGCGATTCACGCCAAAGTGAAAGAGCTGAACGACCATCTGCTGCCGCCGGGCGTGAAGATTATTCCGCACCTCGACAGAAGCGACCTGCTTCACTTCACGACGCACACGGTGTTGCACAACCTCACGGAAGGCATCGTGCTGGTTGCGCTGATTCTCTTCCTTTTCCTCGGGAATCTGCGTGGCGCGTTTATTGTGGCGCTGACGATTCCGTTTTCGTTGCTGTTTGCCTCGATCTGTCTGCGGCTCAACAATATTCCCGCCAATCTGCTTTCGCTCGGTGCCCTCGATTTCGGGATGGTGGTGGAGGGCGCGGTGGTGATGGTGGAGAATATTGTCCGCAATCTCAGTCATCGCGAACCGGGCGCCGGCAAGACGACGATGGAGCACATCCGGGAATCCGCGCACGAGGTCCAGCGGCCGGTTTTTTACGCGATCGGCATCATTATTACCGCCTACATCCCTATCTTTACTCTGCAGCGGGTGGAGGGGCGGCTGTTTAAGCCTATGGCGTGGACGGTGAGCTTCGCGCTGCTCGGGGCGTTGCTCTTCGCGATGATGATCGCGCCGGCGTTTTGCAGTTTCGTGTTCGGCAATCGCGTCACGGAGTGGAGAAATCCGCTGATGGAATGGACGACGCGAGGCTACCGGCTGGCGGTGCGGCAGGCCATCCGCTTTCGCTGGATCACGTGCGCGATCGCGCTGTGCGCAGTTGGCGTATCGGGGTATCTGGCGGGCAGCGGCGTGATTGGCTCGGAATTTTTGCCGCATCTGGATGAAGGCGCCATCTGGGCCCGCGCCACGCTTGCGCCCAGTACGGGCCCGGCGGAAAGCGTCCTTTTCATGAACCGCGCCCGGGTAATCATAGCGTCTTTCCCGGAAGTGAAGCAGGTTGTGTCGCAGACTGGCCGCCCGGATGACGGCACCGATACGGCCGGTTTTTTCAACACGGAATACTTTATCGATCTGAAGCCGAAGGAAGAATGGCGTCCGGTATTCGGGCAGGACAAAGAAAAACTCATTGCCGCGATTGACCGCGAGCTGCAAAAGTATCCCGGCGGGCTGTGGAACTATTCGCAGCCAATTTCCGACAACATGGAAGAGGCCGTCAGCGGCGTGAAGGGCCAGCTGGCGATCAAGATTTACGGCACCGATCTGAAGACACTCGAGGGCAAGGGAGATGAAATCCTGAACGTCATGAGAGGAGTCGAGGGGGGGGCGGATCTTGGCCTGTTCCGGG